>Ga0265293_10000026_pt1 | contig 308523 bp, 262 predicted proteins | sample Munlanlewell138R_FD_192505 | JGI IMG/M metagenome (GOLD analysis project Ga0265293, IMG submission 192505) | Leachate microbial communities from a municipal landfill in Southern Ontario, Canada - Leachate well 138R | ecosystem: Engineered > Solid waste > Landfill > Unclassified | place...
ATTGGTCGAGTCCCTGATAGTCCATTCGTGCTGATAGGTACCTTTATACCAGAAAGTATCTTCTGGCACACTTTCAAGTTTCCATTTACCGCAATCACCCTCGATGAGTTTACGTTCTGCATAAGCTCTTCGTTTGACCTTGACAGAATAACCTCGAGATGTAAGCGCGTTTCTCGGACAGGCTTTGTCTCTGGCTGTTACAGTGAAAAGATACGGAGCCTCCCGACCATCCCCAACTTTGGTTTGCCAACATATTTCAACTTCCCTGACGGCAGTTAATACACCATTTTGGAAAGTAAAATAGGGTGTCCCGACTGTAAAAGAAGCACCGGGCAATCCATTATTCCATGATAAATCGATGGTGTCTTTCCAGGGTTGGGTGCCACTGCTGCCGGAAAATTCCTCGTCTTCGGCAATAACTGTCATACAAATCTTATCTCCTTCACATACAGTGGGGTTCTGAATCTCTTTGAGCATAGGAGGGTTGTTGTTTCCGCACGTTACGACTCGTAATTGTAAATCTCTTTTGGTGTACCCGATATGCAACCATTCTGAAGCTGTCGAATCCAAACGGAATTGATCAATCTTAATACATAAAATGCCACATTCTTCGCAATCAACGGGATTAAAAGAAAGGTCTCCGGTCTCAGGGTCAAAACAAATTCCTTCGGTTGTTCTTGTTTTGCTACCCGGGCGGCATGCACAAGGTGTGGTTTTTCTGCAATAGCCTGTCATGGGCCAAGTTGGAGAAAAAGGGCTTTTATATGAAACACTTACACCGGATGAAGCCTGAGACATAACCAAAGAAAAGGAAAGAGAGTCTCCATCAATATCAACAACACCATTGTTGAAATAAAACTCTTGGTTACAGCATAAATACCCAATGGGTGGGTTTCTTAAATCAGGACTGTCATCACAAGTTTTTTTTACGGAGTTCTTTATATTGCAAATATCAATTTCTGCATCAGTCATATAATCGCCTGGAATAATGGTTGTGATATATCCATTTCTGCAACATTCTCCAAATGACATTTTAAATCTACAACACCCCTCATCAATCATTTTCTTTAAATTTCCACTGCCAAAATCTATGATACCGGTATATAAATGTTCTTCTGTACCATCACCACTTGTTGTGTTAGGTGGGTTACAAGGGTTTTTTACATCAGCACAACTTGGTGTAATATCACGCATCGAAACGTTGGGTAATGTGATACTATATGATGTGCTGGCACTACCTCGAGTACAAGAAAAGGAAATAGTTTTACTACCTGAAAATGGAACACCTCTACAATCGCGGTAAAAAGCCAATGTAACTTCAAATTTCAGGTTTCCTATACACTTCCATGTTATATCGGAACCCATTACGTGGGAGGCTTTGAGGTCTTTGGTAGGTATAAAAATGAAGGATAATAGTGATAGAGTAATCACTATGGATTTACAAAGTTGAATTGGATTAGTAGTAAATATTTTTTTCATATTTGATTTGTAATGAATGTTGGGTGTTTATATGTATGACACAAATTTTAACTTAAATGTTGCCTCGTTAATTAAATTTTTCTTTTCTATGGATTAAGCGATTTGTAATGAATGCTTTCACTTGATAATAAATAATAAACATTACCATGAGTTTTTCCACATCATGCTTTCAACGGGTCGTGAACTTCTTTCATTGTATTTTGCGCTCTGCTTACTATGATAGGGGTTTATTATATTGCCTTGAACTGCAAAATAAATGAGTTGTCCGATCGGCATACCTGAATACACTCTAACAGGGATTGCAGTAGTGATTTCAAGCGTCCATTTATTGCAGAATCCTACATCGCCTTTGCCGGCAGTTGCATGAATATTAATCCCCAACCTTCCGGTACTAGATTTACCTTCTAAAAAGGGCACATGTTTGTGAGTCTCAGTATATTCTTCAATAACACCTAAGTAAAGTGTGTTGGGTTGTAACACAAACCCTGACTCAGGAATTTCAAAGTGTTCAATTTCATTATGCAGCCTCGCGTCAATAACTCTGTCTTTATATGTTGCAAGGTGTTTGCCCAAATGGACATCATAGCTGTTACTCCCTAAACATTCCCTGTTAAATGGCTCAATTAATATGTTGCCTCTCTCTATTTCTGCTAAAATTTCTCCGTCACTAAGTATCATCTTTTGTAGTTCTTATGGATTTCAATCTATTTCTACAAAATAAGGTGTTTTGCATTAATCTACCAAATGGATTTAATGCAGTTTATTTTACTTTAATTTCTAAGAGTTTTGTTTGTGAAATTGATCCTGTAAGGGTATCGCCATTATTGATTTTTCCTACTCCTGCAGGAGTACCGGTGTAAACGATGTCGCCAATCTTCAGGGTGTAGAACTGTGAAATATATGAAATGATTTCATCTACACTGAATATCATGGCTGAAGTATTGCCGGATTGAACGGTTTGTCCGTTTATGTCTAATGAAAAATCGATGTTTTGAATTTCATTGTCGCCTAAATGAATCCATTTGCCAATTCCGGCAGCGTTGTCAAATCCTTTAGAAATTTCCCAAGGCAGTCCTTTGTCCTTCAAAGATTTCTGGATATCACGAGCTGTGAAGTCTATACCCACTGTTATTTGATCATAATATCTGTGAGCAAATTTCTTGCTGATTCCTTTGCCAGTTTTGCAAATACGCACCACTACTTCTGCTTCATAATGGATGTCTTTTGAAAAAGTGGGGATAAAGAAAGGCTGCCCTATGCGTAATAAGGCGGTCTCGGGTTTAAGAAATATGACAGGCTCTTCCGGAATGTCATTACCTAACTCTTTTGCGTGAGGAGCATAGTTCCGACCTATACAAAATATTTTCACACTATAATAGTGTTGTTAAATTAGAAATATTTATATCGGTTATCTTGGATATTCGCTAGAGTTTTGAGAGAGTTTACAATCTTAGTTTCCAAGATTTGAATTGTATTCATGTTAACCATGTCTTTTCTGCTAGCTAAATCATCCGGTATTTCGGGATTAGATTCTTCTGTAACAAAAACTAAATAACAACCGTTTTCGCCTCTGATAGGAGTGCTGATGACATTGTGTTTTATTCCTAACACAGCACCTTGAACAGAAGGTTCGTTTCTGCCTGCATCAAACGAAGTTGACTTCATTGTGATGTTCGTAAAATCATGAGCCACTGTTCCAACGTTAATCGCAGTTTGAACCATATTTGTATTGCCTTCTTTTGCCTTGATAAGTTTAGCTTCTAACAATTCAAATTTCTTTTCTTTGATTACGTCTTCAATAACTTGATTTTTAACATCTTCAAAAGAACCGATTCCTTTCTTTGTTATTTTAGCTAAATGAACAACAATCTGTCTATTGTCAATTGAGAATACTTCTGAGATGTCATTGACTTTTCTGTCTTCATCAAAAGCCCATTTAATGATATCTTTAGAATCATCAATACCGGGTATTTCGCTACCTGTAGGGAGTACGTGTTCCGCAATTCTCTTTGCATATCCACCTTCTTCAACCGCACTTTCAAAAGCACCTTCTTTACCTTCTGATAATTTTGAACGGAATTGACTTGCTTTTGCATAAACTTCATTAATTGTATTCATGGAAGGCTCAAATGTTTTGAAAATCTCGTAAACCATAAAGTTTTCTTGGTTCGGATTTTCAAGTATATGTATAAGTAAAATGCCATTCTGAGTTCCTTTAATAATATAATCTCCCTTTTTAGCTTTCTTAACGTCTTCCACTACCATCGGATCAATAGTTTCTTCATAATTCCATGGAATATACCCATCTTGATCTCCTTGAACAAAATACCCTTTTTCGTGTGCAGATTTGATTACATCTGCAAATGGCGTAACTTTCATGTACTCAAGAAATGCGCGTCCTTCTGCCACCACTTTTAATGAATCTTCCGTGGTTGACCATGTCCTAGGTAATGTAATAGACTCATATTTGTATTTCTTTCTTGTACCTTCTTTTCTTTCTGCAAGTTTGGCAATGACATAAGTATTGTCAACGATAAAAGGACCAAGTACAGCACCAACCTGAGCATTTAATAATTGTTGATCTAATGGTTTAATAAAGTGTCCAAGTTCTTTGTAATTCGGATTTACTTCTCCATCGGAGTTTTCAGCGGCAAAAGCCGAGTCATTGGTTGATTCCGCAAATCCTTTCATCAACTCTGTAATTTGGTCTCTCACTTCCAATGAATCATAAGATGAAGGAGTGATATTCCAAGATACATATTCTAAGTCACGGCTTTCTTCTTGTTTGTATTTGTCTTTGTTTTTATTGTAGTATGATTGCAAGTCTTCTTCTGTATATTTGACTTCATCGTTAGAAACGCTTGTTAATTGTAATCCAACTACACTGCCGGAAACCCCTTTAGACTGTGCAAGAAAATCTTGCAGAACATCAAAGTTTGTGGTGTTGATTCCTTTTAGAATGATGTCTGAATATTTGTCTCCTTGAATAGATGATACTACCGCATCTTTCAAGCTGTTAAAAAAGAGTTGCGCTTCAGGATTCGTTTTGTAAACTTGGTTATACCAGTTTCTTACATTCGCAGATGAAAATTCTCCTTTTTCATTAGTAAAGTATTGTCTAACATATTGATTAGGGTTGTCACCAAATAATTGCTCTTTCAATTCTTCATTACTTGCTTCAATTCCTAATTTTTGGTATTCTTGTTCAACAACATACTTCCTGAATAAATCGTCCCAAGCGTTTGTTGCCGCTTGTTTTCTGTCCTCATCTGTCATTCCTTCGCCTTGCTTGCTTTGAGCAATATTGTTTTCTCTAAGTTTCAAACCGCTTTCGTATTCGGAGTAATGAACTTCTATGCCATTTATTTCGCCAATCACAGGGTCTTGGTTTCCGCCACCTCTTTGAAATGATTGAATAAAATCAGTCAACACGAATAAAAGTAATGCAACAAGGATTACTACAAATACCCAACCTGATTTTCTTAACTTATTAATTATAGCCATATCTCTTTATTTAAAGGAGTCGCAAAATAATTTCTTTTAAACTAAAAAAGCAACACAAACTTTGACGATGATTTTGTTTTATTTTATTAGTACATTTTTTTTTTGAGCTTAATTTTGCAAACACGGATTACTTACTATGCACGACATAGAACCATACTACAATTGGCTGCATTTATATAAAGCACAGCATGATGAATATTCACCATTCTATCAAAGAGAATACAGCGAATTGTATTTTACAAACTCTGTATATGACCATTTTATTCACCCGCAATGGGATGAGTTTGGCTCTCATACACTTTATATCAAAATATTATACGTTGATTATGATACAGGTTATTGTATTATCGAAATGATAGGGGAATGGAATGATTGTATTCACAATGATATCATGACCCTGAAACGCGAAATTATTGATGTGTTATTCAATTATGGTGTAAGTAAATTTATAATGATTGGAGAACATGTTTTAAATTTTCATTCATCAGACGACTCATATTATGAAGAATGGTATCAAGATGCTGAGGCTGGATGGATTGTGTTTCTTAATTTTAGGGAACATGCATTAAATGAATTCAAGTCTGAACATATTGACTATTATGTTCACTTTGGCGGTGAATTAGATGATTTTGAATGGCGTAAATACACGCCTTCTGTCTTGTTTTACAAAATTAATGAGATTGTTACTCATAGATTGGGTTAATTAAATCTTATTTTCGCACTCCCCATGCAGTTTGATTTTGATGACAGCGCAAATGTTGCTTATGCAGAAGTCATTTTGCCATTGCCTCTTGCAGGAACTTTTTCATACAGGATAAGCAGAGAAATGCAAGACTATGCTAAGGTCGGGGCGCGAGTACTTGTTCCATTCGGTAAAGGAAAAATTTACACAGGAATTATATTCTGTTTCCATAGTAACACACCCGGGAATTTCCATGTTCATTATATTCAGGAATTGATTGACAAAGAAGAGGTATTGGTTACTCAGTCTCAGATCAATAATTGGCAATGGGCTGCTGAATATTATATGTCTCCAATTGGCGAAGTGATGAATGTTGCTATGCCTGCAGGGTTGAATTTTCACAGTTTAACTTTTGTAGAAATTAATCCTGAGATTTATTGGCAGGATGAAAACTTGAGCAAAGAGGAAGAACATTTGCTGACAATAATTGAAAGTCATAAAAAGATTTCAATCAAAGATTTAGAGCTTGAGTTACGGTCAAGAAGTTCGCTTCTAAAACAAATTCAACGATTGTATGCGCGTGATTTAATTGTGCTGTCAGATGAAGTTAAACAAAAGTACATTCCTAAAACCGAAACCTATGTAGTTTTAGCAGAGAGTCTTAGAAATGAAGAATATGCTCGAACACAAATTGATATTTTATATAAAAAAGCACGCAAACAATATGAGTTGTTGATGACTTTGATGGGACAACCGCAAAGACAAGCGCTCAAGTCCTTATTGGAAAATGAAAAAGGTTTTTCATCAACTATAATCAAATCATTGGTAGCCAAAAATCTTTGTGTCATTGAAAAAAGAAAAGTAAGTAGAATAGATAAACAAAATACCACAGCATCTACTCTGCCGGCTTTAGTTGATTTTCAGCAACAAGCATTGCATGAGATTGAGCAACATTGGAATTCAAAGTCGGTTGTATTACTAAAGGCACCTACTTCAGGAGGCAAGACACTCATCTATTCACATTTAATCAAGAAAGCATTATCAGAAAACAAACAGATTTTGATGTTGATTCCGGAAATTGCACTCACCCAACAACTCGTACAAAGATTAAAAACATACTTTCCCAATAATCTTTATGTAACACATTCAAAATACGACACAAATGCGCGTACAGAAGTTTGGTTAAAGGTGAGGTCAGGTGAGCCGCTGCTTGTGATCGGTCCACGCTCCGCTGCATTATTGCCATTCCAAAACCTGGGGTTAGTCATTGTGGATGAGGAGCATGAAAGTACGTTTAAACAGTTTGATAAAATGCCACGTTTTCACGGACGTGATTTTGCTATTAAATTAGCCTTTGATATGAAAGCAAAAGTGCTGTTAGGCTCTGCCACTCCTTCTGTTGAGTCTGCATATATGGCTAAACAAGGTAAATGGGCTTGGGTAAGCTATGATAAAAAGTTTGATCATGTCGAACCTGTTGAAATAGAAATCGCAAACCTTTCTTCGAGTGTTAAACAACAGGGTAAAAAAAGTTTTATTACGGATGCGCTTGATAGTAAAATCAGAGAAGCAATTAAAGCAAAAAAACAGATATTGGTTTTTCAGAATAGGAAAGGCTATGTGCCGGTGATTGAGTGTGGTAAATGCGGTTGGGTTCCTCGCTGTGTTTCATGTGACATTGCTTTGACTTACTATAAATATAGCAATGATTTGCGTTGCCATTATTGTGGATACACACAACCCTCAGTTACTAAATGTGAAGCATGTGGAAGTAATGACATGCGAATCTGGGGCTTTGGTACAGAAAGAATTGAAGAGGAAATTAAATTGCGTTATCCTGATTTGAGAGTAAAGCGTTTTGACCAAGATTCTGCCAAAAGGAAGGGGGCGCATGAAAAAATATTGGCAGAGTTTGAAGAGGGAGAAATTGATGTTTTAGTAGGTACGCAACTCTTAGTCAAAGGTATTGATTTTGGCAATGTAGGTCTGTGTGTGGTCATTAGCGCAGATCAAATGCTTAATATTCCTGACTTTAGAGCCGGTGAAAGGACTTTTCAAATGCTTGTTCAGCTTGCGGGAAGAGCCGGCAGACGTGATGGAATGGGTGCGATGTTAATTCAAACCGGACAGCCCTTGAATCCGGTTCTCGGGTTCGTAAAGCAATATGATTATGAAGGGCTTTATCATCAGGAAATTGAAGCCCGTCAACAACTTTATTATCCACCTTTTGTTCGGCTTGTTAGAATTACAATCCAGCATAAAGACAACACTGTTGTTGTAGCTGCCGCAGAACAATATGTAGCAATGCTTAAAACAAATTTAGGGAATCGTGTGTTGGGTCCCGAACAGCCCTATATTTCAAGAATTAAAAACTATTATTTACGTAATGTCCTTGTGAAATTTGATATCCGGCATGACCCTATTGCTAAAATGAAAAAGTGGATGATGGATATGGAGAGACAATTAACGGAAATAGACACTTTTAAAGCAGTAAGAGTGGTTTTTGACGTTGACCCTCAGTAAAAACCTTCATTTTCTTTTATCATTTTTGATTTGTTCAGGAACTCAATTAGTTTTGTCAATAAAATCTTTCTGATATGAATAAATTGTTTACCGTTCTCTTTTTATCAATAATTACGGCTTGCATACAGCGTGAGAAACCTCAAAATGAAATTGAAATGAATCTCGAATTTGATAAATATACAAATACATTTATAGAACAGTTTTGGAATTATTACCCCGATTGGGCTACTAATGTGGGGTATCATCAAAATGATTCCGTCTTGCTTGTTCCTACAGAAACAACAAGAGGTTTGCAAGAACAGTTCGCAAAAGAGCAATTGTCTATTCTTCATAATTACCAACTGACAACGCTGACTGATGCACAGAAGATTGATTATCATTTGATAGAGAATCAGTTAAATAGAATTTTGTGGCAACTTAATGAGGAAAAGTCTTTCCAATGGGATCCCTCTCAATATAATGTCAGTGGTCTGATCGCATTTATGCTCTCTGAAAATTATGCACCTTTGGAGAAACGCTTACGATATATACAAGCAAGAATGCAAAATATTCCCTCTTATTACAAGGCTGCTCTAGAGAATTTACTGAATCCGGTTGAAGTACTGAGAATCTTGGCTATTCAACAAAATACGGGTGGGATTGCTGTATTTGAAGAAGACTTAAAGGATTCTATCCTTGCATCAGGATTATCTGAGTTAGAGAAGAATGAGATGTTGCAAAGCGTCAAATTGTCTGTTGAGTCCATTCGTGGTTATATTGATTTCTTGACAAAGCTTTCAAATCCAACTCCGCGTGATTTTAGATTAGGGAAAGAGTTATATGATAAGAAGTTTGGGTTCGATATTCAATCAATCTATACGGCAGAACAGGTGTATGACTCTGCTCAATTGCGTAAAGAGTTTTTGCATAATGAAATGTATAAGATTACGCAAAAGTTATGGACTAAGTATTTTGGAAATCAACCCATCCCTGAGAATCATTTGCTGGCAATTAGAAGAATGATAGACACGCTGTCTCTTAACCATGTAACCCCTTCAACATATCAACAAACGATTGCATCTCAGTTGCCTGATTTAGTTGATTTTATAAAGAAAAAGAATTTGCTGTTTATTGATGAAACTAAACCTTTAGTTGTGAGAAAAGAACCTGCCTACATGGCGGGTGTTTCAATTGCATCTATCAGCGCACCGGGTCCGTATGATAAAACGGGTAATACTTATTACAATGTTGGAAACATTGAAAATTGGACTGCTGAACGGGCTGAAAGCCACTTGAGAGAATACAACCACTATATTTTACAAATATTGAATATTCATGAAGCTATTCCGGGACATTACACTCAGTTGGTGTATGCCAATCAAAATCCGAGTCTTGTAAAGAGTATCTTTAGTAATGGCACTATGATAGAAGGTTGGGCGGTTTATACTGAGCAAATGATGCTTGAAAACGGCTATGGAAATAATGAGTTAGAAATGTGGCTGATGTGGTATAAGTGGCATTTGCGAACTGTTTGTAATACTATTTTGGATTATAGTGTACATGTGAAAGGAATGACAGAGCAAGATGCAATGCATTTACTTATGAATGAAGCCTTCCAGCAAGAAGCAGAAGCGCATGGGAAATGGGTGAGAGTATGCGTTACCAGCGTACAGCTTATGAGCTACTATACAGGTTACAAGGAGATTTGTGAATTACGCGAAACGCTAAAACGCAAAAACGATCAACACTTTGATTTGAAATCCTTTCATGAGAATTTCTTGAGCTATGGTAATGCTCCTGTAAAGTATATTAGAGAAATGATGTTAAAGTAAGGTGCGCGCTATGTTTATCCTAAGGCTTGGGTTAAATCATCTTTTAAGTCCTCTACGTTTTCAATTCCAATGCTTAAACGGATTAATGAATCTCTGAGTCCTGCTTTTTCTCTTTCTTCTTTTGGGATAGAAGCGTGAGTCATTGTGGCGGGATGTCCTGCAAGAGATTCAACACCGCCAAGAGATTCGGCAAGGGTGAAGATTTTTAATGAACTTAAGAATTGTTGCGCAGCCTGAATGGAATCATCTTTTAATTCAAATGATAACATACCTCCAAAACCTTTCATTTGTTGTTTCGCAATCTCATGACCGGGATGTGAAACTAAACCGGGATAATACACTTTATCTACTTTGGGATGGTTTGTTAGAAAAGTTGCAATTGTTGCAGCATTTGAGCAGTGTCTGTCCATTCTCACGTGCATCGTTTTAATTCCCCTGATTGCCAAGAAGCAATCCATAGGTCCGGAAACACCACCACATGAATTTTGAATAAAGCTTAATTTTTCAAATAATTCTGCACTGTTGCCGCATATAGCTCCCATGACCACATCACTGTGTCCGCCAATGTATTTTGTTGCTGAGTGAACAACCAAATCCGCTCCCAAATTCAGTGGGTTTTGCAAATAAGGAGAGGCGAAGGTGTTATCAACTGCCAGCATGATGTTGTGCGTTTTTGCAATAGCTGCAATTGTTTTCAAGTCAACAATCCTAAGCAGTGGGTTAGTGGGTGTCTCTGCCCAAATTAGTTTTGTGTTTTGATTGATTGTGGAAGCTACATTGTCAGGATTAGACATGTCCACAAAGTGAAATTTGATTCCAAAGTCTTGATACATTTTAGTGAAAATCCTGTACGTACCACCATACAAATCATTTGAAGCAATCACTTCGTCATTTGGTTTTAATAGTTTGGCAACCGAATCAGTAGCAGCCATTCCGGATGCAAAAACCAATCCCCATGCAGCATTTTCTAAAGCTGCAAGATTGTCTTGCAACACGGTTCTGGTTGGATTGTGTGTGCGAGAATATTCGTAACCTTTATGCACACCCGGAGCAGATTGAGCATAAGTAGAAGTTTGGTAAATAGGTGTCATGATTGCTCCTGTGCTTGGATCCGCATGGACACCTGCGTGTATAGTCTTGGTTTCAAATTTCATGGGCGCAAAGATAGCGAGATGGAATAACAAAAATCACAAAAAATGGCTTTGTATATCCTGAATAATGCTGAGTTTAAACTGTTTTTGAATGTAATGTAAACAATGTGATTTCAGGGTTTATTCCCAATCTGCCGGGATAGCCAAGATAGCCAAACCCTCTGTTCACATATAGATACTGACCATCTTCATGATAAAGTCCTGCCCATTCGGGATATACGTATTTTACCGGACTCCATTTGAATCCATGTGTCTCTATTCCAAATTGAAATCCATGTGTGTGCCCTGAAAGAGTGAGTTTGATATTTTTGCTTGTCTTGAGCACTTCTGCACGCCAATGACTTGGGTCGTGTGATAGCAGGATTTGAAATGCAGAATTGTGAGAAGTTGCTAATGCCTCGTCAAGTTTTCCGTATTTAGGAAAGTTTGGTTTTGCACTCCAATTCTCAACACCTATAATTTCAATATGTTCTCCTTCCTTTTCCAGCCTAATACTGCGGTTGTTTAGCATTTGCCAACCCATTTCAGCTTGGATTTGCTTTAGCCTAACGAGGTTTGCTTCTTTAGCGTCAACTGATTGCCAATGTATATAGTCACCGTAATCATGATTGCCTAATATAGAGTAAATACCGAAAGGTGCAGAAAGGGTGCTGAATAAATCCTTCCAATTGTCCATCTCGTCAGACTTGCTGTTCACTAGGTCGCCTGTAAATAGGATTAAATCTGCATTGAGGTTTTTGATTTTTTCAATACCTTCGATAACTGCATCTCTATCCCAAAAACTGCCGGCATGGATATCGGAGATTTGAACAATCTTAATCCCATCAAAGGACTTTGGCAGAGTCGCAAAATCCAGTTTTACATTTCTTACTTTATAATCATGTGCCCCTTTCAATATTCCATAAGTAAGACCGGCAAAAGGCAGCGAACCCAATCCAATTCCTGTAATTGAAATAAATTTTCTGCGACTATGAAATAACTGCTCTGATTCTTTGTGCGAGAAGAGACCGACTATCCATTCAAAGAACCTGAATATATCTTCAAGAAATAAAGGTACAGCAATTACCAATTTTGAAAAAATCAATATAAAACCAAAAGCTTGTATGACACCAAAGACCGGATTGCCTGTTTGTTCAACATGGAAAAAAGGACGCAAAATCACCAGAATGACAAAGAAAATACTGACTGACCAATAGGTGTAGAAAATGATGCTTTTTGTTCGTGATGACAAGTCGCGGATAAGTGTTTTGAACGCTTGCCAGGCATATAAGTCTAAAAGGAAAATTGTAACCGCTAATAATGAGAAAAAAAGTATTGAATTGAATTTGGACACGATGCTTTGAAACATTATTTCTTTTGTAATTTTTGGAACTCTTTGTCGTAAGCCATTAATGCAAGCTGAATGCGTATGTTCAATCCTTCTTCTTGATTGATAACCTGTTGGTAGCCTTCTTCGCCAAAGCATATTCTTGCAATGTAAGCCTTAATATATTTGCGTATTAAATTCTCTCCAAATGCATTGATTTTTAAATTCTTGTATTTTGGATTTGCATTAATATACTTACTGATATTGTTAAAAATTGTGGAGTTAATTTTGTAGTTATGCGCAAAACTAAGGGCAGAATGATATTTGCCATTAACCTTGTAAATTTCTTGGCGCATATGGTCTAACACAAAAACATCCAATATGCCGGAAGTAAAGATGCCTCCTAAGTGAAACTCAAACTTGTCTGATTCGTTAAGAGTATCCGTAATCACTAAATCAGGACTAATGCCTCCACCGGCTCTTAGTGTTCTGTTTAGCTTGGTGCTGTAATAAATTTGTTCTGTACTGTCAATGTCTGTAATGTCTTTTCTTCGATAAATTTCTTGTCTATAGGCTTCAACATCTTTAGTATATGGTTTTTGAATGCTTCTGCCCGAAGGTGTGTAATACCGAGCAACAGTGAGCCTTAGGGAAGAGCCGTCAGGTAGGCGATAAGGCTCTTGCACAAGCCCTTTGCCAAATGTCCTGGCACCTATGATAAAGGCTCTGTCATTATCTTGAAGCGCACCGGTTAGAATTTCACTTGCTGAAGCTGTGCTTCTGTTTGTAATCACAAGGATACGGCCGGTTTTAAAAATCCCGTTACCACTTGCTTTATATGCTTCTTTTCTGCGTTTTCGTCCTTGTGTAAATGTAATTAAATCGCCTTTTTCAAGTAATTCATTGGCAATTTTAATTGCTTCACGCAACAAACCTCCACCATTATTTCTAAGGTCTATCACAAGGTTTTTCATGCCTGCTTTTTGAAGTTTAATCAAAGCATCTTTAAACTCTGTATGCGTTGTGGCACTAAAGGATTTGATTTTAATTATACCCGTATATTTATCAATCAAATAAAATGCATCCACACTTCTCAAAGGAACAGAACCCCGTCTGATTTGTGATTCAATAATCTTATTATTCCTTTTTCTATATATCTTGATTTTAGCAATAGAGCCGGCTTCTCCGGAAATTGCTTCAATAATTTTTTCGTTTTTTGCATTTTCACCGGTCAGACTATGTCCGTCCGCTTCAATGATTCTATCCCCTTCATTTAATCCTGCCATGAATGCAGGACCTTTGAGATAGGTTTTTGTAATAACTGCGGTGTCTTGATAGATTATGTATTCAACTCCAATCCCTTGGTAATTACCCTTGACTTTTCGTTCTGTATATTCAACTAATGCTGCTGGAACAAATGTGGTGTGAGGGTCTAATTGTGATAACATCCCTTTGATAGCATCTTCTTCTAATTCTTGAGGATAGGGCTGATCAACATAGTCGTTTTGAACGATGTCAAGAATTTGGTAAATGCGACTCTTGGTTGGTGGTTTTAGAAAAAAACCGACTACTATTCCTGCTATTAATAACAACGAATAAATAGTCGGTTGTAAGAATGACCTTTTATTAAAAAAGCGAGTCACTGTTTTTCAAGGTTGTTAAAACCTTTCAAATTTGCTAAAAAATATGTTCCCTTCAATTTCTGCATTTTCATCGCTGTCTGAACCGTGGATTGCATTTGCATCGATAGATTGTGCAAATTTATTGCGGATGGTTCCCGGAGCAGCCTTTTTAGGGTCTGTGTTGCCGATCAATTCTCTAAAATCGTTCACTGCATTTTCTTTTTGAAGGATAGCTGCTACAATACTACCGGATGTCATAAAATTTACAAGGTCGTTAAAGAATGGACGCTCTTTGTGAATTGCATAAAACATCTCAGCATGTTCCTTACTTAGGCGAGTATATTTCATTGCTTTAATGGTAAATCCTGCATTGAGGATTTGGTCTAAAATCTTGCCTGTGTGTCCGTTTGTTACTGCGTCAGGCTTAATCATTGTGAATGTTTCGTTGGTTGTCATTGATCTTTATTTCTAAGCTGGCGCAAAGTTATGTTCTTTATCGCTTTTTATTCTATTTCATTTGTATTGATAGTCAAATTTTTATCGACTTATTGCCATATTCAAACTTTTTCAAAGCAAAGATAATTTATACATAAGTTAGTGTGATTAATCCATAAGAGGATATGTGATTGGATTTCAATTTGTTTTTCAATAACATATTAGATACTTTTGACGGTCAAATCAATTTATACAATTTATAATTATCAGAATCATGAAAAAGAAGTATTACTTATTGGGAGCATTGGTGTTCCTATTTACTTGGCAACAATTAGATGCTGCCAGATGGTATGTTGATGCAAATGCAATAGGAATGTATAACGGCAAAAGCTGGAAAGATGCTTTTAAAGGACTGCAAGACGGTCTTGACAAAGCATCGGCTGGTGATACAATTTGGGTGGCAAGCGGTACATATTATCCGGTTAAATCACCTGCACCATCCGGAGATCCACGCGATGTAACTTTTTACTTAAAAGATAGAGTACATATTTATGGAGGATTTTCAGGTAGCGAAGTGGAATTATCAGACCGTAGATCTGATTCGTTAAATTTACATGTCAAATTTGAAACCATCCTTAGCGGAGATATTGGCACACCAAATAACGCTTCAGATAACGCTTATCATATTGTTATTTCAAATAATCTGTCCTCATTTACTCTGGATGGATTTACCATTTCTGGCGGTTTTGCTACTGACATGACTGCTCTGACAGTTGGGGGAAATGATATATATAGAAATGCAGGTTCTGGAATATATAACTATGAAACTCAAGGCGTTTATAGGCATTTAGTTGTCCGGGATAACCTTGCCTATAGTACTGATCCTGAATTAGGAGGAGGAGGAGGAATGTATAACTGGGAAATCAATGCGCAAGGCACTCTCTTGGTGGACCAGTCTATCTTTGTAGGCAATATTGCAAAAAACTGTAATGGTGGTGCAATGTATAACTCTAATAGCAGCGTAAACATTAAAAATTCGTTTTTCTATAAGAACGAAGCACATACAGATGATGAAGGAGGCGGAGCCATTGACAATAGAGAGGGTAGTGATTGTTTAATATCAGATGTTGTTTTCGAAGGTAATTTGTCAACCAATTCAGGTGGAGGGATTTATAATGATGGAAGTAAGCCTAAGTTAACCAACGTATTGTTTTTAAAAAATCAAGCAACCGGAAGCTGCGGTGGCGGTATGGATACCGATGGAGGCAGTGATGCAATCCTGAATAATGTAACTTTTCAAAGTAATTATGCAGCAGAAGACGGTGGTGGATTATATGGATGGAAGTCAAGCCCTACACTCAATCATGTTTATTTCTATGATAACTATGCTGCAAATAATGGCGGAGGCATGTATTATTATAATACTTGTAAACCGGTTATTACAAATGCAATTTTTATGGAAAATAGTGCTGATAATTTCTTTGGAGGTTTTGGATTAGAAAGAGAATCCGAGGCAGTTCTTACTAATGTTTTGTTTGCAAAAAACACAGCAATTAATGAAGCCGGAGGTATGGGAGCATTAGGCTCTAATACAAAATTGATTGTAACAAATGCTACTATTGCCAACAATTCGACTAAAAATGGCAATGCCGGAGGTGGTTATGATATGGGTTCTACAACTACTTTACGTAATTCAATCATTGCTAAGAATACACCGGATGATGTCACTATTAATCCTTTTTTAGCAACACTGGTTTTTCATTCTTTAATTGGAGATACTTACATTGAAGACGGTAGTGTGAATCCAAGTGGCTCAACCGTAACTACAAGTTATTTTGAAGACCTGGCAAATGATGATTATAGATTGGATGTTACAAGTATGGCAATAGACTTGGGAGATTCAAATTTTTATGCACCTGCAAAAACTCCTGATTTGTCTTCAATAAAAACTGATTTGAATGGTGATAACAGGTTTTTAGGCAAAAATGTTGATTTAGGTGCTTATGAACGTTGTGCTCAGATTTTAGCTCCTTCAGGATTGGTTGCTAAATCTCCAAACCACCCTGTGTTAAGCGGTAGTTCAATTACTTTTACTCTAACTCCAAAAAATGCAGGAGTTAATCCTACGTTCCAATGGTATAAGAATGGTTCCGCCATATTAGGAGAAACAAGCATGAGCTATGCAGGTACTACCGGAACTGATTTTAATGATAAAGATACAATCTGGGCGATGATTTATACACATGAAACTTGTTTAAGCCCGACAGATACTGCAAGTGCTAAAGCTATTGTTGAGATTTGCCCTCAAGTGCTTGTGCCCAGTGCGGCAATTCTCCTGTCAACCGGCACCCTTGTTCCCGCAGGTACTCCTGTTTCTTTTTCACTTGATTTGAATAATGTTGGAATGAGTCCTGTGATTGAATGGTTTAAAAATGGCAAAAAGATTCCGCTGCAAAGTGGAATTACATATAATGCAACAGCCGGCAATAACTTCGCAGATGGAGATACTATCTGGGCTACTGTAGTTTCTTCTGACCCTTGCGCAATGCCTAAATCTACTATGAGTAACAAAGTTGTGATGAATATTTGTGCAAACGTGCTTATCCCTTCTGCAACAATTTCAAAGAATACAGGTAGCCTTGTCCCTAACGGCACGAATGTTACTTTTACTTTAAGTCCGGTAGATGCAGGCAGTTCTCCTGATATTGAATGGTATAAAAACAGTGTATTAATTGCCGGTCAAACTACTACTACGCTGAATATTATTGCAGGTTCTGATTTTAATACTGGCGATACAATTTGGGCTAAAGTGCTTGCTAATGATCCTTGTGTTGTTCCTAATAATGCATTTAGCAATAAGGAAATTATGTCAATCTGTTCAAGCACTGTTATACCTACTATTTCAATTTCTATTGATAAACCCAGAGTGGTGCCATCAGGAACGGTTGTAGCATTTTCTTCAATCGCTACAGACGCAGGAGCGAGCCCGGTTTTTGAATGGTACAAAAACGGAGTTTTAATACCTTCAGTTTCAACTTCATATTATTTTGCTACTGCCGGAATTGACTATGTCGATGGTGATTCTATTACAGCAAAGTTAATTTCAAGCGAACCGTGTGCTGTACCTAATAACGGAATGAGTAATGCAATAACTTTGTCAATTTGTGCCAATGTTTTACAACCTAAGATTTCAATTTCTATAACCCCTCAAACAATGGTTCCTGTTGGGGCTACGGTAACATTTAGTGTGCAAATTGAAGATGTTGGAGACAATCCGACTATTGTATGGTACAAAAATAATACAGTAATCGCAGGTCAAAATAATGCGATGACCTATGAAGCTGTTGCCGGAAATGATTTTGTTGAAGGAGATTCAATCTGGGCAAAGGTTATCTCAGTTGACCCTTGCGTAGTTCCAAACACTGTTTCAAGTAACAAACTTGTTGTAGAATTTTGTCCTTTGACACTAACTCCAAGTGCTACACTAAGCAAGGATGTTAATTCAGGGGTGTTTGCTGGAACTGAGGTTGAGTTTGTATTGACAGTAAATGATGCAGGAGCCACTCCAACTATAGAATGGTTTAAGAACAATGTGCTCATCCCTTCTGTAAATGGAATGACATACACAGCAATAGCTGGAACTGATTTTGACAATGGAGATACTATTTGGGCTAGAGCGTTGGCTTCAGACCCTTGTGCGCTGCCTGATAATGCCGTATCTAATAAAATGGTGATGACTGTGTTTGGGTTAGGAGTGCAAAGTCTTGCATCAAATTTTGATATTAAGTTAGCTCCAAATCCAAATAGTGGAAACTTTGTGTTGACTGCCAACTTTGTTACCGGAGCTAACTATCGCGCTGATGTAACAGATGTGTTGGGAAGAAAAGTTTATTCTGAAAATTTCATTGGTAGTCAAAACAGCCAAGAGTTTTCAATGCCGGTTACATTGACACCCGGTGTTTATATGCTTTCAATACACAACAATGAAATGGGAACTCAAACCATCAGGTTTGTGATTGAATAAAAGTGTGTTTGTTTCATAATAAAAAAGGCGGTTAACAATAACCGCCTTTTTTTGTGAAAATTCGTGAATACTGCTCAGTCTCGATAACCCAATAGGAAGTCTGCAATTTTCATCCTTTTTTTTCCTTCTTGTTGAATTTCTGTAATCAAGATGTTCTGATCTGCACACCCTACAAGTAATTGTTTGTTTGTTATGCTCCATTCACCCGGAGAAAGTGTGGGGATGGAGGCTGTTTCAGATAGTGCAGTTGCATATACTTTAAAAATTTTGTCATTATGTTGTGTTCTGGCAACAGGATAAGGAGCAAGTCCTCTCACAAAGTTATAAATGGCTGATGCGTTTTGTTCCCAATTAATATAGCAGTCTTGAGGGAAGATTTTTGGAGCCGCTTTTAATACTATTCCATCAACAGATTGGGTTGAACTTCTAACTGTGTTATTTTGAATTTGTATAAGTGTTTTGTTTACTAAATCCGCCCCTTCAAACATGAGCTTGTCATGCAAAGTGCCGGCATTGTCTTGATTGGTTATCTCAACTTTAGATTGTAAAATGATTTTTCCGGTATCTAATTCCTTTTCAATAAAGAATGTAGTTACTCCAGTTTCTTTTTCACCATTTATAATGGCGTGATTAATAGGCGCAGCACCGCGATATTGGGGGAGTAAAGATGCGTGAAGGTTGAATGTTCCTTTTGATGGTAGCGCCCACACTGTTTCCGGCAACATGCGAAATGCAATCACAACTTGTACATCAGGATTTAATGTTTTTAATTCTGAAAGAAATGATTCTGATTTTAGATTGGAAGGTTGTAAGACATGAAGACTTAACTCTTCTGCCATTTTTTTTACAGCAGAACTTTGAACAGCTAAACCTCTTCCTGCCGGTTTGTCGGGGGCGGTAACTACTGCTATAATTTGGAATCCTGATTGATGAATCTGTTTTAGTGAATAGGCAGCAAACTCAGGTGTGCCATAAAATACAATACGGAGCGGTGAATTCATTCTTTTATTTAAACAACTTTTGAGCTGCAAATTTCATCTAAATTACGACAACGAACCCTAAAATCACTTATTTTTGTTCTTTCATGCGGGAATTGATGCGCTTAATCTTGCTGTTGCTCTTATTTTCATTAGGAGTAAATCCTGCTACACTAAAGGCTCAAGAAGGTTTTGTTAAAAATCTGGGTCAATGGGAAGGCGATTTTGTAATGAAAGCTGCAATCAAGGGTGGTTTTATTTTTCTCGAAAAACAAGGAATGACTTGGATTCTATATAATTCAGACTCGCTCCATAAACTTCAACATGACAGATATACAAAAACAATACTTCCCGTACAAGTCGTTAAGTCTAAGTTTTTGAATGCAAACACCATTCCTGTTATTGAGAATTTTGAACCAAGTGAGGCATATTTTAACTTTTACCTTTCTCAAGATCAGAGTAAGTGGTTCAGTGGATTAAGGGCATATAAAGAAGTGTTATATAAAGATGTTTATCCCAATATTGACCTTCAAATACTTCACAATGCAATTGGAATTAAATATAACTTCATTGTGAGAGCAGGAGGCAATCCTGAATTGATAAAAATACAATATGAAGGTGCCGATAATCTTAGATTAACACAAGATGGGTTTGAAATACAAACAAGTTTAGGTGTAATGAAAGAGTTGCCCCCAGTTGTTTATCAAGAGATTGCAGGTGAAACAAAATCCATTCCTTGCGAGTTTGCTATTGATGGTAATATTTTAAGTTTTAAATTGAAGTCCAAGTTTAGCCGCAGGCATAGTCTGATTATCGACCCGATTTTAGTTTTCTCCACTTACTCAGGGTCCGATGCCGATAATTTTGGTTTTACGGCAACTTATGATTTGTCAGGAAATGGTTATGCCGGAGGAACGGTTTACAATTTCAATTTTAATGATACACAAGGATTCCCGGTATCTGCCGGTGCATACCAACTTACATTTAATGGCGGAGTGAATGAAAGCCCTTCCGGAAAATTTTCTTATCCGGCCCGAGACTGTGGGATTCATAAGTATTCACAAGATGGTTCTAAACTGTTGTTTGGAACATTTTTAGGGGGAACCCACAATGACCAACCACACAGTATGGTTGTGAATAATAAAGACAGGTTGGTTGTGTTTGGTTCTACACGCTCAAGTGACTTCCCAAAAACACAACAGCATTTGAGTTATGATAATCATAATTCACCGAATGTAAATTACAATATTTTTGTTTCAATATTCAGCCCGGACGGGAAATCTCTCGTGTCTTCTGCGTTGGTTGGAGGTGTTGGAAATGATGGTATTAATGGAGATTTGACACAATACACAATGGCAGAATTGCCATTGTTGGCTAATTACGCAGATGACTTTAGGGGTGAAGTAATTGTAGATGAATTTGATAATGTTTATGTAGCTTCCACATCGAGTTCATTGGATTTTCCTTTGGTAAATCCATTTGTTTCTACCTATTACAGTCCTCAAAGTGGTGTAGCTTTTAAACTTAGCAGTGATTTATCTACGCTGCTTTGGAGTAGTTATATAGGGACAGGAAAGGTAGGAGATTTTAAAAATTTAGATGCAGCCTTTGGAATTGCTTTAGGTACTGACAACGATGTGTTTGTGTGCGGAGGTACAAATAATGGAGAATTCTTTAAAACATTAGGAGGGCAAAGGTCGTTTATGAGCGGAAACAAACCTGACGGCTATATTATTCGTATTCAAAAAGAAACCGGAGGATTGCTTGCCGGTACCTTAGTAGGAACTGATGACTATGATCAATGTTATATGATTAAAACAGACAAGGAGGGCTTTCCTTATGTGTTTGGACAAACTTTAGGCAAATTTCCTGTTACGGGTAATGTATATAAAAACGATGGTGCAACGCAGTTTGTGGCTAAGTATAATAAGGATTTAAAAAGTGTTGTTTTCTCAACAACTATTGGCTCTGGACACAATACCAGCGATATTTCGCCAACAGCATTTTTGATTGATGATTGCGGCAAAATTTATGTCTCAGGTTGGGGTGGACAGGTTAATTCGCTTTATGGTTTCAGCAATGGTTCTACTTATGGTATGCCCATAAGTCCGGATGCTTTTCAGAAAACTACGGATGGTTCTGATTTTTGGTTAGCAGTGTTTGCAAAGGATATGCGAGAGTTAATCTATGCTACTTATATGGGTGGAAAATCCACTCCGTTTGCAAGTGCTTATGAACACGTAGATGGGGGCACGAGCCGATTTGATGCCAGAGGAGTGATTTATCATTCTGTTTGTGCAGGCTGTTCCAACAATAGCTTGTTCCCCACTACAGAAGGAGCATTTAGCAGGGTTAACAAGAGTAGCAATTGCAATAACGCACTCTTTAAATTCGATATGGATCAATTGAATAAGAAGCCTGTTGTTAGCGATACTGTTTTTACTGTTATGGTTGGACAGACTTTGAATTTCTCATATTTTGGAACCGATACAGATAAGGACGATGTACTCAAACTTTCTTTCACCTCTGACTATATCAATGGTAGTATCCCTTTGCCTCATATACAAGTTACTACATTGCCTAATACAGACACGGTTTGGGCATCCTTTTCTTGGAAGCCTAATTGTGATCATTTGACCGGTGATACGATTTATTTGAAAGTAAAAATCGAAGATGGAGGTTGTCCTCACAGTGATTCATCTTTTGCTTATATTAAAATCTTAGTTACAGAACCCCCTTTAGCCCATGGTCCTGATATTTTGTGTCTTGACTATTTACTGAAAAATGAGACTAAAATTGAATGGAAAGATTTTGACACAGATGCTTATTTTGCAAAAGCCTATCTTATTTGCAAATATCCTGATGGTACCTTGCATTTGGTTAAGACTATTTTGAATGGTAAGTCAGATTTTATTATTCAGGACGGTATTTTAGATTTGAAAATACAGAATTATTGCTACTTCATTGTAACTGAAAATATTTGTGGCAGAACCGATACACTTGATTATATGGTTTGTTCCAAAGATGAGTATGAATCCCCCATTGTTGGCAGTCAACTCATTACTGTTACTGTGCCTGAAGACAATAAAAGCGTACAAGTGGTTTGGTCTATGAGCCATGAAGATGATTTTAAAGGGTATAGATTGTATAGAGGGCAAAATGTACAAGGGCAGATTGTTTGGAGGGAACTTACTGATGTTACTAATGTGTCAGATACTGTCTTTACAGACAGGACTTTTGATGTGAGCAAGGAGTCATATTGTTATTGTTTGCAGGTGGTTGATAAATGCGGACATATCAGTGATACTTCAAATTTGGGTTGTAATATTGTACTCAAAGGAGTTTCAGAACGTTGGTATTTTGACTTAAATTGGAATCCTTATCGCAAATGGGATTCGGGTGTCAAAGAATATGTTTTAAGTCGTAGTGTGGATACCGGAAGTTTGAGACCGATTGTAAGTGTTGTTCAGTCCGTGAATAGTTATAGAGATGGAGATCTTGACTATTGGTGGGGAGGTTATTATTACCATGTTGATGCTTATCAACAACAAGACACTGGACAAAGGTTTAATGCAGTCAGCTCATCTAATACAATTTACTTGGTTCAACCGCCTTTGTTGCATGTACCTAATGCCTTTAGCCCCAATGGAGATGGTACAAATGAAGTTTGGGGTTTTGTTCCGGTTTTTGTGAAAGAGTTTAATATTAAAGTTTTCAATCGCTGGGGTGAGAAAGTATTTGAAACTGACAATAAAGGGTTTCAATGGGATGGAAACTATTTCGGTCAAGAATCTTTCGATAATGTCTTTATTTGGATTGCTACATATAAGGGTTGGGATGATAGTTTCCACAAGCAACAAGGTACTGTTACGGTGCTGAAATAAAAATCCTGATACTGTATTTGCATCGCTTGTTAAAATCATACTTTCGCATCTGATATTACTATGAAAAATCTGATTTCGGTTTCAAAAGTTGACTTACAAAGTCTTACTGCTGTGAGGGTGGGGGAGACAAAGTTGGGTGAATGCTTAGACACTGTGCCTCAAGACGAAAGTGTTGAAAGTTATCTTGCAAAATCTGTATCAAAATTTGTCCTTTTAGGTGTACCAGAAGACGTTGGAGTAAAAGCAAATTTCGGACGACCCGGAGCCGCTACTGCTTGGGAAAATACGTTAAAGAATTTTGTAAATATTCAGTCTAACCAACTTTTGCATGGCAATGAAATATTGGTCTTGGGATATGTAGATACCCATAAGCAAATGCAGCAAGCCCAACCTCTGAATCCTGCCATTCCTTCAGAACTAAACAAACTTAGAGATTTAGTGTCTGAAATTGATGAAATGCTTGTACCTATTGTAAAGCAGATTGTAGCAAATGGTAAAATCCCGATAATCATTGGAGGGGGACATAATAATGCGTATTGCAATATTAAAGGAACCGCACAAGCAAAGGGAAAAGGTATTAATGCTATTAATTTTGATGCTCACACTGATTTTAGAGCGTTGGAAGGAAGACATTCAGGAAATGGATTCTCTTATGCTTATAGTCAAGGTTTTTTGAACAAATACTTTGTTTTCGGGATACATGAATGTTATACTTCCGAAGCCATTTTTAAAGAAATGAACGACAAACAAAGCTGTATTCATTTCAACACGTTTGAACAAATGGCAATCAGACATGAAAAGGATTTTGAAGAAGAATTGTTAATGGCCACTGATTTTATTAATTCAACATCTTTTGGAATAGAGTTGGATTTAGATTCTTTGGCTTTTGTGCCCAGCAGCGCCATGACTGCAAGCGGCTTTCATATAGAACAGATGAGAAGGTTTTTACATGTGCTTGCTTCCAGCCGAAATGTTTCCTATCTTCATATTTGTGAAGCTGCGCCCTCCTTAGGTGATGATAAAAACCCCAATATAATTGGAAAATTAATCAGCTATTTAGTTGCTGATTTTGTGAAAGCGAATGTTCGGAGTATGTAATAAGCAGAGGCTTTTCTTGTATGTTATTTACGGTGTTTGAATACATGTTCAACTACGTGGGAACGAATGGTTAGCTGTTTTTCTAAAAGTTTTCGGCTTGAAAAACTATGGCAAAAAAAAGCTGTCCTGTTGGACAGCTTACATATTCGTTATGTTTCAAAGTTATTACGCCATTTCTGCACGTTGCATTTGCTGGCGATAGCGTGCTTTAATTAATTGCTTTCTCTTTTTAATAGAAGGCTTAGTGAAAGCTTGTCTTTCTCTAAGTTCTTTAACAACTCCGGTTCTTTCAAATTTCTTTTTGAATTTCTTTAAAGCTTTGTCTAATGACTCGTTTTCTTTGATGTTTACTATTAGCATTGATCCACTTCCTTTTTTTGGGTTCGCAAATATAAAAATCTTTTTTGTATTGACAAGTGTCAAAAAGTAAATTCTCTTATTTTAATATATCCCTTGCTATAACAAGCTTTTGAATTTCAGAAGTACCTTCTCCAATAGTACAAAGTTTGGAATCCCTGTAGTATTTTTCAGCAGGGAAGTCTTTTGTATAACCGTAACCTCCAAAAATTTGAACGCTTTCTGTAGCACATTTAACTGCAACTTCAGAAGCATAGTATTTTGCAAATGCAGATTCTTTATTGACTCTTAACCCTTTGTTTTTTAAGTCAGCAGCTTGTTGAGTTAACAGTGTTGCTGCTTCGATTTGGGTTTTCATGTCTGCTAATTTGAATCCAATGGCTTGAAAATCTGAAATAGGTTTTCCGAACTGATGTCTTTCTTTTGAATACTGCAATGCAGCTTCATAAGCCCCAATTGCAATACCTAAAGACAGGGAGGCAATTGAAATTCGTCCACCGTCTAATATTTTCATGGATTGAATAAAACCTTCGCCAACGTTACCAAGAATATTTTCCTTAGGTACCCTGCAATCTTCAAAAATCATTTCAGCAGTTTCGGATGCTCTCATTCCCAATTTGTTTTCTTTTTTACCTGCTTTAAAACCGGGGGTGCCTCTTTCAACTACAAAAGCAGTAATTCCGTGTGAGTCTAACAGCTCTCCGGTTCTTGCTAAAACTACGGCAACTTGACCTGATTTGCCATGTGTTATCCAATTCTTAGAGCCATTTATAACCCAATCATTACCATCTTGTTTTGCCACACATTGCATACGCATAGCATCAGAGCCTGTATTTGCTTCGGTTAAGCCCCATGCCCCGATCCATTCACCTGTGGCTAATTTTGGGAGCCATTTTAATTTTTGCTCCTCATTGCCAAACTGTAAAATATGACCGGTACACAGTGAATTGTGAGCAGCCATTGAAAGACCGATTGACCCGCATATTTTGGATATTTCGATAATGGCATCCATATACTCAAAATAACCCAAGCCGGAGCCGTTGTATTTTTCAGGAACTAAAATGCCCATTAAGCCGTATTCTCCCATTTTTTTGAATAAATCAATTGGGAATTCTTGTGACTCGTCCCATGTTTTGTACTCAGGTCGGATATACTTTTCTGCAAAGTCACGGCAAGTTTCACGAATAAGTTTTTGGCTTTCTGTAATTTCGAAATTCATATTGTTGGCTAATTCTTCTTAAGTCTGCGAAAATAATATTTAATTTCTTAATAAGTTATTTGTCTATCGCTTTGAGAATTGGTTTGTTAGAATTTGAATCTTTAAATCTCTGTTGATTGTTTAAAGTCTATATAAGGTTCAATTTTTTCAATATCCGATGCCTTCAAAGCTTTGATTTTATAAAGATCTTCAATAGAATGATAGTCGCCATGATGCATACGGTAATTGATAATCAATGAGGCTGTTTTGTTGTCTATATAAGGATGTTTGACCAAGTCTTTCCATTCAGCAGTGTTGATTGTGATTTTGTTGATTTTTTTAATATCCAAAAAGATGATTGAATCGTTTTTTGACAGTAAAGAGGAGTCAATACCCCAAACTTCTAAAAGTTGTGATGGGTCAAAAAATCCTCCTAATTTCTGTCTGTAATTGACTATCCTTTTACTTAAAGCAACGCCAATGCCTTTAAGTAACATCAATTCTTCTTCTTGAGCCGTGTTTAAGTCAATTTTGAGCGTGTTTGCTGAATTGGAGTGTGAAACAAAATTGTTTTGGATTGGTTTTGACGTATTGATTTGATATTCAAATATCATAAAAGGGGAGAGCTTCTCCACAAATGCGTCATCGATTCCATAAATTTTTTTCAAGTCATCGGGGGATTTCAGCGTTACTTTTTCTCTGTATTTGATTAATCTGTCAGCGAGCTTTGGATAGAACCCAAGTGCTAACAGTGTTTCGCGATTTGCGGTGTTGGGGTTAAAGGCAAAAAGGGTGGAATCCTTGTTTTGTCTTTCCTTTTGAAAAGCAATGAGTGCTTCTAATGAGTCGCGCAAGGAAGGATTGGTTGAAATGAATTGCTGTTTGGCGGTGTAATTATTGATTATGAAAAATGCGGCAGACAAGGAAAGCATGAGTATCACGAAAATCCAGACTACAATTTTTTCGTAGTAATAAAAGGTGAAATATGCTTTGAATATGGATTTGAATCGTTGTTTCATTATGAACGGATTTTGTAAACCTTGCCCGGCAGTGATATTACTATTCCCTTGAATTCCAAATCAAGCAGTATCATTGAGAGTTCACTCAATCCTATTCCGGATTCTGCAAAAAGAGTATCAATATGTTTTTCTCCTGAGCGCATTTGATTATATATTCGTTTTTCTTGCTCCGAAAGGTTTTGTTCTAAAGCAAAAGGACGTGTGTTTTTGTTACTTTGTTGATTCCATCCTAAATATTCTACCAGCTTTTCGGCACTCTCTACGCTCATAGCTTTGTTTGTGCTGATAAGTTTATTACAACCTTGAGAATAAATATCTGTAATCCGACCGGGCACAGCATATATTTCTCTGTCATATCCCCAAGCAAGCTCGGCTGTAATCATTGCTCCTCCTCTGTTACCGCTCTCAACAATGATTAGACCGTCACACATTCCAGCAACAATTCTGTTTCTTTTTGGGAAGTTCTCAGGGTTTGGAGGTTCGTCAGAGAAATGTTCTGTAATCAATGCTCCGCCTTCATCTAAAATCTCTTTTGCGAGACTTCGATTTCTCGGTGGTGAAATGGTTTTTAGTCCGTGTCCCAGAATGGCTGCTGTAGGAAGTTGGTTATTCAGTGCTTCTTTATGAGCGTATGTGTCAATTCCAAATGCAAGTCCACTCACAATCAGACAATTTGTGCCCATTAGTGCTTGTCCTAATGAATAGCAAAATTCGCGTCCATATTGAGTAGCATTACGAGTGCCTATTACTGCTAATACACGTTGGGCGTTTAAGTCGGTATTTCCTTTTACAAAAAGAAATAAAGGTGAATCCACACAATCTTTTAACCGTTGAGGATATTCTTTGTCAAAGTAAAAGTAAATGTTGATTCCCTTGGATTGAGCAAACTTGATTTCTTGGGCAATTCTGTCAAAGTCTTTGAATTTGATGATTGATTCTGCGGATTTTTCTCCTATATCAGGAATTTTAAGCAAACCGGATTTTTTTGATTGAAATACGGCTTCTGCTGAGCCACAATAGGCGATTAGACTTTTTGCCGTTTTATCCCCAATGTTAGGGACACTTTTCAATGCCACACCATAAATGAGTTCTTGTTCCGTCATTTTTTAGTTGTTTTCTCATTAAGAATGTCTGAAACTCTTTCTACTGCGGTCTTAATCTCTTCTTCTTTATTGAATTTTCCGAATGAAAATCGTATATAATTTCTATGAGGGTCAGCTCCAATTGCTTCTAATACATGCGATCCTTTGCTTGCTCCTGATGCACAAGCACTCCCGGCAGAAACAGCAATGCCATTTAAATCTAATTGAAACAACAATATGTCGGCAGGCAACCAAGGCGGAAATGATGTGTTAAGAACAGTATAAAGCCCTTTGTCTGAACCTATAAACTCAATCTCCGGAAATTGTTTTTGTAATGATTTTTTGAAAATACTCTTTAGATTTTCAATATGTTTTCTATCATGTTCCAACTCATTCAGAGAAATCTCCAGTGCTTTAGCCATGCCTGCGATACCGGCAATATTCTCTGTGCCGGCTCTATGTCCGCGTTCTTGCCCTCCCCCTGTTATAAACGGAGCAATCTTGTTACTTTTTCTAACATATAAAAACCCGACTCCTTTAGGTCCGTTGAATTTATGGGCGGAACCGGTTGCAAAATCAATTGGCAGCGCACCTAAATTAATTGGGTAATGACCCATAGTTTGTACGGTGTCTGAATGGAACAATGCATTGTATTGTTTACACAATTGTCCGATGCTTTCAAGATTATATAAGGTGCCGATTTCATTGTTGCCATGCATTAGGATCACTAGACAATGCGACAAATTTTGTAACTTCTGTTCTAACTCATCTAAGCGAATTTCGCCATGACGGTTTACAGTTAAATAATGCACTTTTACTTTGCCGTAATTTTCAAGATCTTCAACAGTATGCAATACCGCATGATGTTCAATAGGAGAGGTGATAATATGTTGCACTCCTAAGGAGGCAACAGACATCCTGATTGCAGTATTATCTGCTTCAGTCCCCCCTGATGTAAAAATGATTTCAGAGGCGTTTACATTTAAGAGTTGTGCAATTTTTTTTCTGGATTGCTCTAAGATAGTTTTAGCTTTTCTTCCTTCTGCATGAATAGAAGAGGGGTTGCCAAATACTTCAGATAGGAGCGGTTGCATTGATTCAAGAACTCTGCTGTCAAGTGGTGTTGTGGCAGCGTTGTCCAAATAAATCCTTGCCTTATCCAAATCCATCATGCATTATATTCTATTGTAAAATGAAAGGTAAGAAATGAATTTGTAGAGTAATTTAGCACAATTAAATTGTGTTAAAATTTCATTTTCCCTTGGGGCAATTTCAACAATGTCAAAACCAACAACATTGCATTTTTCTGCAACTTTTTTAAGCAATTGTGTGCCTTGATGCCATGTAAGCCCGTTAGGTTCTGCGGTACCAACGGCAGGCATAACGGATGGGTCAAATCCATCTGCATCTATGGTAACATAGACCGGAGCGCCTTTGAGTGTCTCTACTACTTTGTCTATCCAATCGGGGGTACTGTGTACCATGTGAGCATACCAAGTATGAATTGTGTCCGGATTGTTTTTTATAAGCATTGCTTCTTCTTTGCATTGTGCTCTGATTCCTACTTGTGTAAGCGGAACACCCAAGTCAAACACACGCGCTAATGCACTTGCGTGCGAATATGGATTATCTTGATAGGCAGTTCTTAAATCAGAGTGAGCATCAATCTGTAAGCATTTAATATTGGAATATTTTTCTTGGTAAGCGCGTACCATAGAAACGGCAATAGAGTGTTCAGCCCCAAGGGTTACAACAAATTTGTTGTTTGCTATTTGTTCTTTGGTCTTTTCATAAAGAAAATCAATAGCTTCTTTGTTTACTCTTCCCGCAATATCATAAGGCTCTAAGGTGCAGATTCCTACTTTTTGATATGCTTCATGATCAGTTTCTTCATCATAAAACTCGACAAAGTGAGAAGCCTTTAAAATCTCTTCAGGTCCTTTGTTAGAACCTTGTAAATATGAAGATGTATGTTCATATGGAAAAGATTGGATGACTATTTTACTTGAGCCGTATTCATATAGTCTTGGATCTTCAATTCCAAGAAAATTATCTTCTGTTGTTAAGAATTTCATTCTGTAAAGCTGTTATTTAACCCTTTCAACGTATTGTCCTGTGCGGGTATCAATTTTGATTTTTTGTCCTTCATCACAAAAAAGAGGCACCATTACTTCTGCACCGGTCTCTAATGTAGCAGGTTTAAGGGTGTTGGTAGCAGTATCTCCTTTTACACCCGGCTCTGTATAAGTAATCATTAATTCTACATGATTCGGTCCGGTAGCAGAGATCACTTTGTCGCCTTCAAATGAAGCAAGTACTTTCATTTCTTCTTTCATAAACTTTGCAGTGTCTCCAAACATTTGTTCAGGTATATAGATTTGTTCAAAAGTTTCACCATCCATACATACAAGGCTGTTTCCGTCTTTATATAAATATTGTAATTCGCGCACTTCCACTCTTACCATTTCAACTGACTCGTCAGTGCTGAAACGATATTCGGCAGATTTGCCATTCATTAGATTTTTCATCTTTGCTTGATAGAATGCCCGTAGGTTTCCAGGTGTTCTGTGAATAAATTCAACTATTTGATAGAGTTCGCCATTGAAACGGATGATAGCTCCGTTAGATAAGTCTGATGCTTTTGCCATAATCTGGTTTGTTTATAGTGGGGTGCAAAAATATAAAATTCAAGGTGACAAGCAAAATGCTAATCATTGTCAAAGTATATCAATAGTAAAGGTTTCTTCTACTATTTCTGTACTTTTCTATATAATATCCACGCAACACCCAAGTATAGAATATTGGGGATTGTTACGGCTAAAGGTGCGCTAATTAACCCTGTTGCACCATAACTATTGAAAAACTGTACTATGAACAGGAACCCAAAACTCAAACCTATCCCGATTCCTAAGTTTACTCCGATACCACCGCGAGATTTTTTTGATGAAACACACACACCAATGATGGTTAAAATAAAAGTAGAAAATGGCGAAGCCATCCGTCTGTATTTTTCTGTGGTATATAAATATACGTTCTCGGAACCTCTTTCCAATTCGGCTTGAATAATATTGTTTAACTCATTGTTGTCAAAAGTTTGCAAATCTTCTATGCGCAAAAAGAAATCTGAAGGATCAAAAAGAATGGCAGTGTCTAAAGTGTTGTAGCTGTTAATGGTTTGGCTTCCATCTTTGTTGTATGTACGAGAAAATACATCTTGAAGTTGCCATTTATTTGCTTCGTAATTATAACTGATGCGCCTTGCATAGGTTTTTGATAAGAGTTGTCCGTCTTGATATTGCTCTAACGTAATATTAGTGCCGGAGCTATCGTATTGGCTAAACCAATCAATAGAAAGGAACATGTCCGGTCGTATTTGACGATGAATACCCGAACGAGAATGAAGCATATTCCTGGTATATTTATTTTCAAACTCAGCCCTCTTTTTGTCTGCGTGAGGGATAATCCATCCGTTGAGGAAGAATGTCGCTATTCCCAACAACATTGCCGTAATAATATAAGGTCGTAAAAATCTTAAATAGGAAATACCGGAGGCTAACATTGCTACAATCTCCGTTCGTTGTGCCATCTTAGAAGTAAAGAATATTACCGATACAAAAACAAATATCGGACTGAACATATTCATTATCTGAGGAATAAAATTGAAATAGTATTGGAAGATAATTTCTTTTAATGGTGCTTTATTGGTTAAAAAATCATCTAGCTTTTCACCTATATCAAAGACAATAATAATAATACTGAACAAGCCTAATGTTACCAGAAATGTGGTCAGAAATGTTTTGATAATATATTTATCCAACTTTTTGAGCATTCGATTATAGTCTGCTTGTTAGTATAGGAAGTATTTGCCTTTTCCAGCTTTCAAAAGTATTGTCTTTAATCTTTTCACGCGCAGTCTCAACTAACCACATGTATAGCCTTAAATTTTGAAGACTTGCCACCATTGCAAAGAGCATTTCTTGCGCCATACACAAATGCTTGATGTATGCTTTGGAATATTCAGGAGTGAGGAGAGGGTCTAATGGAGTAAAATCATCTTTCCATTTTGTGTTTTTTAAATTGATGATGCCTTGTGTTGTAAAGACAGTGCCATTTCTACCGTTTCGAGTAGGCATCACGCAATCAAACATATCAACTCCCATTGCAATTCCTTCTAAGATGTTCTCAGGCTTGCCGACACCCATAAGGTAACGCGGTTTGTCCTTTGGTAATATTGCACAAACAGTTTCTGTAATTTCATACATCTTTTCAGTAGGCTCGCCAACAGAAACACCTCCGATTGCATTGCCTTCTCGTTCACACGATGCTACAAATTCAGCAGAACGTTTTCGCAAATCAATATAAGTGCTTCCCTGCACAATTGGGAACAGCGTCTGTGGATAGCCATATAGTGGTTCTGTGTTGTCAAATCGAGTTATACAACGAGTTAGCCAACGGTGTGTCAATTCCATACTGTTCTTGGCATATTCGTAATCGCATGGGTAGGGAGCACATTCGTCAAATGCCATAATGATGTCTGCACCAATTGCACGCTGAATATCCATAACGTTCTCAGGCGTAAAGAAATGTTTTGAGCCATCTATATGTGATTTGAATTCGGCTCCTTCTTCTTTAAGTTTTCTGTTTTCAGACAGTGAATACACTTGAAAACCTCCGCTGTCTGTGAGCATAGCGTTTTCCCATCCAATAAACTTATGAAGTCCGCCAGCTTGTTTAATAATATCTGTGCCCGGACGTAAATAAAGATGGTATGTGTTCCCTAAAATGATTTTTGCCAATAAATCACTGTGAAGTTGTTCTCTGTATATACCCTTTACGGTAGCTTGTGTTCCAACCGGCATAAAAACCGGTGTAGCAATTGTACCATGAGCAGTTTCAATTAAACCTGTTCTTGCATTGCTTTCTTTGGATGTATGCTGAATCGTAAATTTCATTTATTCAAAGTGAAAGGAAATCTGAAATAATCTGGTTTGTAAAAAATCGATAGAGCCATTGTAGATATATGAATCCTTTGAAATCATATTGGTGATGGAGTTTGACATTTTTATTTCAGGAGAAAATTTGAAGTATTGAGTATAAATATCTAAACCAAATCCAAATTCATATGAAACAGATTGCTTTTTCAGCGCAATTTGCTTAATCAAAGGTCCGCGCTGTTTGTCTTGTTTTGCACTAAAATCATGAGTAAATCTTGTACCTCCAATCACATACAGGTTGTAATTATTATGACGCTTCCCACGATATTTAACTAGAAGAGGTAAGTCGAACGAAACACTTTCTACTTCAATCATATCTGTTCTGTCTTTGAATTGAAAAAAAACATTTCGCTGTTCAAAATGTAGTTGTGGCAATGCCCGCAAATGCCAATGACTGCTGAGTCTTAAATTCATGATTCCCCCTAAACCAAATCCAGGGAAGCCCTGAGTGCGAATACTTAACAATGAATCTTGACTAAGAATATTTTGAACCGGGGTAATCTTAAATTTGCCATAATCTCCGGTGATTGTAAAGCCCATGTGAAAAGGGTTGACCTCATACCGCATCGGATCAATTTCTCCCCCCCTGGTACGTTTTATTTTTTGAGCATTAACTGAAAACCCAAATAAAAGCAGGATAAAGACCGGAATTACTTTATGGCTGTGTATAAACTGCAAATCCCAAACGTTAATTTTTTTTGCTTTGACTCTTTAAACCCTAAGTTATTCAATATGTCTAAAAATCTTTGTCCGTCAGGGAAAGCCAGCACTGATGCAGGTAAATAAGTATATGCTTTATTGTTCCCTGATACTAAACGCCCCCAAGCAGGTAAAATTGTCTTAAAATAAAAGTTGTAACATTGTTTAACGATAATTGTGGTGGGTTGAGAAAATTCCAACACGGCAATCATGCCTCCGGGTCTAATTACCCTATAAATCTCCGCAAGTCCTTTATGCATGTTTTCAAAGTTTCTTACTCCAAATCCAACCGTAACAGCATCAAAAGTGTTGTCATCAAAAGGAAGGTGAGTAGAGTCTGCAATGTGCAGGGAAATAGTTTCTTGTAACCCGAGTTTCTTAACTTTTTCTATACCAATATTTAACATTCCCTGTGATATGTCAACACCAATAATAGATTCAGGATTTGAATATTTGATAGCTGCAATTGCAAGGTCGGCTGTTCCTGTAGCAACATCAAGTATATGCTTCGGATTTACAGTGGCAATACGCTTGATAGCATTCTTTCTCCATGATTGATCAATGCCAAGAGATAAGAACCGGTTTAAGAAATCATATCTACGCGAAATGGAATCAAACATTTCTACAACTTGGTCTTTTTTGCCAAGCGTAGAATCCATATCCGGTTTTACGTTGTTTTGTGCTACTTGCATGTATTTGGACTATATTCGCGGGTGTATTTTGGAGGGGCAAATATAGTCTTTAAATCCCCTTTTTTACAAACTTTGTATGAGTGACAAATTAGTTAAAAGTGCCCTGTTTAAGGCTTCTTACCCAAACTATAAGAAGATGCCTGATTTTAATAAACCAGAGTTTGCCTTTATTGGCAGATCAAATGTTGGCAAATCGTCAATGATAAATATGCTTGCAGGTAGAAAAGAATTAGCACTCACCTCTTCAAAACCCGGGAAAACCAAGCAAATTGTATGCTTTGAAATTGATACTAATTGGATGTTGATTGATTTGCCCGGATTTGGTTATGCAAAAACATCAATGACCGAAAGAGCGGGAATGAGCGAATTGGTGAGTGGTTATATCAAAAATCGTAAACAATTGTTTTGTGTTTTTTTGTTAATAGATTTTAGATTGCCTCCGCAACAAATTGATCTGGATTTTATGGAATGGTGTGCTGTAAACCAAGTCCCATTTGTAATCATTTTTACAAAATCAGATAAGGTTAAATCCGGAGAAAGGGAGTTAAAGATTCAAGCATATAATGTTGTTTTGAAGGAAAATTGGGAGGAACTACCAATGCAATTTGTTTGTTCATCGCTCACTAAGGATGGAAGAGAGGATGTTTTATCATTTATTAAATCAGTGTTGCAATAAATAAAAAAGCCTCTTTGTAAACTAAAGAGGCTTTTTTATTTAATTTTTTCTTTAACTAGTTATTTTTCAAGTTGTCTGATAACTTTTTGTTGCAATTCTATGATTAGAGATTGGTAGTCAACAATTTTGTTAGAAGAAGTTGAGGATGCTCCTGTGCCGTTATGTGTGGTAGAAGAGGAGGTGGGAGCGTGTGGATTAATAATGCCGCTAACAAACATGTCGCCTGTGCCTAATATCAGCCATTCTGTACTGATTCTGTTTTTGAAAACTTCATAGATACTTTGAATTACTTCAAATGAAGGTTTTTTACCTTTTTCAATGTAATTGTTAATGTTTTGATAGCTAACATTTAATTCTTTAGCCATTTTTGATTTGTTTCCACCATAATAAGTTTCACAAATGATTTTTAATCTTTCACTTGGAGTGTTTATTTTGTCAGTTGTCATTTTGGATATTTATTAAAATTTCGGGAGCAAAATTAATGATAAGATTCTAGGAAACAAGAATGACAATCTATAATATCGCACAATCCGTCAAAGAATCACGATAAAAAATAATTGCATTTTGTCTTTAAAATTATTTAAGATGAAAGCGATTTGTAGATATTTTATATATATCTCTTATAATCAAAGTCTTCGAGGTAATCAGCTACTTTTCTAACAAAAGCACCACCCAATGCGCCATCAACTATCCTATGGTCGTAAGATAGAGATAAATACATCATATGTCTGATTCCTATCATATCACCTTGCGGTGTTTCGATAACAGCAGGCTTTTTTCTGATTGCTCCGGTAGCTAATATGGCAACTTGTGGTTGGTTTATGATAGGAGTGCCCATTACATTTCCAAATGTGCCTACATTGGTAATTGTAAATGTGCCTCCTGATGTTTCATCTGGTTTGAGTTTGTTTTCACGGGCTCGTTTTGCTAAATCATTTACAACTTTTGAAAGTCCTACAAGATTTAGTGTGTCAGAATTTCTAATTACAGGTACAATTAAATTTCCTGAAGGCAATGCTGTTGCCATTCCTATATTAATTGCTTTTCTTTTGATAATTTTGTCTCCATCTAAACTTACATTTATCATTGGCATGTCTTTGATTGCTTTCGCAATTGCCTCAATAAATATAGGTGTAAATGTAATTTTCTCACCTTCGCGTTTTTCAAATGAGTTTTTAACTTTATTTCTCCAAAGCACTAAATTTGTTACATCAGCTTCAACGAATGAGGTAACATGAGGAGAAACCGTTTTGCTCATTACCATGTGTTCAGAAATGAGCTTTCTCATCCTGTCCATCTCAATTATTTCGTCACCTTCCATTAAGGTTATTTTAGGTGCTTGAATATTTCTAACTAAGGTTGCAGCTTGCTCTCCAGCCTTGTTTGTTGTGTTTATAACCGGAGTTGGTTGAACACCTGAAATAGAAGGTTGTTGTTGTCCATTTTCAATAAATGCCAAAATATCTCTTTTGGTAACTCTGCCATTTGCACCTGTGCCTGCAATGTTTTCAAGTGCTTCCATTGAGATTCCCTCTGTTTTGGCAATGTTTAATACCAAGGGGGAATAAAATCTGCTTGCATCTGCATTGGATAAAGGCTGTGTTGATATTTGTGCACTCTGTATATCCTTATTGATTACATCAATAGCTTGTTCTACAGATGCAGCCATGTTGCGGTTTTGAGTAGGTGATTCTGTAGTTGGTTGAGAAGTGGAGTCTCCTGCGTTGCTCTCAATACCAATGATTGCAATAGGTGCGCCCACCGGAGCTACTTGTCCTTCAGAAAAAAGTTTTTTTACTAAAACTCCTTCAAAAGTAGAAGGGACTTCAGAGTCAACTTTATCTGTAGCAATTTCTACAACGGCTTCGTCATTGGCAATTTTGTCGCCTTCATTTTTAAGCCATTTCGTAATGGTAGCTTCTGCAATACTTTCACCCATCTTGGGAAGGATTAATTCTACTTCTTTCACGTGTTTTTGAATTAGTTAGTTTTGAGAAGTGCAAAAATGCACTTTTTTGTTTGGCTTGGCAAATTGGATAATGAAATTAGGAAAAAAGTATTTTGTCAGGCAACATTTAATTAAATTATGTGTCTTAGTAATAGTATAAAAGCTGATTTTTGCTTTTGGTTTTGCCTTTTTTGCAGAGATGATGACAGAGGAAGATATCATACAAGGATGTATTAAGGAGAAACGACAAGCACAAGAAGCATTATACAAAAAATATGCTCCTAAATTGTTGGGTCTCTGCTGCCGATATGCTAAAGATATGCTTGAGGCAGAGGATATCCTTCAAGAAGGATTCATTAAGGTCTTTGACAATATCTCAAGCTATAGCGGAAAAGGGTCGTTTGAAGGTTGGCTTAAAAGAATTATGATAAATGAAGCACTCAATAAAATAAGAGCTAGAAAAGAAAAGCTGGATTTTATGGATGACTTCGATTTTGATGTCCCGACAAGTATTCTTTCTACCGATACCCTCCATCATAAGGAGTTGCTTCAAATACTAAATCGTTTGCCGGAAGGATATAGGGTGGTGTTTAATTTGTTTGCGATTGAAGGGTTTAGTCATCAAGAAATTGCAGAAAAACTCAATATAGGACACTCTACTTCGCGCTCTCAATATGCTAAAGCAAGAAATTATTTGCAAAAACTAATTAATGAAATTGAAAAAGTAAAATTATGAAAGAAAACAATTTTGAAGAGTTTGTAAAAAAACAATTTGAAGACTTTGAAATTGAGCCCTCTAAGGGATTGATGGAGAAAATATTGATGGCTCGTAAAAGCCGCAAGGGAGCAGGATTGTCCTTTGTTGGAGGTAAATCATTGGCTCTTCTGATTGTGGGTTTGTTGTTAAGCGGCTCTTGGATTTTTATTAAAACCCAAAAATCAAACAAAGAAGTGGTACAGGCTCAGGTTCATCAACCTAACACTGCACAATCAGATCCTGAAATAAATTCTAATAGTCCGTCTGAGGACATAAAAGACGATGTGCAAATTCCGGATTTTGTTGTGAATTCAAATCATGAACGGGTAAATGAAAATAATTCTACTAATACTTCTGAATCTATATACAACAATAAAACAATCGGGTCTGCCGGTTCAAACAATGTTGTTTTTGATAATAACAAAGAAAATAAGAACGTTAAGAACACTGCTCAGAAGGTTAAAAGAAATAACATAAATCAGGAATTTACTTATATCGAAACAGAGAAACAACCGGAATTTAAGTTTTCTGCACAATCTGATGAGATGTCTATTCATGAAATCCATACAATTTATCATGACAAAGTTTTGAGGCAGGTTAGTTACATAACCCAGATTTCATATAAACCATTGACACATACTTTTTACCCAACCTTAACCAAAAACAATGCATTTGTAGCCACAAAGGATATGTTATATACTCCAAATCCTATTAAACGTCCCCGTAAAGGATACTCTGAAACCAAATGGTTTAACCAAGTAGAAGTGAATGTTGGTGGCGGGATTTGGAATGATAATGCTCAAGTGAATAATTTTAGCGAATACGGTCGTTTTTCTATGGGTGCTAAGGTGTTGGGCAGATTCAAACTAAGTGATAAATTCAATTTTATCACAGGATTCTCATTCTTACATAGGACTTCTAATATTCAATATAGTAGAACAGAAAGTCAAACTTATATGAGTGTTGATACTACATACGGGTATATAATTGATCCAGGAGCACCACCTGTTTTAGTGGTAAAATATGATACCTCGTTTAACACACTCATAAGTTATTATAAGGGCTTAGGGCGAAATGTATATAACAAACTATCGCTTCCTTTAGGTGTGGAGTATGAGATTGGATTTGGACAAAATTTGGTGTATGCCAATGGAGGTTTGTTACTCACGCTTGTAACGCTTGATAAAGGTGTATGGGTTCAAGGAGCTACTAATGAACTTAAAACATTTTCAGGTAGATCAAATCAAATTTCAACAGCGTTTAATTCAGGTTTTTTTGCAGGTGTTGGGTATGGATATCTCATCTCTCCTGAATTTACTTGGATTGTTGAATCCAATTTGTCAATGTGGAACTTTAAAAATAACCCGCTTGGGAAGTCAAATAAGAGTGTTCTTCTAAATACCGGGTTAAATACAGGGTTACGCTGGAGATTTTAGGTTGTTTGTGAACCGTTTTACTTTTAACTTTGTTTTATGAATGTACGGTTACTTGTGTGTGTGCTTTTTGTTTGTTCTCTTGCTGCAAACGGACAGCAAAACAATACGTTTGTTCAAAGCCCAAAGCTTGATTTTCATTTTACTCCCTTAGGTCGCTTTAGTAATGATTCAGTGGGAATGTTTTTTCCGAGCAGTTCCCTCAAACCTGTCATTGCAAATACTGGAATATTAGTTGCAGGAAGAGTTCAATCCGGAGAGTTGCGTGCGTCAATGAATACTGACAATGCGACTGATTTTACTTACGGTCCATTAGACATTTCATTTACTTTTACTCCTGATAGCGCTCAATGGAATAAGTCTTGGATGATTAGTAAATCAGCTATTCTTAACCATATTCAATCCTACAAAAAACCGGGTTATGTTTTACCTGATGAGATAAAGCATTGGCCCATCAATCCGCCTGCCGGATTTGAAGGTATATTAGCACCTTTTATAGACTGGAACAGTAATGGTGTGTATGAACCTGACTTAGGTGAGTCTCCTGTAGTTGAAGGTGATATCAATGTGTTTGCAGTTTATCATGACTATAAAAAAAATAGAACACGTGCAGATAGTGGATTAGGTATTGAAGTTAAACATTTTGCGTATCTCATCACTCAACCTGAAACGAATCAATATTTGATTTTGAATAGAATGTTAGTAACCAATAAAAATACTAACACTATCAATGGTTTTAAGTTAGGTGTTTGTTCTGATTTAATATTGGGTGGAGGAAATACAAACTTTGTCAGATCATATCCGGAGCATAATGCAATGGTTGGATTCAATGCGGTAGGTTCTGATTCAATTTATGGAAATAATATCCCTGCATTTGCAATCATTACATTAAATCGCAAACTCGCGGGCACAATGTATTTGACCACAGATGATGACGTGGTTACTGGTTATCCTACAACCAATGAACAAATTCAGCATTATTTGTCCGGCAAATGGAGAAACGGGAAGGCGTTGACTTATGGCGGAAATGGGGTTGATGGCAGTACTTCGGTGCGCTATGTGTATCCTGGTTTAGAAGATAAGAATAATCATCCTTTTAATTGGTTGGAAAGTAATTCTGGAAGTATATCAGGTAAGAGGAGTTTGTTGCTTGTTTTTGACAGTATGAATTTAGCTTCCCAAGCTACGGTAGAGTATCGTTTTGCTTTTCAGTTGATACCCGGTGCTAACAATGATTCTGCTTTGATAAAACAGTCAATCGAAGAAACCTTGTTGAGATATGGAAATGGAGACTTGACGAATGTGTCGCAAATAATACATAAAACCGAGTGTAAAGTATTTCCAATGCCCATTCAGTCAAATGAAGCATTCATTATAGAGTCTTTTAATCCAATTAACTCAATCCAAATTTTTGATGTAACCGGGCGTATGGTTTACAATAATGAAATGCAATCTCTCGAAACATCTTTTCAATGCAGCCCTGCTTTGCAACCCGGAATCTATTCAATACGTATTGCTACCACGACAGGTCTTTTTATTCACAAACTGATGGTTCAATAAGGATGTGAGTGATTGGTGGAAAGAATGTATTGTGAAATAAAAATAATGTTTTAACTTTGAATAAAGTTAGATGAACGGATGAAGCGAGCTCTACCAATAGGCTTTTTTATCGGATTTTTACTTTTGTTTCAATTTGAAACAAAGGCTAGCCATGTGCTTGGTTCTGAACTTGTTTATAGTTTCACCGATGTATATAATGTTAAATTAAACCTCAAGGTTTATAGGGATTGTAGCGAATGTAAGTTCAACGGCAATGGAGGAGGGGTTAGTACCGATAATTGTTCAGAAATTCCTCCCATTGAGGTTTATGGGTTTAATAATATTACCGGTAAAAAAGTATTCTTAACATCATTGACAATTTCACGTCAAGGAATGTCAAATATTACCAATTCATGTGTAGGATTGACCAATGCTTGTGATTTGACAAGCACACCTGTTTTAAATAGTGGAATAGAGGTGCATGATTTTATAGCAAACTTTAATACTCAGTCATACGAATTAAACGGATACTGTAATTTCTTTTTTACAAGTTCTATTTTTTCTCGTTCAGATGAGATTACTCCACCTAATTCACCCATTGAAAAGTTCTTTAATTATTCCGAGTTAAATGTTTGTGCCGGTATTAGAACAAATTCTGTAAAGTTGACTTCCAGACCAAATTTTATGGTGAATGCAGGCAGCCCTATTTTTCATTCACCGGGTGTTGATCAAGGAGATGCAGATAGTATTTCAGTTAAATTAGTTCCCGCTCTGAGTGATTTTGACAAAGAAATTCAATATGTGTCGGGTATGAGTTACAATATGCCTTTTACTGTCGCATCTTGTGGTGGTAGCGGATGCGCTCCAGATCCGCTTGCCAATCCTCCGACCGGTTTTTATTTTGACTCCAAAACGGGAAATACGGTTTATACACCTCAATTTTCAGGGCAGGTTGGGACTTTAGTTTATGAAATTACTAAGTGGAAAAGAAGTTCATCAAGCGGACTTGTCGTTGTTAGTAGGGTGCGTAGAGATTTTATGATTAGAACGATTACAGGAACTAATGTTGAGCCAATTTTTGAAAATGATAAAGATGCATACACTGTGTGCACCAATTCAAAAATTATAATCCCCATCATTGTTAAGGAAAGTCAAGATGTAAGCTTCAATACAAATAATCTGCCCGATGGAATGTCTTATACGCCTAGTTCCATGACAACACCTTATTATACCGGAATGTTGAGTTGGACACCTGCTGATTCTTTTGCAGGCAAGACTTTTTTGGTTACTGTCGATGTAACGGATAATAATTGCCCATTGAATGCTACTAGTTCAAAGACATTTATTTTAAAAGTACATGCTACTCCAAACCTGTCTATTTCATTAACGCAGAAGTCTTGTGGCAAAGTGGAATTGGTTGGTAAACCTGCCGCATACCCTGACAATATGTATATTTGGAGGGTTACTTATCCAAATACAGTAACAAAAGAATATTGGGGAAGGAAACAAGAAATTGAGCATCTGTATGGTGGATTACTCAATGTTGAACTTAGTTTAAATCAGGTTTGTAAAGGAACTATTGTCAGTGCAATAACGCTTCCTCTATATACTCCTCCAACTTTCTCTTTAGCTTCCGATTATGTTGCATGCGCAGGAACAAATATCACTGTTGTACCAATGGGAGTTTCCGGCAATGCGCCATTTAAATATTATTGGAATGATGCTTTAGGTACTTCTTTTTTTGTAAAACCAGCAGGTAGTGATTTTGCATTAGACGCAAAAATTGAAGATAAAGATGGTTGTGTTCAAACGGTTTCTACTGTGCTTAAATCTTATCCGAAATTGACTTTACATACGAAAGATTCTTCTTTTTGTTCTTTAGATTCGGGTAGATTTGTATTAAATGGTTTGTTAACGCATCAACACGTCAATATTTCTCAAGGGTTTGAGTTGTTGGGAGGCGGTACTCAATTATTGAATGATAATGGAGAATGGTACTTCTTGAAACAAGATTTTTCCAAAACAATGATTGTATTCCGAGCATGGGTACAAGATGAAAATGGATGTAAATATTATGACACATTTAACATCTATAAAAAGTCCGGACTCGATTTTACTGATCATTTGATAGGTGATTTCTGTAATACGGCTAATAAGTTAGACCTCTATCAACATTTTGGATTAAAGAAAGAAGATGGTTTTTTTGAAGCATTAGTATATGGAGTAATCGAAAATGGCGGATTGCTTAATCCTGCTGCGTTTACAAGTTCAGGAATGTATGATGTGTATTTTATGAGTTCTCCAAAATATTGTTCTAAAACAACGAATTTACATGTCAATATTTTTACAATTCCAAATATTTCGTGGATTCATTCAATGGATAGTATTTATTGTCAAAATAGCGAGAATGTGCAATTGAATGCGAATTCAGGAAGTGGACATTGGACAGGCAAGGGGATTACAGGAAGTTTGTTCAATCCTACTGATCCTGAAATTAAGGCTGGAGAACCATTTTATATAACTTATTCCGAAAACGAACCTGTTTTAGGATGTATCGCAACTGACTCTGTTAAGATTTGGGTTTATAAAGCACCTTCATTCGAAATGACATTCATGGATGGGTTTAATAATGCTTTACACAGTCAAGTGTGTATAAACACTCCCGTCTTTGTTAAATTAACTCCACAGTTTGACGAAAGCACTTTCCCTTTTGAATATTCCAACTCGTTGTCAACGAACCGCGGTCTTTTGGTGAATTCAAGGTTGCAACCGGATTCAGATGCCGGCAAACATATTCTAACACTCAAGACGTCAAGTGGGATATGCCCGGATGTTCAAAATAGTAAAGAAATTGAGTTTGAGAAATTACCTCAAATTTCAGTTGAACCTTTTGAACAGTTTTATTGTGAGCAAGATAATGAAATCAAGTTGCATTATGTAACATTACATACAACTCAACTTGAGTGGTATATGAATCAGAATAAAATGGGTGAGTCTAATTTGTCTGAGAGTGATTTTATATTCTCAAATGCCAAATCAGGTGTTTATACTCTCAAAGTAAAGTTGACTAACGGAGTTTGTAAGAACGAGGTTGTCCTTGCTGATACCCTAGTGATAAGCCCAATACCTCAACCAATTATTGCAGCTACTCCCTCTGTTTACGTGCCTAATGATATGCGCTTGGTATCAATTCAAGATGCAGGGAAGTATTCATTCCCAATTTCAAAGAGAAGATGGTTAATAGAGGATAAGGAATATACGAATCAAATATCTATTTCACACCGAATTAAAGCTGTTGAAGGTGAAATTCCTATTCACTTGTATGTAGAAGATATTTATGGATGCTCTGCAGAAGTTGAGAGTGTACTTTACATTTCAGCACCACTAGACATATATATTCCCAATGCTTTCAGCCCAGATAATATAGGTCCTGAAATCAATAATCAATTCAAGGTTAATGCAGAACATGCTTTGGAATTTAAGATGATGATTGTAAACAAATGGGGGGAAACAGTTTTTAGCACTACAAATCCTAATATGGGTTGGGATGGTACCTTCTTAGGTGCAAAATGTCCCGGTGATGTCTATGTTTATTATATCAAGGTTGTTAACCAACTTGGCGGAACAAGAGAGTTTCGAGGAACCATTACTTTGTTGAGATAGTTATACCTAACAGTATCACAGATTGCGTAGTGGTTGATGTTACTGAAAATGCGTCTTTTATAGAGGTAGGCATTTTCATCAAAGTTGTCGGATAATATTAGTTTCAATAGTTTGATATCGCTTACACTATGAATAACGTGTGGAAATTTCGATGTCTTGCCAAGATGCATTTGATTTTGTTTTGAACCCCAAATAAATGTCATGCTGTGCAGAATGCGTTAAATCAATTTGAACTCCTTTATAAGAAGTATTATCGTGCATTGCACTATTTCTGTCGCCAGTATGTACAGAATGATGAGGATGCAGAAGAAATTGTGCATGATGCATATGTTGCGGTTTGGGAACGCAGAGAAAATTTAGACCTTGACCTACAACTCAAGCCATATTTATATAAAGCGGTGCGTAATAAGTCTTTAAACTTTTTACAGAAACGAAAAATTGAGGTGCAAGAAGTTGAAGAAATTGAAAACTTACAGCACAAGACTGATGTAAGTCCTTTAGAAGTGCTTTATACTAAGGAAACTGAGCAATTGATAGTGGAACTGATTCACACGCTGCCACCTCGATGTAAACAAGTCTTTTTATTAAGTCGAAAAGAAGGTTTTTCATATAAAGAGATTTCAGATATTATGGATATTAGCCCTAAAACTGTAGAAAACCAAATTGGAATTGCAATTAAACAGATTAAGGAAGGAATAGAAAAACGCAACAAAACTATAGATAAAAAAAATGAGAAATTTCCTCTGGTTTTATTGATTGGCGCAGCATTGGAGCATTTTTACTAAAAAATCGCTGTTTTTTGGGGGAGAGATAAATAATGGCTGTTTTATGTAGCAATGAAAGAAGAACTTAAAGCAAATCTAATAACCAAATATATTTGTGGTTTATGTACTCCTGAAGAAGAGGAGTTTGTTCTAAATTGGCTTAAAGCAAATAGTACCAATCAATTGTTGCTTGGGTATATTCGTCAAAATATGATGAGCAATCCAAGTTTTGTCCCTGCAAGGTAAAATGGAAAACAATAGAAAATTAAGCGAAATTGTCTCTGATTTAGAGAAAGGTACCTTGCTCCCTGAAAATGAGCAAGGATTTCAGACTATTTGGGATGCTTCCTCAAAATTTAATTATCCTGAGGTTGATGTGGAACATTCGTGGCAAAGTTTGAAACATAAAATTGCGGCACAACCTTCTGAAGTTGCTTTAAAAGTGAATTATTTTAGAACGTGGGCAATTGCGGCTTCTCTTGCATTGTTGGTCGCTTTTGGTGCACTTTTTTATGTTAACTACTTTAAGGTTAAGCCTATAGAGTATGTTGCGAATAATCAAAATAAAGTCGTTCAATTGCCGGATGGCTCCACTGTTACACTTAATATGTTTTCAAGTATAATTACCGATTCTGATTTTGGTAAGAAACACAGAAATATTGAACTTAAAGGTGAAGGGTATTTTGATGTAAAGAAAAATGCTGCAATTCCTTTTATTGTCAAAACAGGTACACTTGAAACCAAAGTAACTGGAACACAGTTCGATGTTGATGCATATTCTAATAATTTAATTTCAGTTGCACTTAATGAAGGGAGTGTGGAGCTTCAACTTAACCCAAAATTAGTAACTAAATTAAAACCGGGTGAGGTAGCACTTGTGAACAAAACAAAGAATGAGGTGTTTGTATCTCAATTTAATAAACAACATACATTAGCTTGGATAGACAATCAACTTGTATTTGAGAACGAACCTCTTGTGCATGTAATTAAAAGATTAGAAAATGTTCTTAATGTTAAGTTTGTGTATCCTAAGAATATGGATTCTGTTTTAATTACTACGACATTTACTACACTTGATCCTGAACTGATTTCAAACATCCTTTCAAATACTCTTGAAACAGAGATAAGGGTGATAAAATAAATTCCTTTATTTTTTTAGTCAGCTAACAAACTGACAGCGATTGCATCTGAAAAAAGCAAAGCATCTTCGTTACACGTTATTCTATAGTTGCGTAGGCATAATTGATTTTTTAGTGGAATTTTAGCAATTTTTTTTAATAATTGCTCAGTTTCAGAAGGAAGTAAACTCATTAGAAATTTAACGTCAATACCATTTGAAGTCCTTATACCTGTCAGAATAGCTTCATTAAATGCCATTGTTGGTGTGATAAGTTCAGACTCGTGAGGAGGCTCCTTGTCAGCATTGAGACTTTGTATGTATTTGCTATGCGAATTTAAGTTCCACCTTCTTGCTCTACCATTGAAAGAATGGGCAGAAGGTCCAACTCCTAAATATTTTAAATGATTCCAATATGCACTATTGTGCTTTGATATCCATTTTTCAGATAATGCAAAGTTTGATATTTCATAATGCAACCAATCGTTTGATTTAATTTGTTTAATAGTTTCTTGGAAAGAATTTGCCTGTTCTTCCTCAATTGGTCTTGGAAAATGTTTCAAACGAATCAATCTCTCCCAACTTGTGTTGGGTTCGAGGGTTAATGAGTAGCATGAAAGGTGTTGAGGGTTTAATGATAGGGCAACTTCAATGTCTTGGAGGTGCTGTCTTGGATCTGTTACGGGTATACCGGTAATAATGTCTAAGCTAATATTGTCAAACCCTACTTGCTGTGCAGTTTTGATACATTGCACCGCTTCAGTTGCAGTGTGAGCACGATTCATCCATTGCAATGCTTTGTCATCAAAGGATTGCACTCCTATGCTTAAACGATTGATTCCAATTTTATAAAGCGAGCTTATTTTGTTTTCATTTAGGTCATCCGGGTTTGCCTCAAGTGTAATTTCAGGTGAGGGAGAGACCGGGTATGTTGTTGTGATTGTGTTTAAGATTGTAGCTATTTCTGTCGGAGTGAGAAGAGACGGAGTGCCGCCTCCAAAATATATGGTGTCAATCTGCTCATTTTCTAAATAGTGTTTTCGCAAGAGTAATTCATTACAAATTGCAGCAGTCATTTTTTGCGTAGAATGATTTCCTGCCTTGAAATGAAAGTTGCAATATATGCACGCTTGTTTACAAAATGGAATATGTATATAGATTCCCGCCACTGTTTTTACTTTACTCGAAGTATCATTAAACCGTCTCTAACCGGTAATAAAAAGTTCTCAACTCGAGAGTCGTTTCTTACTAAAACATTGAAATCATGCAACGCTTTGGTGTCTCTGTCATTTAATCGCTCCATGTTGTCCAGCACTTTGCCACTCCAAAGAACATTGTCTGCAATAATTACCCCACCCTTATTCATATTGGGTAAAACCATGTTGTAGTAGTTAATATAATTCATCTTGTCTGCGTCAATAAATACCAAATCCCACTTGCTGTGAATTTTAGGAACCAAATCCAACGCATCTCCATATTGGATATTAATCTGTTTGGAATATTGAGATTTTAAAATGTATTTCTCATGCACATCTGCAAGCTCGTCATTAATGTCAATTGTGTACAATAAGCCATTTGATTCAAGACCTTCTGCTAAACAAAGCGCAGAATATCCGCTGAATGTACCTATTTCAAGAATGTGTTTTGGTTGTCTCAGTTTACTAATAAATGCAAGCAATCTTCCTTGAATTTTTCCGCTTAGCATGCGAGATTGCAACATGTTGGTTTGAGTGTAACGCTCTAAATCATCTAATAGTTGATTCTCTAGGTTGGTACATTCTTCTGCATATTCATGAATTAAAAGGTCGTCCATTATTGGTAAGTTTTAAGATGAGGGATTAATTAAATTGACCGATACAAAGATATGCAAGCAATAAGTTTAAACATCGTAATAGGGCTTGCTGATACAAGAGGATAATGTTTTGCTTGCAATTACTTGAAAGGGTTTGAAAAGTTTTGATTCGTTGTAAAATGATAGTCAGTAAGACTTTTTAGAAACGCAATCAAATCCGCTTTTTGTTGTGCATCTAAATTTAGCCCTAAAGGAATTTGGTCCATCAAAGGGTCAATGTTGGGTGAGTTTGCGTGAACTCCTGTCGAATAAAAATCAATAACTTCTTCCAGAGTGGCAAATCGCCCATCGTGCATATAAGGTGCTGTAAGTTCAATGTTTCTGAGGCTTACAACTTTAAACTTTCCTTTATCGTGTTCTTGTTTGGTTGTAGCTCCAAAGCCTATGTCTGTTTGGTGGGTCTCATCTAATCCATTGTTTGCCATTTTTAGACTACCAAAGTGAATATTTCCATGACAATGAAAACAATCGGCTCCTCCCATATTGGGTTCGCTATTGAAAATTTGTAATCCTCTAAAAGCGGAATCGGAGAAAGTGGACGGCTCGCCTCTAAACCATTTGTCATATTCTGAATTAAATGAAATCATTGTAAACAAGAACTGCTCCATTGCTTTAGCATAGTGTTCCTCTTTAATATTGTAAATACCGAAAGCATTGTAAAATAATTTGCGATAAAAATTAGATTGGTTGAGTTTTCGTAACACTTCACTCATAGAAGAGTTCATTTCATTTGGATCTTCAATGGGTGCAATAACTTGTTCGCGAAGCGTATTTGCCCGTCCGTCCCAAAAGAAGTTTGGATGCCACATCAAATTAAATAACCCCATGGCATTCCTTTTTCCTATGGCACCTGTAATCCCAACTGAAAACCTTCTGAGGTCTGCAAAAGCATTTTCTTGTTTATGACAACTTGCACAACTTTGGCTGCTATCACCGGATAAGATAGGATCGTAAAACAAATACCTGCCCAACGTAATCCCTTCTTCGGTTAACTTGTTGTCGTCATTCATTTCATATTGCGGATAGCCAGTTTGCCTTTCCGGAAAGGTAAATGGGATAGGATCAAACACATAATCAGGTTTGTTCTCGCGTCTGCATCCAAACTGGATGATGAATATAAATACAATGAATCCGATGAGTGCTCTTTTATACATGTAGTTATTTTAACTCGAATGTATTGCTCAGGTTTGTGTATAATAAATCCATGATTAAATCCTCATCAGGGGAGCTTGAATGTGAAAGATCGCCATTTGTTTTCAGGCTGTATTGGTTTGGAGTAGAGAAGTATTTATCCAAATTTACGTCAATGACTTTTGCGATTTTGTTATTATTGTCAAAACTGAAGGTGTTTGAAGTTTCTAATGTAATCTGTTTGCGATATTTCAAGTTTGCCATGTGAAAAGAAAAAATCTGGTTGCTGTTGCCATTGTTCATGTAGTACCCTTCGCAAACCCAGAAAATATATCCCCCTTGCCACCCCCAATGCATATTATTTACGATGGGATTGAGCGGGTGGTTTTTGCTCCAACGGTTTGGGTCTCCGTGGTTAATGGAAGAGTCAAGACCAATCATGAATTTTATCCCTTTGAATGTGCCTTCAGGCATTGTTTCATCTATTTTAACTTCGTTTCTCTTTTCTGCAAGGTTCAGATAGGCAAAGGTGTCAAGTTTAACAGTCTCGCCATTTTCTTTGATTAATTCAAAATTTGAAAGAATGAGTTGAACTCTTGAAAAGTTCAGTGTATCACTGGCTTGGATAATATGTGTCATTTTATTAAACACTAAATCTTGACCTTCAAATTTTGGCTTGAAAGTGAGGGTCAATGCCGCTTTTTTCTCTGTTTTGGGTGTTTCATTCGTTTGTTTGTTTTCTTTTTCGCATCCAAATAACATGAATAAACTTAACATGAGTATTACTACGTATTTGTATTTTTTCATTTTCAACTTAACTATTGTTTGACAAATTTCCTAATTTGCTTTCCTGCACTGCTCGTACTTTCAAATATATATAATCCTGATTGAATTTGCTCAAGATTTATCTGTGAAATTTCACCTATAGCTAATGGAGTAGTGAAAGTATATTCAGCCACTACTTTGCCATCCAATGACATTATTTGATATGATTGAATTTCATGGTCAAAAGACACAACATTAAGCAAGTCATTGCTTGGATTGGGGTACAGTAGCAAACTGGATGTGGAAGTGCCTTTGTCTTTAATCATGATTGCTCTCGCTAAAATCCATTTTTCAGGGTCAAATTCAATAGCTTCAATGTCAAATAGAACTTGAAATTTGATGTTGTCATTATTTGCTTTTGGTAGCACTGTTATCATTTCTTTTTCACCATTTTTCCCTTTTAATAGCAATGGTATGGGAGTTTCAAAGAAATTCACAGACGGATCGGATGTTTCTTGAAATATCGATAATTTAACGGTTTTGTTACTGTGCTGTTGATAGTGGATAGTAAAAATCGGAAACCCTTGGCGCATAACCCATTGGTCAAAAAATGTGCTTAAATCTTTGCCTGAGCTTTGTTCTAAATGCCATTGCAGGTGGTTGCGATTAACAAATCCATACGCTAAATCAGTGTCTGCAAGGTAGCTTCTTAAACCGGAAAAAAATGCACTGTCACCACATACAAAACGCAACATGTGAACGACCATCGCTCCTTTGAAATAAACCAAACGTTGGTCGAAAAGTGTGTTAGTGCTCGCGGTGTCAAATGCAAAAACACTTCCGTTTGGCTTGCTTAATACTTGGTCAATTGCGGTTTGCAGTTGCAATTTCCACAAACTGTCATTTCTTAGGAACTGATAACATAGCATATTGCCATAAGTGGCAAAGCCTTCGTTGAGCCACAAATCTTGCCAAGAACTACAAGTAAGTTTGTCTCCAAACCATTGGTGCATCAGTTCATGCGCTATTAAGTCAAAACTAAAGCTGCCCATAAAGCTCATGGTTTGGTGTTCCATTCCTCCTCCATGATGAAACTGAGTATGTCCGTATTGTTCACGCATAAAAGGGTAAGCGCCAAACAAACTGTCGTAAAGTGTCATGATAGGTATGGTTTGTTTCACTTGTGTTTTGGCTGTTTCTGTGTAGAATGGGTAAACAAAATTTTGAATTTTAACAGAATCATTCCCGTTGTTTACAGATGCATAGTCGGTGATAATCTCATAAGGCGAAACACTCATGCAGATAAGGTATGGTGCAATAGGATAGGAGTGTTTCCAATGATAATAATTTCTTACAGAATCAGCCTTGCCTGTTTCAACTAAAACGCCATTTGAAACACCGGTATAAATACTGTCGCAAACAATTGTTATCTCAATAGAATCAATTTTGTCATTGAGTGTGTTTTGACATGGAAACCAATAGTAACAACCATAAGGTTGCGATCTTGTTGCAATGATATTGCCGCTTTTATGAACAGATCTGCTATAATACATTTGGTTAAAGCTGGGTTGTCCTTGATAAAAGATTTCAAGTGTGTCTAAAGTGCCGGCAAGCAGTAAAGGCGAATAATTTAAAACAATCAAGTCCAATTGTCTGGAAAATGCAATGGTATTACCTTGTTTGCGAACAGAATCAACATGTAATGATTTTTCTAATTCAAAAATAACCTTAGAAGTGTTAGTCTTTGGGGTGAAGATAATTTTTGAACTTGCATTCAGATATCCGTTTGCAGGGTTGGGTGAGAAATTAAAACTTTGATTCACAATGTTTAAATATGCAGCATCTGTGCGCCTTTCTAAAGATGTTTTTTTTGTCATTACACATTGTTCAGCAACCGAAAAAGGACTTTCTTGTGCAATAGCAATATTGTGTAATCCAAGCAATATCAACAAAAGTAGCCTTGTCATTCGAGATTTCAAATTTACATATTTAATTCTACTCTTGGAATTAGCCTTTTTGAATCTTTTCTTATTTGAAAAAGCAGCGTTTTCGCTACCTTTGACACGCTTTTGAACAAGACTGCAGCATATCTCCTTTTGTTTACTTGCTACTTCGTGCTTGCGCATGAATCAAGGTCTCAAGGTGTTTACACACATTTCGGAGAGAATCGGGTTGTATATAATAATTTTATTTGGGAAAAAATCAATTCAGGTTATGATGAAATTATTTATGAAAAAGGTCAATCCTTGATGGCAGAAACAATGTTGCAACAATTTGATATTGAGAAAAAAGGGTTAGAGCGTGAAATGCAATTTCAATTGCGAAGCGCAATACGGGTTGTGATTTTCACCAATTTTGCTCATTATATTCAAGGGAATTTTGGTATTAGTGATCAACAGTTCTATGCCGGAGGCTATATCTATACACCTCAAAATACCATTTTTGTTTATTTCAACGGTGATTATAGTCAATTAAATAAGGATATCAAGCGCGGAATTGCCAAGGCGATGATTAATGAAATGGTGTTAGGCGGCACTATGTTGGAGAGGGTGCAGAGCAGTGCCTTAATTACTTTGCCTGAATGGTTTGTCTCAGGGCTTGCATCTTATCTTGCAGAATCGTGGAGTACTTATCATGATAACTTGATGCGAGACGCACTTTTTCAAAAAACATTTAAGAGCTTTACTTCTTTAGACAAGGATATGAGTGTTTTTGCTGGACATAGTATCTGGTTTTTTCTTGAACATAAATACGGCAAAAGCAAGATTCGGAGCATCTTGTTTAATATAAGAATAACTCGCAATGTTCAAATGGGATTAGAAGCCTACACAGGGTTGTCGGTGAACACGTTGCTAAAAGAATGGTTGACTTTTTTTAAAAATCGATATGCCCAAGATGAAGTGAGTTTTACTGATCCACGAGGTGAAGAAAGTAAGCTCAACCAATATGCTAAAATTCGACACACCGGAATGAAATTAAGCCCGGATGGAAAACATATTGCGTTTGTTACTAATAATCGGGGCGCTTACAAAGTATGGATTTACAATGTTGCACAAAGAAGTGCCAAGTTGTTGCTTGCAGACGGGAACAAGACTTTTACTCGAGAACCAAATTATTTTTTTCCGGTTGTGAAATGGATTACAAAAAACAAAGTAGCCATACTGCAAGAAAGCAGTGGAACCCTGACTTTAACAGAGTATTTAATCTCCGGACGCAAAGTTCAAAAACTTGATTTAAGCGAGTTTGATTGGGTAAGGGATTTTGATTTCAATGAAGAAGGTGATATGCTGGCAGTTGCAGCAGTAAAAGACGGGATTCTCAATTTGTTTGCTAAACAGCGAAAAGAGAAAAGTTTTAAACAGCTGACTGCTAACTTATATGACATATCTGAGATTTCATTTACAAAAGATAATAATATCCTGTTTGTGTCCACTGCCCCGGGGAGTGAAATACTCAACATGAGATTTGCACTTTTTAATGCGGCTCGGGGAGTGTTTTATTTTGATATAGAACACAATAAAATTACCAGAATAACTCCTGTTGATTACCAGATAAATTATTCGCAACCTATCCATTTGGGTGATAATTTCATTTCTTTTATTTCTGATGTTGGAGGTATTCATAACAGTTATTTAGTTGAATTTAAAGGACAAACACTGCAATACAAGGATTTTAAACAATTGACCAATTACAGTCGCAGTATTTTGTTTCAATCTGCTTCAATTGAAAATTCAAAGATTGCAGAACTTGTTTATATCAGAGGGAAATACAGGATTTATTTGTCAAACTATAGTCTTGATGAAATGGCAAATACAAACTATGCTACTTTTACTCAACAAACCCAATATCGAAAGGAAGTGAGTGCAAATAAAGACTATCTTTTAGAGCAAACATATTTAGCCCCTATTGTTGAGATTCCTGCTGATTCGACCCAGCGCTCAACTACATTAGAAGATAGTGTGTCTATATTACAATCTTCATTTCAAACGTATTTTCCTATTATTGATTATAAAACTCCGGACAAGCCTATAAAACAACCAAAAGCGAGTCTTGATTTTGGCAATGAAGTAAATCCATTGGTGCATGTTGATTATTTCTTGTTACGGTTTTTAGATAATTCTATCATTGGAGATTACTATTTTCAAGGAGGTATTAATGAACGTATTTTTCATTCTACATTGTTCAGCCCGCATATTACATTTTCGCTGAGTGATATGTTTAACAATCATACAATACAAGCCGGGGTGCGAATCATGGGGACTTTGGATGGCTCAGATTATTATTTTAAATATAAGAATCGAATAGGACGTTTGAATAAAGAAGTGTTCTTTAACAGACGTTCTCGGTATTTTGATGCAAATGCTTTGTATCAGCGAAATATATTTACTCAAGGAGGTGTAGGTATAGAATATCCTTTTAGCGATCGTGCCAGAATAGAAGCACAAGTGCTATACAGAACTGATATTCATGCAAATTTAGCGGTGGACAGTGAATCTTTATTTCATCAAGATCCTAAACAGAGTTTGATAGGAACTAAATTGGGCTATGTTTTTGACAATACGGTTTCAACCGGACTCAATATGTTGCAAGGAACACGAATCAATGCATTTGTGAGTCCTTATTTTGTGTTGAATAGAAAAGGCGCAAATATTATGATGGGTTTAGATTTTAGAAATTATACAAAGATTGACAGACAGCTGATTTGGGCGAACCGTTTTGTTGCTAACACTTCTATTGGTGCGCTCAAAACTGCCTATTTTCTTGGCGGTCCGGAAAACTGGTATTATAGGACTTTTGAAGGCAATGTAGGGTCTTTGCGCAATAAGGAATATATACTCCAAACGATTGGTGCACCTATAAGAGGCTTCCCGTTAAATGCACGTTCAGGTACTTCTTATATGGTGATTAATTCTGAATTAAGATTGCCTGTTTTTGCATATCTCACTCAAAAACCAATTAGGGCGGAATGGATAAGGAGTTTTATGCTTGTTGCTTTTGCCGACATGGGTGCAGCTTGGATGGGTAGTAATCCATACAGTAGCCTGAATCCTTATAATACAATCGTTTATAATCAACCGGATATGGATATGTCTGTTACCTCTAACCGCAATCCATTTATCTTGGGAACCGGATTTGGAGCCCGCATTAAACTTGATTCTTATTATTTTAAATATGATGTAGCATGGGGAATGATGGCTGATGTGCCTACCAGAGTTTTTCAGCATATTTCTCTTGGACTTGATTTTTGATTTGTGATGAACCTGAATGTGAAACCCGCAATTCTTTCTTTTATTGATTGGTATAAACCTGCATATAAAGCCGGAGGTCCTGTGAGGTCAATGGTGAACCTTGCCGAACTATTACAAGATGATGTTGCATTGTATGTTGTATGTGGAGATAGAGAAATTGATGGACATAAACTCAATGTAGAATTGAATAGTTGGATACATCAAGATACAAATGAACAGGTGTCGTATTGCAAAAAACCTACGTTAGCATTGATTAAAGAATGGGTAAAACAACATCCTAACGGGGTGTTTCATATCAATGGGATTTATTCAGCAAGGTTTTCAATATTGCCGTTATTTCTCTTGAAAACTTTTTTCCCAAACAAGCGTATAGTGGTGTCTCCCCGTGGCATGCTCAATGAAGGAGCTTTGCAAATTAAGCCTTTTAAGAAAAATGCATTCATTGCATTTGCAAGAGGTTTGGGACTTTTCAATAATGTAATTTGGCATACAACTTCGGAGGAGGAGGAACAAAGAATTCGAAAATTTTTCCCAACTGTGAAGCAAATGAAGGTCTTGTCTAATATTCCGATAGCACCTGTAAAGCCTGCAATGCAATGTGAGAAAAATGCCGGTTCCTTGCAAATGTTCGCAGTAACTAGAATTGTGCCTATTAAAAAGCTGGAAACTATTTTGAATGCACTCAAGCGGTACCCGGTACCGGGCAATATTACGTTTGATGTCTTTGGTCCAATAGAAGATCAACGCTATGCTGAAATACTGACTCAATTAGCAACTGAAATACCCAATTTAACCTTTCATTTTAAAGGCGCTGTTGAGCCAAATAAACTTTCTGAATTAAGTACCCATTATCATTTGTTTTGTTTGCCTTCTTCCAATGAAAATTTTGGACATTCCATCTATGAAGCGTTTGCCAATGCCTGCCCCGTGTTGATTTCAGATCAAACACCTTGGAAAAATCTTCAAAATGAAAAAGCCGGATTTGAACTTGCATTAAACAATTTGAAAGGTTTTAGTGATAGAATGACAATGTTTTCAGCAATGACAACAGATGAACTTGAGCAATGGAGGCAAGGCGCATTTGTATTTGCGCAAAAACATTATAACAAAGAGAAATGGATTGCATCATATTTAACTTTATTTGTACCCAATGAATAAAAGCAGCTTAAATATCTTGATAACCGGAGGCGGAGCTCCGGGTGCAGAGGGGATTATACGTTGCTTGCGTGAGATTCCACATGTTCATATAACCGCTTGTGATAAAAATTCGGAAGCTTATGGAAAATACTTGGCGGATGCATTCTTTGTTATTCCCGATGCAGACGAAAGTACTTTCATTCAATCCGTTTTGAGTATTTGTAAGGAAATGCAGATTCAGATTGTATTACCTTTGGTAACAAGAGAACTGATTTATTTTAGCCGAGCTTTAAGTCTTTTTGAAAATGAGTCAGTAAAAGTTCTTGTTTCGAATCTGACTTCGCTAACAATTGCGAACGACAAGGGTTTGCTGTATCAAACCCTTTCAGAAAACGGTATGGTGTCACCTGATTTTAAACGGGTGAAAGATTTTCAAGCAATGAAAACCGCAATCATGCAGTTTGGGTATCCTGATAAAAAAGTGATTGTGAAACCCTGTGTCAGCAATGGATTGCGAGGGTTTAGAATCCTCGACTCCAATATTGATGAATTGGATTTGATGTTGCATTATAAACCTGATGCTCGTTATATTAGCTTGCAACGTTTGGAAGATATTTTTGCACATAATGCTATACCGGATTATCTTGTCAGTGAATATCTGCCTGGTGAAGAATTTACAATTGATGTTCTAGCACAAAATGGCAAAGTGCTTCAAATAATTCCCAGACTGAGACTTGAAACAAGAGGCGGAATTAGCACTAGAGGTGAAATGATTAAACATGCTGAAATTATACATTATGTTACTCAAATCATTGAACTGCTCAACCTCAGTTGGTTGGTTGGTGTTCAGGTGAAAAAAGCCGTTGATGGCATTTTCAAAATATTGGAAATTAATCCAAGAGTACAAGGAACCACTGTGGCTTGTTTGGGTGCAGGTATAAATTTCCCGAGATTGGCGGTAGAGTTGGCTCTGTATGGTGCTTTTGAATACAAAGAGCCTCAATGGGGTACAAAATTCTTTAGACATTGGAATGAAGTCTATTACTGATTTTTTCGTCAGTTGTGGATTAATCGTGTTGTTTGGACTTTGCTTGAGATGTAATCTTGCATTGTGAAAATTCTATGAAAAAGGTTGTTTTCCTATCTGTATTGTTTGTTGTAGTATTTATGTTCCTACTCTTGTTTGCATGCGGACAATTCAGACAAGTACCTGTGAACCCTACATCAATACCGGATGTAAATACAGATTCTTCTGTCATTTCCATAGTGTCACAGGATTTAGAAGAAGTTACACAGGATACAGTGATGGATAATACCACAAATTACCCTGCACATAATCCATATTCATATTACTATTCTACTTTATCTGACTCTTTACTTTTGCATGTAGGAAGTGGAATTCCGTATGATTCTGATTCAAGTGACGATTTTCTGATTTTTAGATCTCAATACGCGATTTCGTATAATCCGCGTAAAGGTGTGCCTAATTGGGCAAGTTGGTATCTGGATTCAACTTGGTTTGGTCCTGTGAGTAGATTTAAAGGTAATTTTTTGACTGATTTTTCTTTGCCTGATTCGGTATATAAGGTTACACATAAGTATTACACAAATACCGGTTTTGATAGGGGGCATTTGGTACAAAGTCATCAACGAACCAGGAATTATGAAGATAATAAATCGACTTTTTACATGACCAATGTTTTTCCGCAGACACCGGATTTGAACAGAGGTGTTTCGTTAAAGTTTGAAAATTTCTGTGAAACCTTATGTAAAGACAGTGGATATCGCCTTTTTATCATTGCCGGAGGTGTTTATCACCAAAATCTCACATTGAAAGATTCCGGTTTAGTTGCTATTCCTGATTCCTGTTATAAAATTGTACTTGTTACTTCAAATGTGAACAAAACGATTGATTCAACTGCTCATGTCTATGCTGTGATGATGCCAAATATTGATGGTGTCAGAAATGACGATTGGAAACAGTATCAAACAACTGTTAAACAAATTGAGAACAGTACAGGGTACAATTTCTTTGACCGCTTGTCAACGGAATTGCAATCTTTTCTTGAAGGAGAGTGATTTGGAGAAATATTTACCTTTTAAAGGTTGATTCATAGATGGTAAATAATTTTTATTTTCGTGCACTTCTATAATAAAACATAATGCAGACAGTAGATCAATTCAATTTTAACAACGAAAAAGTTTTAATGCGTGTGGATTTTAATGTTCCACTCAACGATAATATGGATATAGTGGATGATTCGCGTATAAGAGCGGCTGTTCCTACTATTCAAAAGGTGTTGCACGATGGTGGAGCACTGATTTTAATGTCTCATCTTGGGCGACCCAAAGAAGGTACCGAGGATAGATTTTCATTAAAACATCTAATAGCTCGGATTGCAGAATTGACGGGGGCTAAAGTGTTATTTGCCAATGACTGTATTGGTGCAGAAGCAATTCAGAAGGCAGAGGAGTTGCAAGCAGGGGGAATTCTATTGCTTGAAAATCTGCGTTTTCACAAGGCAGAAACAAAAGGAGATATTGATTTTGCACATAAGTTAGCACAATTAGGGACATTTTATGTCAATGATGCTTTCGGAACAGCACATCGTGCGCACGCTTCTACCGCAATTATTGCACAATTTTTTTCTCACAAAAAATGCTTTGGTTTTTTAATGGCAAATGAAATCTCCAATGCACAAAAAGTATTGTCAAATCCTCAGAAGCCTTTTACTGCAATAGTTGGAGGAGCTAAGGTGTCAGATAAGTTGCTCATCATTGAAAATTTAATGAATCTGGCGCAAAATATTTTAATAGGAGGAGGAATGGCATTTACATTTGCCAAAGCACAAGGTGGCAAAATAGGCAATTCGCTGTGTGAAGATGACAGGATTGACCTTTGCAAAGAATTGATTCACAAAGCAAAATCAAAAGGAGTGAATCTTGTTTTACCTGTGGATAGCATAGTTGCAGATAAATTTGCGCCTGATGCTAACTCTGCACAGGCTTCCAATGACAATATTCCGGACGGTTGGATGGGATTAGATATTGGTGAAAAGAGTATGCTTGAGTTCTGCTCCATTATTGAAAAGTCTAAGACTGTTTTATGGAACGGACCGATGGGCGTGTTTGAGATGGATAAATTTAGCAAAGGCACTCAGAAAGTTGCAGAGGCGTTAGCGACTGCCACAAAACAAGGTGCTTTTACATTGATTGGAGGCGGAGATAGTGCTGCGGCAATTCACAAATTCGGATTGGCAAATCAGGTGAGCTATGTAAGTACCGGTGGTGGGGCATTATTGGAATATTTTGAAGGTAAAGAACTACCTGGTATTGTTGCTATTGAAGGAAGTTCTTCAATTAATGCGTAATATATTTTGATTTTGACACCGGCTATAACACTTGGATTTCCTGATTCTTCATGGAAGGAATATCGTTTGATTGATTGTGGAAATAAGTGCAAAATTGAGCAATTTGGTCAATATATACTGATTCGTCCTGAGCCTCAAGCCATTTGGAAACCTCAATTAGATATGGCAGTTTGGTACAAAATGGCACATGCTGAATTTGTACGTAAACCTGATTTTAAACAAAATCAATTGAAGGAGCATGAAATAGAAGGTGGATGGAAGATACTAAAAAAAATGTCTGAGAACTGGACTATGAACGTTACATCCGGGCAAAACAAGATTAAGATTCAACTACGAATGACCGGGTTCGGGCATGTTGGAGTTTTTCCTGAACAAAGTGCAAATTGGGATTTTTTGACTAATCAAATTCAGAAAGGACAAAAGGTACTTAATTTATTTGCATACACAGGAGTTGCTTCTGTTGCAGCATCTATGGCAGGAGGCTTGGTTACACATATTGATTCAGTTAAAAATGTTGTGAATTGGGGGCGCGAGAATGCCGAAAGTAACAACATTAATAATATCCGATGGATAATAGAAGATGCCTTTAAGTTTGCTGCTCGCGAAGTAAGCAGAGGGAGTAAATACGATTGTATAGTGTTGGATCCGCCTGCTTATGGAAGAGGTCCAAAAGGGGAGAAGTGGATTTTAGAAGAAAAGTTAGACGAACTGATGACAATGGTCAAGGCTATATTAACACCACACGGAAAATTGATTTTAAACCTTTATTCATTAGGATACTCACCATTGTTGTGCTTTAGTATGTTATTGACACATTTTCCCAAAAGAAAGATTGAAGTTGGAGAGTTGTGTATTCAGTCAGAAAGCGGTCAATTCTTACCTTTGAGTGTATATGGACGGTTGGTGTAGGCGTTGAAATAGTAATAAGGTCAACAAATGAGCAGTCAATAAAGATAATTGCTGCAAAACAAAAGGATATTCACCAAGTGCTTATTTAAGCACCGGCTGCACGTTGTTCAAAACCCCTATCTGTTATACGTTGCGGTTTCTGAACTCCTTTTCGTTCTTTGTTGATCGGTTGTATTTCAGGTTTGTATGCCATAATACTATTGAATTTATTTTTGATAACTCAAATTGTGTACCAGTTTACTTTCTCAAAAGACACAAATCTTTTTGAATTAGTTGCTTCCATTTGTTAATTATTTTTAAACATTCGTTTACTTATACGTACATTGCTCAAATGCAATGGTTTAATACTGTTTAAACTCCTGCGTAATCCTTTTTATTGTTTGTTCTTTTGGAGTAAAATTGAAATTTATCTGGTTTATTACTTTGTCTGCATAATAATAATATTTGCTCATTGAATTTGTAATTGTCTCAGGGGTTACAAATTCCGTTCGTAATCCTATTTTGGCGAATACATTTAAAAATAAAACTGCCAATTTTCCCATCCATCTTTTTACTTCAAATTTTGGTGGTTTTTTGCCCATTGCTTCAGCAATTGAAAAGAACAATTCTTTGTAGGAAATATTAAATCCAACCAACACGAATCTCTCTCCCTTGATATCACTTTCCCCCAACTGAATGCTAGCTTTTGCTACATCAATAATGTCAACATATCCGTTCACACCTTGGGTGTAAAATGAGAAACCCTTTGCGATTTTCTTGAACAAAGACGCAGAGCCTCTGTCAGGGTTGCCAAATCCAAGAATAAATCCCGGATTTACGACCACTACCTCTAATCCTTCTTCTTGTCCTCTCCACACTTCAAGTTCGCCCAAGAATTTACTCTTTGCGTAGTTAGAATTGAGTTTTGAATCTTCCCATTCAGCGGTTTCATCTATCTGTTCGTTGTTCTTTTTTCTGGATAATGCTGCAATGGAACTGATATAGCAGAGTTTCCTGACCTTGGTACTAAGACACACATTGACTAAATTAGCCGTTCCTGTTACATTTGTATGAAAGAGATTTTCTGCTTCATCTTTTTTAAATGTTACAACAGCTGCACAATGATAAACAAGTTCAACTCCTTGAAGCGCATGTTCGAGACTATGGATGTCTCCCAAATCGCCTTCAACCCATTCAAGTTGTTCGGCAATCACTTTGTCTGATAATCCACAACTCTTGGCAATACGGTGAAACCAAACGGTAGATGTTTGTTTACGTTTCAATGCACGCACTTTGTGTCCTTGTGATAGTAGATGGCAGGTGATGTAACTGCCCACCATCCCCGTTGCTCCTGTAACTAAACGCATTGTTGAAAATATTCTGTTTTTGTGTGCTGCAAATTGAAGAATATTGGACACAAATAAACCCAATGATAGAGAATTTTTTTCAACCACTTTCAACGAAGTTTCCCAAAACAAGTAAAACGCTTGGTAGTATTGGTGCTTCAGTTGCTAAATCGGAGGACATAGCTGACGATGCAGTCGTTATCTTTTCAATCGGAGATGAATTTGTTGAAGTCAGAAAGTCATTTTATCAACTCGGAAATCATTTTACTAATACAGTTATTGTTGATTTAGGGATGTTTAGAAGCACTACTTCACACAAGAATAATCAAGCCGGGCTGAAAGAAGTCTTATATTACCTATATGAAAAACGAGCTAAAGTGTTAATTCTGAGTTCAGATTCCAATGTTGCATTGGCGCAATGGCAAGTTGAAAGAGAGTTTCAAACTCCCGTTGATGCAGCAATGGTTGTGCGTTCTTTTGATTCTCCTTGTGCGGATTATTTATTTGAATACTGGAAACAGCAAGATGAAAAAGACCATTTGTTTCATTTGTCTATCATTGGTTTTCAATCATATTTTAATACAATGACCAGTTATGATGAATTGAACCAAGTGTTTTATGATAATATGAGATTAGGTGAGTTTAGGGCAAATCCACATGCGGTAGAAACGCTGTTGAGAGAATCCGATTTTGCTTGTTTTGATTTAAATTCGCTTAAATTTTCAGACTTTACAGCGCAAACAAATCCTTGTCCAAATGGGTTTTATAGCGAAGAAGCATGTTTAATTAGTCGTTATGCAGGCATATCTAACAAATTGAATACATTTTCGTTGTTAGAATCCAACCCCAAGCAACTTAAAGGTACAAATGCTGCTTTATTGGCTCAAATGATGTGGTATTTTGTAGATGGCGTGGAAAATAGATATCATGATATCCCTGATCCTAAAAACACGAACTTTCATTTAATTCACTGCCCATTGGAAAATTCCCCCATTCCTGAAATTCTGTTTATTAGGAGCTTGGTTAGCAATAGGTTATGGATGCAAGTTCCTTTAGGTAAAAATGCACGTTGGACAGGTTGTACAGAGGAAGAATTTTCCATCGCTTCGCAGGGTGAAATACCTGAAAAGTGGTTTAGAGCGATTGGTTTCTAAACAAAATGCTTCTATTTGATTAAATATTTCTATCTTTGCTCACTAAAAATTAATTTAATATTATGAAACACACATTAACACTGATGGTAATGGCTATGGTTGTAGCCTTTACAGCTTGCAAAAAAGATAAAAAGGACAATAACTCAGGAGGCGGTACAACAGTTACTGCACAACTTGAAGGCATTACCTGGAAATTGACCAATCCCGAAGATTTGTTTGGAGGCGAATTGGATACAACAGGTGGTGCTTCTGTTACGATTAACATGACGCTTACTTTTAAAAAATTTAATACCGGTGCAGACTCTGTTTACACATATACTTCTTTTACTATTACTATGCCCGGGTTGCCTCCAATGAATGATGAAGAGACAACCGTTGGTACTTATGTTAAGGATGGAAATAAACTGACTATCACTGATGAAGATGGAGAATCAGGCGAAGCAACCATTCTTGAATTAACTACAACAAAACTGAATTTAGAAGTTGAAGTAGATGATGAGGATGATAATGGCGATCCAATCACAAGAAAAGTGGTGTTAAAGTTTGTAAAATCATAATATTACAAGATGTTATTTAAGCCGCCTTATGAATTAAGGCGGCTTTTTTTTGCCCATATTTATTGAAGATAGCCATATTTTCTTCACTCACTATTGTTAAATTCGCAGCCTTATGGAGAGCAAGCATTACAGTCCGGCAGAAGTAGAAAGCAAGTGGTATGCCTATTGGTTGGAAAAAGAATATTTTAAATCTGTGCCCGATGACCGAGAGCCTTATACTATTGTGATACCCCCACCAAATGTTACCGGAGTGCTTCACATGGGTCACATGTTGAATAACACTATTCAGGATGTTTTGATTAGGAAAGCCAGAATGGAAGGTAAAAATGCTTGTTGGGTTCCAGGCACTGACCATGCATCTATTGCAACAGAGGCAAAGGTTGTGAATATGCTCAAAGAACGAGGAGTGTCGAAACAAGATATTTCCAGAGAAGAATTTTTAAAACATGCTTGGGAATGGAAAGAAAAATATGGCGGTATTATCCTTGAACAGCTTAAAAAATTAGGAGCCAGTTGCGATTGGAGTCGTAGTAGATTTACAATGGAGGATGAACTTAGCAAGGCTGTAATTCATGTTTTTGTGGATTTGTATAATAAAGGACTGATTTATCGAGATACCAAGATGGTGAATTGGGATCCCGAAGGAAAAACTACCTTGAGTGACGAGGAAGTTATTTATAAGGAAAATAATGCGGCACTTTATTATATCCGTTATCAAATTGCCGATACACAAGATGCTGTAGTCATTGCAACAACCAGACCTGAAACATTGTTGGGCGATACTGCAGTGTGTGTAAATCCTGAAGATAAGCGTTACCAGCACTTAATTGGTAAGAAATTGATAGTGCCACTTACAAATAGAACAGTACCACTTATTGCAGATGAATATGTTGATTTAGAATTTGGTACAGGTTGTTTAAAGGTTACACCTGCGCACGATATCAATGATTATCTTTTGGGTAAGAAACACAATCTTGACAGTATTGAAGTCTTGGATGAGAGTGGTAGAATCAAATATGAGGGATTACCTTATCATGGTTTGGACAGATTTGAAGCCCGAAAGGAAGTAATAAAAGAGTTAAAAACACAAGGTTTATTAGTTGAAACAAAAAACATTGTCAATAGTATTGGGCATAGCGAAAGAACCGGTTCTGTTATTGAGCCGCGAATCAGTACTCAGTGGTTTTTGGACATGCAACAGTTTATGCAACGAAATCCGCAAGTATTAGATGATATCTTGAATAATGAAATTGCATTTTTCCCTGAAAAGTTCAAAAACACTTACCGCCATTGGATTGAAAATATTAAGGATTGGAATATCAGCCGTCAATTGTGGTGGGGACACAGAATTCCTGCTTGGTATGATGATGAAGGCAATTTTGTCGTTGCGGAAACAGAACAAGATGCTCAAAAATCTTATTTAGATAAATTTGGCAAAAGTGCTGTATTGAAACAAGACGAAGATGTGTTGGATACTTGGTTTTCTTCTTGGTTGTGGCCCATCTCTGTCTTTAATGGTTTTGAGCCAAACAGCAAGGATTTTGAATATTACTATCCTACAAATGACTTAGTTACCGGACCGGATATTATCTTCTTTTGGGTAGCAAGGATGGTAATGGCAGGATATGAATTTAAAGGAAAGAAACCTTTCCATAATGTATATTTTACAGGGATTGTACGCGATAAATTAAGACGTAAAATGTCTAAGTCCTTAGGGAATAGCCCAGACCCTTTAGAACTCATTCAGCAATACGGTGCTGACGGAACACGTATTGGGATTTTGCTTTCTGCCCCTGCCGGTAATGATGTGCTATTTGATGAAAGTCTTGTGGAACAAGGTAGAAATTTCTGTAATAAAGTATGGAATGCTTTCAAATTGGTGGACTCTTGGGAACTATCTGATTCAGTTTCGCAAGCAGTGAAAGATTCAAACCGTATAGCAAAGGAATGGTTTGAAGCGAATTATCAAAATGCCGTTGCTGAGACTCATCAAGCATTTGAACAATACAGACTTTCTGATGCACTCATGACTTTGTACAAGTTGACTTGGGATGATTTCTGTTCGCAGTATTTAGAAATGATTAAACCTAAGTATGGGGAAGGAGTGGATGCTGAAACGAAAAACAATACCCTTGTGTTGTTTAGTAATATTCTCAAATTGTTACATCCTTTCATGCCTTTTATTACGGAAGAGTTGTATCATGCGCTGAATAATGGAGCACCGCCAACAGATATCATTGTCAGCGAATACCCTCAATCTGAGAAAATAACCAAGGTTATAGACAACAGACCTTTGCAACTTATTACTGAAATTAGGAATTTGAGAAACAGTAAGGGGATAGCTGCCAAAGAACCACTGAATATTTTTATCCATGCTGACAATGTTGCGGTATATCAAGAGTTTGCGCTTATTATCCAGAAGCTTGCCGGAGTGAGCCAAATCAATTATAAGGATTCTTTCCCTGCTCAAGCAGTTGTGTTTTTAGTCAATAAAGATGAAGTTGCTGTGTCAATGGATGGAATTCTTGATGTTCAAGAAGAAATGAAGAATTTGCAAAAAGAGATAGATTATTTGCAAGGTTTCCTCAAATCTGTTCAGGCTAAACTTTCCAACGAACGCTTTGTGGCTAATGCTAAAGCAGATATTGTTGAAAGAGAGAGGCAGAAACAAGCAGACGCTGAAAGTAAATTGCAAAGTCTTGCAGAGGCATTGCAGAAGTTTAAGCAATAGTACTCTCAATACTGAGAATACTTAGTCCACTTTTGTAATTCTGTAAGGTTGATTGTGCACCCAAATCCAATAGATACCGGGAGCTAATACGCTCAAGTTGATAGTGGATTGATACGATTGATTTAAAGATTGTTGGAATACCACCTTGCCATACATATCGCTTATCCTAATGTCTGCAAGAGGAGAGGTTCCGACAATAGTGAGTTCGTGTATAATTGGGTTAGGAAAAATAGAAACAGCCGTAGCTGTATTTAAAGTTGAGATCCCTAAAGAGCCTGTGGTGTCTTCATTTTCTAATTCAATCAATGCATTGGTAAATGCAGTGTCTGAGTTTCCGCATTGATCTAAAGCGATTAAACGAATGGTGTAATTGCCACTTTTGTTGTATATGTATGTCGGTTCTTTTTGCATACTTGTGTCATTGTTGCCAAAGTCCCAAAGAAATGTGGAGGCATTTGTTGAACCGTTAATAAAAGTAAGGCTTGAATCAAGTTGCATGAAAGAGAAAAGTGCATTCGGTTTAAGTTGAAATCTGTACCAATAATCAAGGCTATCATAAGCAACCTCAGCGGCAACAGCTTTGATTGTAGCTGCTTGATCAGGAGTTAATCCCGAATTGAAGTCAGAGTTTACTGGGTTTTTCTTGAACATGAAGCTGTAAAAAGTACAAGCACCTGCAAATGAGCCGGCAACACTTGGATGGCTCTCGTCTCCTGAATACAATTCAATTCCGGGATGATGTAAGCGAAGTGCTCTCCACACTTTTGCAACCGGTGAAATTACGCCATTTGTCATTGCTGCCATATTGCTATATCGCAATTGTAACAGATTATCCATGCCTTCATATGTGCAAATGGGCGGAAAATAAGGACAGTTGCCCGCATCGCCATTCTTTCTGCCCCAAGTCATATAAAACAACGTTTGAGCACAAGGATTTGAAACATGTATTAAACTATCTAAATAGATAGCATAAGGATAAACCGATTGACTTACTTCGTCATCAGAAAATGCAGGTAGTTGGCTCTGTTCTTGTAATATTACAAAATCCCATCCACCCTGCGCAATTAGGTTAAGACTTGTTGAATTGGTTGAATGTCCCCACAGGGTCTGACCTCCTGGAGTGTTGGAACTATATATTAATGTGTCGCCATTCGTGCTTGCTAAATTAGCTATGAGTGCCGGTAAATTATTGACTTGGGTGTAACTATTGCCCAAAAATAAAGCTCGGATTGTCTTTGCATGGCTTGGAATAACAGAAAGAAGGAGCAGTGTAATTGCTAAAAAAAAATGCTTGTTGTAATTCATAACTCTGACTAAAGATATAATTAGCAGTGTTTTAGTTGCCTCTTGTTTGTATGTTCTCGGTAAGCCATAGTTATTCATCTATCAAAAGGGTTCTTATTTCCCCTTCATCAGTTTGCCGATTTCGGCTTCTAATTCTTCTTTATATTTTTCAAAAAGAATTCCTGTTGCGGGTCCATTAAAGCCGGTGTGTATTTCTTTGATTTTCCCTTTCTTGTCAATCAAGAATGAGCTTGGATAAATTCCTGAGAAATCTATCATCGGAAACTTACTGTTCACATTGTCTTTGCTGACTTTCCCGCCAATCAAAAACTGTGTTTTTATTTGTTTTCTGTTTTTAAATCCTTGCACACGTCTTTGTTGCTCTGCTTCGCTGTCAGCATACTCAAAAGCAACTGCGATAATTTGGAGGTTCGGAAATTTTTGTTGCAATAGCTGAAAATAGTCTATTTCATCCACACAATTGGGACACCAAGTACCAAATATGGTAACAATGGTAACTTTGTCTTTGGTGAGATTGCTAAAGTTCTGCAATTCACCGTTTTCATCTTTCAAATTCAGATTGAACTGCAAGTTGTTTTTCTTTTTTGTAATCATGTCCAAAGCAGGCAATTCAAACTTTGCATCTCTTTCTGCAACAAACTTGGTAGTACTGGAGTTGGTGGTCAGCATGTTGCCTATAAGTCGCCCTTGTTCTAATGTACCTGAGATTTGAAAAATAGAGTTACCCATAAATGTACTCACATAAAATTTATTATCATGCACCTCTCCTTCTAAATACCTGTAATCTCCAGACTTGGTGCGCATAGTTCCGGTGAGTTTGTTGTTGTTCTGTTCAAATTGAAAGATGGCATTATAAGAACGGTCAGGGAGTTGCACTGTTACTTTCCATTTTCCTGCAAAATCTTGGCTTGTATTCTGAGTACTGCTCTTGCTTGCCGGTAATTTTGATGCAATGAATTCACGTTTTCTTGCTATCGTACTTTCATGATTAATCCAATATCCGTTGAGCACATCGCTGTTGAGGTTTGTGAACACAATTTCAGCATTGTAATTGATAAAATGAAAATATGCAGAATCATGTTGAACAGAAAATGGAGTTAATTCAATGGTTTCTTGTGCATTAATAATCTGCAAAACCTTTTGATTAGACTTTTCAATAAAAGCTATTCTGAAAGGCAGCCAATCTCCCGCATCATTTTGGATAGACAGTTCATAGTTTCCAAGTGGTTGAGACATGGCAACGATAGGAGAGAGGAGTATGAGCAACAGTATTTTTCTCATTTACATTCAAATCTAATTCGTGCAAAGTTGCACAATGTGTGAAAACCAACCTACTACTTTAATCTGATTATCGCTGAAAAGCATCATATTTTCAATAATATGCTCATGATACACAGGAAAGGAATGTAAAGGTCGCACTATCTCATTATGCTAACACTCCAAATTTCCCATTATTGAAATCATCAATTGCTTCAATAATTTCATTTCTTGTATTCATTACAAAAGGACCATGAGCCGCAATAGGCTCGCGTAGTGGTTTGCCGGCTAAAATCAATACAACGGCATCCTCTAATGCTTCAATTTCAAAAGAATCTTCGTCTGTGTCAAACAAAACAAAGTGATCAGTAGGGGCTGTTTCAGTACCGTTTACAAGAATACTTCCTTCAATAACCAAAGCAGCTGTTGTATAAAAGTTTGGAAAAGTAAAGGTTGCTTTACCTCCTTTTTTCAATTTTGCATTTTGCAATTCAACAGGAGAAAAGGTTTGGGCAGCACCCTCAGTCCCTTGATAGTTGCCGGCAATAACCTCGATTGTTCCTGCATTATTAGGCAATACAAATTGTTTGATTTGTTCTTTTGCAATGCTTTGGTATTTTGGAGCTTGTTTTTTATTTTCGGCAGATAAGTTTACCCAGAGTTGCACCATTTGGAATTCTCCGCCTTGTTTGCTGAATCCTTCTTCATGAAATTCTTTATGTAAAATGCCCGAGCCGGCAGTCATCCATTGCACATCACCTTCTCCGATAATACCACCGCCACCGCTGTTGTCATTGTGTCTTATTTTGCCTTTATAGGCAATTGTAACTGTCTCAAAACCTTTGTGAGGGTGAGTGCCAACCCCTTTAGGAGTTTCAGAAGGAGGGAAGTAGAATTTTGAATTGTAATCCAAAACCAAAAACGGATCCATGCGTTGCATATCCAATCTGAATCCTCCCGGAATAAAATTGTGAACTCTAAATCCGTCACCTACATAATGAGGTGCAGGAGGAGATACTATGATTTCTATACTTCTATGTTTCATATTGCTAAGTTTTTTTTTTGACAAAGGCGCGATGAAACGCACCACGCCTTTGAAAAGTGTAAGTGGAAAATGATTATTTGTTTTTAATGATTTCTGCGTCAATATTGATTTTGACATCATCGCTTACAACAAGTCCGCCCGCTTCTAAAACAGCATTCCAATTTAAGCCAAACTCTTGTCTGTTAATTGTTCCGCTAATAGTGAACCCTGCTCTTTCGTTGCCGTAAGGATCGTTTACGATACCTCCGAATTCTGCATCAAGGGTAACTTCTTTGCTGATGCCTCTGATTGTTAAATTACCAATGATTTGAAATTGATCTTCATTGATTTTGTTAACTCGGGTACTCTCAAAATGTAAGTGTGTGTGGGTTTCTGCATCAAAGAAATCAGAGCTCTTAAGGTGTCCGTCTCTTTGTTCGTTATTTGTAAAAACTGAAGCAGCTTCAATATCGACTTTTACTTGTGCTGTAGCAAAGTCATTGCCTTGCGTTGTTATATCAACATTGAAATTCTGAAACTTACCTTTTACATTGCTCACTACCATGTGACGAACTTTAAATCCGATTTCACTGTGTGCCGGGTCAATTGACCATTTTGATTGAATTGCTGTGTTACTCATAATGATTATAATTTTGTTTTAATTTCTTGGTGCAAAGTTAGACAAGCACAAATTGGCAGACATTGATGTATGTTAAGAAATTAAATAAGAGTACGATGAGTTGCCATTTCTTTTCTTACACGACTCAGACTTTCGGCTGTAATTCCTAAATAGGAAGCAATCATCCATTGCGGAACACGTTGAGTCAAATCGGGATATAGTCTCAAAAATTCAATATATCTGTCTTGAGCGTTTGCACCAATCAACATATTTACTCTGTCTTGCAAATGTCTGATGTGGTTTTGCAGTAGATAATCATTATAAGTTCTAAATTCGGGACTAATGTTGTTTGCATCTTCAAAATATTGAGGGTCAAGCACGCTTAATACAGAATCTTCGATGGCGTCAATAAAGTACTCAGACTTTTGTCCGAAATAGATGCTGCTTCTATCGCTTACAAACCAGTCTTCGGGCGCAAATTGAATAATATGCTCTTTGCCTTTTCCATCTATGGAATACATGCGCAACAATCCTGATTCTACAAAGAAAGTGTGTTTACATAGTTCATCTTTCATCAGCAATATTTTCCCTTTTTTTACAGTCCTATTGCTCAAACAACCTGAACATAATTTTTCTAAATGTTCTGGTCGTACTAATGCTTTATCGCGTAGATAATCATGAAAGCGGCTCATTGGACAGAAGAATTAAATTAGATTATTGAAGTTATAAAATTAAACCGGTATATCTTTAGGATTTAGACTGTTTTCATCCACTAAAAGCTTGATAAAATCATCGAGTGTATGTTCGTTGTCTTTTGTAGTGTTTGCATCTTTTATTGCTTCTTGTCCTGCTCTCACTAAGCTTTGAATATTTTTTTGAGAAGCATCGCTCATGTCAGAATTATATATTGTAGTAGCTCCTTCACCTAATCCACGTAGATTTTTTGGCACATCTACTCTTTTATAGTTTTTATTATTTCCGTCAGTTAATGTGTCAAACATCAGCCCTACTTGGTAATTCACAGTATCTAATCCGCCATCCATCATGATGTCGGGTATAGTCTTAGCCCAGTTTAAAGCTCCCCAATTACCTGCTTTTTGATAGTTTTTCAGGTCTAAATTCTGAGATCCGGTTCCAATGGATAAAATCATCATATCTTTTGCACTGGGTCTGTTTAGTCCAAGATTCTCAAAATTAGTTGAACGGGCTTCGGCATAGGCGCACATTGTTGGATTGTTTGCAAAAACTCCTCCGTCAATATTGACCATTTCCGAATTGTTTCCAAAATTACGAATAATGGCGGGAGGAAAATAGGTCGGAGCCGCTGAAGTAGATCGTGCCACATCGCGAACCATGAATTTTCTTTCTTTTCTGTCAATTTCCTTTTGTTCTCTACTGTTAAAGAAGAAAGAGCGTTGAGTTTGCATATCATAAGTAGTGATGATTAATCTGCCGAGTAATTGATCAAACATAATATCGCCAAACTTTTCTTTAAAAATTGCTTCAATATTATCAGGTGTAAACTGTGTAGCATTCACTAATTGTCTCAACCCAAACCAATTATTCTTTTTAGATTGGTTAAAAATAGCATCTCCTTTTTCGACATACAATTTCAGTGCTTCAGTTGCAGGATATTTAGCAGAAGGGTTGCCCGATTCAAAGCGTTTTGGGTTGGGCATCATATAGAAACAACCCAAAATTCCTCCGGTACTTGTTCCTACAATCATGTCAAAGTAATCAGCGATACGCGCATTGGGGTTGTTGCTGTATTCAATCAATTTCTGTTCTACATATTGCAAAACAGAGGCAGGGATTATTCCTCTAATGCCACCGCCATCAAGGCTTAAAATGCGTACTTTTTTTGCCATAAATCATTTTAGTTAATTGTTAATGCAAGTGTAGTTGAATTTGCGTATTTAAACTAATGACGAGATGAGGAAGTTTGTAAAACAGAAAAGTCGCCTCAAAGGGCGACTTTCTTTATGTGGTACCAACTGGAATCGAACCAGTGACACAAGGATTTTCAGTCCTTTGCTCTACCAACTGAGCTATGGTACCGTTCAGTTTGAGAGGGTGCAAAAATAGCCTTTTCCCAAAAAGAAAAAAATCTTTATTAAAAAAGATTTAAGATTTATAAGTAACTTGATTAACAGCCTCTACAATGCTTTTCACATTTGGCAGATAAGCATCAACTAAAGTGGATGCATAAGGAAGCGGTACGTCTTTGCTGGTTACTCTCACAATAGGAGCATCTAAATAATCAAATGCTCTGCGTTGAACCATGTAGGCAACTTCACTTGAGATAGAAGCCAGTGGCCATGCCTCTTCAACAATAACTAATCTGTTTGTCTTTTTAATGGATTCAATCACGGTGTCATAGTCGATAGGTCTAACAGTACGCAAGTCTATTAACTCTACATCAATGCCGTTTTTTGCTAACTCGTTGGTTGCATCTTGGGCAACATGCATCATTTTTCCAAAAGATACTACCGTAACATCATTCCCTGTCTTGACAATATTTGCTTTTCCAATTTCGATTAAATACTCTTCTTCAGGAACGCCCCATTTCATACCATACATTTGCTCGGACTCCATGAACACAATTGGGTTGTCGTCTCTGATTGCAGACTTTAACAGACCCTTAGCGTCATAAGGATTGGAAGGAACTATTACTTTTAAACCGGCTGTGTTTGCATACCAATTCTCAAAAGCATTTGAGTGCTGTGCACCTAGCTGTCCTGCAGAAGCTGTGGGACCTCTAAAAACGATGGGACAGAAAAATTCACCTCCGCTCATGCTGTGCATTTTGGCAGCTGAGTTAATAATCTGGTCTATTGCTACCAATGAGAAATTGAACGTCATGAATTCAACTATTGGGCGTAAACCAGCCATAGAAGCACCTATTGAAATACCGGTAAAACCCAATTCTGCAATCGGTGTATCAATGACTCTTTTTGCTCCAAACTCATCCAACATCCCTTGGCTTACTTTGTATGCACCATTGTATTCTGCAACTTCTTCGCCAATAAGAAAGATACTTTCATCTCTTCTCATTTCTTCACTCATGGCTTCGCGCAAGGCTTCTCTAAATTGAATTTGTCTCATTGATGATAACTTTTTTAGCTTGCGCAAAAGTAGTAATAATTCTCTTTTAAGTCTTGCATTTTTTGAATGATGGTTTAAACAGCAGATGATTAATTGTGTTCTTTGATAATCTTAGAACTTGCTTGTTATTCACATAGGGTTATATTTTAGGTCTTGATATCAACTTTAGAGTGTACTTTTGCGTTCGTGGAAGAAAAATTTGAAAATATTGGCGTTGTTGAATCCGTGATAAACCTTTCACCATCTGTAAAACATTATACTGTTAGTGTGAATGATAAAGCGGATTTTGATTTTGAGCCCGGTCAATTTGTGATTATTTCTTTTCCGGGTATTCAACATCAGTTTCCTTATAGAAGTTATTCAATTGCATCAGCACCTATGACAAATCATTTTGATTTATGTGTTGTACTGAAAGAAGATGGAGCAGCAAGTCCCATTCTTTTTGAAAAGGCTGTAGGTGATAGTATTCGGTTTAGTGCACCGCAAGGTAAATTCGTGCTTCCTGATGAAACTGCCGGTAAAACCTTTTGCTTTATTTGCACAGGAACCGGTGTAGCACCTTTTAGAGCAATGATTCAGCATTTGATTAGCAAACAATTACCTTTTGAAAAGATTATTCTGATTTTTGGAGGTAGAAAACAAGAGGATTTGCTCTACCGTGAGGAGTTTGAATCACTTGCAAAAACTGATGCTCGCTTTGAATATTATCCTGTATTGTCTCGTGAATACTGGGATGGTTATCAAGGATATGTTCACCAAATCTATTTGAATAAACCTGCATATACAGGTCAGGCGAATATGTTGTTTTATATCTGTGGGTGGTCAGAGATGGTGCGTGAGGCTAAGAACAATCTAAAAGAGATGGGGTACTCAAGAAAAGAAATTAAGTTTGAACTCTTTGATTAAGTCGTAATGGGGTTGCGAGCTAAAATTAAGGATGCATTTCAATTTCTTAAAGTATTAGATTATCAACGAATTTCAAATGCAGTTGGTTTGTATCGTTCTTATCAAAAGGCAAAGAAAAAAGTGCCGACAGAAACGCGCTTTTTTCCTGCGGCATTGAATATTGAACCTACTACTTCTTGTAATCTCCGCTGTCCGCAGTGTCCCAGTGGACTAAGGGCTTTTACTCGCCCAACCGGTATGTTGCAATATGAACTTGCGGAGAAGGTTGTTTCAGAATTATCTCCAAACCTTTTGTTTCTTACCCTTTATTTTCAAGGAGAGCCATATTTAAACCCGGATTTTAATAAGATTGTAAGGCTTGCAGCTAACAAACGTATTTATACAATTACAAGCAGTAACGGACATTTTTTTAAAAATGATGAAATTGCGGAACAGGTTGTGAATAGCGGTCTGAATAGACTCATCATTTCAATTGATGGTGTAACTCAAGAAAGTTACGGTCATTATAGGATTGGAGGACAACTTGATAAAGTGTTAGCAGGGACTAAAGCAATTTTAGAGGCAAAAAAAAGACTACGCAAATCCACCCCTTATGTCGTATGGCAGTTTATTGTATTTAAACATAATGCCCATGAGTTGCCTGCAATCAAGAAACTTGCTAAACAATACAAAGTAGATGGCTTGCAAATAAAGACAGCCCAAGTTTATGATTTTGAGACCGGAGATGATTGGATTCCCGATGATGAGAACCTGAGCAGATACAAAAAAATAGCAGGTAAATTTGTCTTTAAAAACAGTTTATTAAATCATTGTTGGAAAATGTGGCATAGTGCGGTAGTAACTTGGGATGGGGGAGTAGTGCCATGTTGTTTTGACAAGGACGGTAAACATAATTTTGGTAATCTAAACGAAAATAGCTTTGCTGAAATTTGGCAAGGGCGCAAGTATATGGGTTTTAGACAAAAACTCTTTATTGGACGCAAAGAAATTGATATTTGCAAAAACTGTTCGGAAGGAACGAAGGTTTTTGTGAGCAGGTCTTAATCATTATTCAAACCTCCATCCGCCAAAATTGCCTGAACTCATCATCATCCAGACAGCAGGCTCTTTGGAACGGTTTGATAATACAAATTTCTTAATGTCTTCCACACTTTTTGCTATAACAGCGTTGGGGAATGTTTGATGTAACAGTGCTTCGTTTGGAAATGTTTTATCTTTTATTTCAAGTGCATGTTTGTCAATAAAAACGAGTGCTGCATCTGCTGATTCAAGACTATTTGTGTAGTGAGGAATAAACTCTTCGTTCAAACTGCTATACGTATGCAATTCTAACATACATACTAAATGTCTTTGACTAAATTTAGCACGAACAGCTTTGACAGCAGCTTGAACTTTAGAAGGAGAGTGTGCAAAATCACGCATGGCAAGGACTGAATCAGATTCAAAAACTTTTTCTTGTCGTTTACCCGTTCCATGAAAACTTGTCATACTCTTGAGAAATTTAGCAGTATTAATCTCTACAGCATTGCATAACAAAGAAGCCGCTTTCATATTCTGGAAATTAAATGCTCCAAAAATCTGCATAGCATATTGATTGTTTTCAAAAAGGACAACGGAATTGTCTTCGGTGTCAATAAATTCAAAGGAATCATATTGTTTGTACGGCACTTGGCTGTCGAATAAAGGTTCTTCAACAACTGATTTATGTACATACAAATGCGCATGGGGTGCTAAAGATTCTGTAAATAAATTAAATTGATTAACATATTCAGGATAAGTCTTGAAAACATTGATATGATCCCACGCAATGCCTGTAATTACTGCAACATGAGGCTGATAATGCAAGAATTTTGGACGCATATCTAATGCTGAAGAAAGATACTCATCACCTTCAATCACCATATATGGTGCATCACTCAAGGATACCATTCTTTCAAAACCTTCTAACTGAGAGCCGACAAGATAATCAAAAGGGACATTATTTGTCTTTAAACAATGCATTACCATGGCTGTTGTAGTTGTTTTGCCATGACTTCCGGCAATCACTATTCGCTTTTTATTAGCTGCATGAGAAGCAATAAATTCAGGGAAAGATTGAATTTTTATTCCTAATTCTTTGGCTTTGAGCAATTCAAGATTGTCCATTTTTGCATGCATGCCAAGAATGATTAAATCAATGTTCGGTGTGATCATTGTCGGTTCCCAACCCTCTTTGTCTGGGAGCAATCCTGCCTGTTGTAAGCGTTCTTTGGCAGGGCTAAAAATAGTGTCGTCACTACCGCTGACTTGATGACCCCTATGTTTCAGTTCTAATGCGAGGTTATGCATGACCGCTCCCCCGATTGCAATTATATGGATTCTCATTGCTTTCTAAAATTGTTCAAGTATTTGAAGTTGGGTTCTAAATGCGTGTACAGTGTTGCCAAACTCTTTGATCGTTTTTTCACGCAATCCTTCTGCAAATTGTTGAAGGTATTTTTCAAAGTGTTCCGGTGTTTTGTATAAATACTGTATGGCATAAGTGGTAGCGTTGTCTATGTGGTCGTGTGAAATAAGTTTGAGCATTTTGCACTCAAGAAAACAACCGGTTTGCATCACTTCCGGGATATGGATGTTGGTCATCCATTGAACCCAGCTTTCTTCTACAGATTTATCTGCATGACATGTTACATTGTAATAAAACATGCGGTAAAAGTATGCTGTATTAAAACCTGTAATTCTTGATTTTATTCACACAATGATTACAATTCAGTCAGCCCTTCATGCATTGTTAAGGTAAGGGACTTAGATGCTTCATCAATATTGATGATTAAGCTTTCGTGAATAGGAACCAGAATGTTTTTTTCTTCCATTCTAACTTCCAATAAGGAGCTTAAATGCATTTGAATAAGATCTGTAATGATTCCAATTTTATGGTTGTCTTGGTTGAACATTGTAAAGCCAATCAGAAAGTTGAAGGAATCTTCGGATAAATTATCCATTTCGGATTTATGAAGATGTATTTCTAAACCGCAAATCGCTTGCGCTTCTGCTTCATTATTCAGGTCTGTTAATTTTATTGAGTCATTTTCTATATTATAAGACTCGATTTTATATGGAACCCAGCGACCTTCGCGATTCAATAATAAAAATCCGGATTGGGTAATGTTGTCAAAAATTTCATCAGAATAAACTGCAACCTTGATAACACCCTTAAAACCAAGTGTTTTAACAACAAAACCCACCTTTTGAGTGGGTTTTGAATGAATATTTCCAAAGAAACGGTTGTGCATCCGTCTTATTAATTACTCAGCATTCTCTTCGCCTTCGCTGGCTGCTTCTGTATTTTCAGGTGCAGGTGTTTCCTCTGTGATTGGAGTCTCAGCTACTACTTCTTCGTTACTAGGTTCTTCAGTAGCTGTCTCTTCTAAAGGAGTTTCCTCTGCTACGGGTGTGTTCTTAGCAAGAATCTTAGCTGTTCTGGCTTCTTTTTTCTTAGTTTCAGCTTTCAATCTTTCAGCCATAATGTCGGCTTGAGATTTAGCAACACGGGTTTTCTTACCTTCGATTTTGTTGATTTTCTCTTCTAACCAAGCATTAAATTTAGCGTCAGCTTGTTCTTGTGTTAAAGCACCTTTTTTTACACCTCTGTTTAAGTGTGCTTTGTAAATTGCTCCTTTGTAAGAAAGGATTGCTCTGGTGGTGTCTGTAGGTTGTGCGCCTCTTTCAAGCCATTTCACTGCACTGCCAAGGTTTAATTCAATCGTTGCAGGATTTGTGTTAGGGTTATAAGTACCTAACTTCTCAATGGTCTTACTGTCTCTTGGAGCACGTGCATCTACCGCCACAATGTGATAGAAAGCTCTTTTCTTTCTACCATGTCTTTGTAATCTTAATTTTACTGCCATTTTGTTTTATTTATTTGTTTATCCGCAAGGTCTCCTCGCTTGCGGGGGCGCAAATGTACTATTTGTTTTGTGATTAAAAAATAGTGTTTTTGAAATATTTTTGTGTTCTTGGCAATGAGAGATTATTCTGTGTTCAATGGTTTGGAATTATTTGGTTCTATTTGTTCTTCTTTAAGGTTGAGAGACAGTTTGCGCACCTTGATTGTCAACACTGAAGCAATGATAAAGAACACAATTAAGAGTATAATACTGTTTCTCATACCTCCCGTTATTTCGATTAAAATGCCGTAACTAAGTGTGCCAAGCACAATTGAAAACTTCTCTGCTAATTCATAAAAACTAAAGTATGTCGTTAGATGTTTGGTTTCATTTGTTGGAATGAAGGCAGCAAAAGCCGAGCGCGATTGGCTTTGAATTCCTCCCATAATAGACCCGACTAATACTGCTAATCCATAAAATTCCCACTCTGTAGTAGTGAAATATGCTCCTAAACAAACCAGCATCCAAAGCATAATCATGATTGATATTGACATGATGACACCAAACATCTTGGACAAATAAGCGAAAAAATATGCACCGGCTATCGCCACTAATTGAATGATGAGGATTACAAGAATCAGTCTGTCAGAAACTAATTGTAACTCAACAACACCAAACAATGTGGCAATGTACATGACCGTTTGTACACCCATGCTGTAAAAGAAAAATGAGAGAAGAAATCTGAAGAGTACCGGATTTTTTCTTATTTTCAGAAAAGTACTGTTGGCTTCTTTGTACCCCTTTAACAGCCATTGTGATTGTATGTTGTTTTTGCTGTCGTTGGGAAGGCGACTGATAGCAAATAGTCCAAATGCACCCCACCAAACACCTACGGTAAGAAAGGCGAATCTGATAGCAGAAAGAGAATCCTGGAAGCCGAGTGTTTCATAGTAGGAGATGCAAAGGAGGTTAATAACCAGTAGGATTACACTGCCGATATAACCCATGGCATATCCATGTGCACTTAATTTGTCAAATCGGTCAGGTGTTGCAATTTGTGGGAGATAAGCATTGTAGAATACCAGACTTCCTGCATAGCCAACTGTTGCAGTTGCAAATCCTGTAATGCCTATCCATAATGTGTTTTGAGTAAAAAAATAAAGTCCAATACATGCGATGCTTCCCAATAGAGTAAAAAATGTCATGAATTTTTTTCTAAACCCTCCAACATCTGCAAGCCCGGAAAGCAAAGGGTTTATAAAAGCAACAAGCAAAAACGAGATTGATAGTATAAAAGAATAGAGAGCTGTGTTTTGCAGCTCTCTATTAAAAATGAAAATGGATTTGCTTACATTTTCAAAGTAAATAGGAAAAATTGCAGTGGTAATTGTGAGCGAATAGACTGAATTTGCCCAATCATACATACTCCAACCCCATAGCTGAGATTTTATGTTTTTCCTATGTTGCTCCAATGTTATTTGTCAAGCCAAGTTTTGAAATAATCAGGGTCTGAAATTTTCAAAGCTTCTTCTGTAACTCCAAGAGGTGCAAAGGTGTCCACCATTACTGCATACTCTTCTGTACCTTTTTTGCCTATGCTGGCTTCTGCGGCTCCCGGTTGTGGTCCATGAGTAAAACCGGCCGGGTGCAAGGTGATATTGCCGGGTTTGATAAATGGTCTTGACATAAATTCTCCATCAACATAATATAACAACTCATCTGAGTCGATGTTTGAATGATTATACGGTGCAGGAATTGAAAGAGGGTGATAGTCAAATAAACGCGGTACAAATGAACAAATCACAGAGGATTCTGTTTGAAAATGCTGGTGAATAGTTGGAGGCATGTGTAAACGCCCTGTAATAGGTTCAAAATCTTTGATGTTCATTGCGTAAGGATAGTTATAGCCATCATAGCCCACTACATCAAAAGGATGTGCATCAAAAACAACTTCTATTATTTCGTCATTTTTCTTGGTCTTCATTAAAAATTCACCACGCTCATCGTGAGATTCTAACTCTTTTGGTAGTTTATAATCTCTCTCGCAAAAGGGAGAGTGCTCCAACATTTGACCATAGTAGTTTCTATATCGTGCGGGAGATTCAAAAGGATCGCGTGATTCAACAATAAACAAACGGTTGCCTTCTGATGTGTTAAATTCAAGTGTGAAAATAGTTCCTCTTGGAATAATCAAATAGTCGCCTTCAACAAAGTCAATATTTCCTAAAAATGTTCTGAGTTTACCTGTGCCCTTGTGAATGAATATCAATTCATCTGCTTCGGTGTTTTTGTAGAAGTAATCCATTTCCTTAAACGCTGGCGCTGAAAGTATTACATAAGTTTTTGAGTTAGCAAAAACAATTTTTCTTGATTCGATAAAATCAGAAGATGGTGGCACCTGAAATCCTGAAAGTAAGAACGGTTTTACATTGTTAGCATCTAAGATTGTAGGAGCAACGTTCATACGTTTCCCATAAGATTTAATCATTGTGGGTCGGTTGATATGGTACATATTGGTGTACATTCCTGAAAATCCTGCAGTACAATATAGTTCTTCATAATACAATTCCCCGTTTTCTTTCCTAAACTGTATGTGGCGTTTAGGAGGAATTTTTCCTAATCTGTGATAAATCGGCATAATTCTTAATGTTTAGTTTAATATTGCGCCAAAAGTAAACATTTTTCCGGCTTATGAATCGCAATCTTTTTCTAATTAGCAAACCATTTCTTTTAGTATCATTGATATTAGTCCTTGCCTGTAACAACCATAGTAAACGTTACATTAGTCCTAACGATACCCGTTATTCAGAAGATATTCGAACAATAAGCAAAAGAATCAACAAAGACCCCAAGAATGCAGAATTGTATTACAATCGTGCTAATGTGTTTTTTATTGAAAAAATATATGGAGAAGCAATTGCGGATATTGAGGTAGCAATCGAATTAAGTCCTCAAAATGCTTTTTATTACTACAAGTTAGGTGAGTATTATATGGCAGGAGATACAGCAAATGCCAAAGGTGCAGAAAAAGCATATATCAAGTCTATAGAGTTAGACCCCTCACAAGTAGAACCGCATTTGCAATATGCAATATTACTCCTTGCTAAACAACGTTACAAAGAGACAGTGGAACAATTGACAGCGGTTTTAAATATTAATCCATCTAACTCTGATGCAATGTTTTTTTTAGGAATGGTGAACAAAGAAACGCAAGATACAGCACAGGCAATTAAACGTTTTCAGGAGACTGCAAATATTGATAACAACTACTATAATGCTTATATGCAATTGGCGTATTTACTTATGGATAGTAAGCCGGAACTTGCATTATCATATATCGACAATGCTATTAGGATAGATGAATTTAGTGACGAAGCGCATTATCTCAAAGGAATTATTTTGGAGGAAAAGGGAGAATATATAATTGCAAAGGAGTTTTACAAACGTACCATTGAGTTGAACCCTCAACATAGGTTTGCATATTATAGGTTGGCATATATCAATGCTGAAATAGATAAGAATATGGAAAAAGCGTTGGAGTATCTTAATAAGTTGTTATCAGTTGATCCGGATTTTGTACCCGGTCTGCATTTCAGAGGAGCTGTCTATAAACAAGTGGGTATGAAAAACAACGCCTTGGAAGACTGGGAAAAAGCCGCCCGTCTTGACCCGGAAAACGAGGAAATACAAGCAGACTTGGCTGATTTGAAAGGATAAGAAAATGCCCGCAAAGTGGATTGTTATTACAGAAACACTATACTTACTGCTGCTTGTTAATACTGTTGATAACTTGTGCATTTTAAATGATGTATATATTTCAAACTTCAAAATATTTAAACATTAAATTTATGAAAAGAAAAAATGACTTACTAAATTTAACGGGTATGCTTGGCTGTTCATCGATTAGCTGTGGAGTAGCGGTAGTACTTACGGGAGGTTTTATGTTAGGTGCTAACAGCCTCAAAGCGCAATGGAGTGGAACAAACCCGATAACAACATCGAGTTATGTTGGAATAGGGACGAGTGGCAGTAATGCAAATTTAGATATTTATGGTTCAGGAGATTTTTCTACTTTGCAGGTAACTAGTCCTGCAGGAGGATTTTCCGCTAATTATATTGGTCCACTAAGGATTAGAGGAGAAGCTTATAATCCTGATTTTACTCTTTCTGTCTTTCCATACTTATGTGTAGCACGCTATGGTTTTGTGGGCGTTGGTACCGAATCTCCGAGTGACAAATTTCATTTAAAAGATGGGAATATATTGGTAGATAATGGAAATATCACAGTAAGAGACAACTTTGGTATTAATCAGTTTAGGGTTGAAAGTAATGGATTTTTGATTGCAAGACAAATTGATGTCCATTTGGACCCAATTCCTGATTATGTTTTTCATGCCGCATTCAACAAAGATAGTGCAACCCTATACAGTAAGAATGGTAAGTATCAGATGTTGTCTTTATACGAAATAGATGATTTTGTGAAAAAGCATCATCATTTGCCAGGAATAAAGAATGCCTCTAAATATGAATCTATCGGTACTGTTAATCTTGGTGAATTAAATACAAAGTTGTTGGAAAAAGTGGAAGAACTGACTTTACATACCATTTCGCAACAAAGAGCGATTGACAACCTAATTGAACGTTTAGAGAAAATAGAATCCGTTTCGACAACTCACAATCAACCTAATAAAAGCCAATCTAGCAATGGCTTAATAATGGCAACATTTGCGCTACTTGCTATTATAGTTGGTAGAGGAAGGTTTTCTAAACTATTTAATAAGTAAAACCATGAAACATTCATTAACGATACTTTGTATGGCAATGGTGGCCATGTGCGGCTGTAAAGAAAAAGAGCCGCAGATAACCAAGATTTATGAGCTATCAGAAGAAATGATGGACTATTTTGTAAACTACGAAGTAGGTACAAAGTGGATTTATCAGGATACAATGTATATAACCAACTATGACACCATTGAATTGATTTCAAAAGAAAACTTTGATGTAACGGATGGTACGACTTTAAAAAAGGGTTGTGAACTGTACTATAAACCACGTAAATCAAAGGATTTTAAGGTACGGGTAAGCCCCGGAGTTGATAATAGGTATTATGTAAAGGTTGACCCTATGGTTACCGCTGCCGGAGCTATAACCTTTGAAAACAATAATGGAGTTTGGACAACTGGGGTGACTTATTATGATAGTATTGAAATTACCGGAACTAAATATTATCAGGTGATTAATAGTAAAAGTAACAATATGTATCAGTACGATATGAAGATTTCAAAAGATAATGGAATTGTATTCTTCATATATAGTAACGTAAATCCGCAAAATCCCGATGGTGCAGCTTACAAACTTATTAAAACAGAAAAGCCATGAAAAGGGGAGTAACAGCAATGTTTGTGGTATTTGTTGCCATGAGTGGTTGCAAAGAAAAAGAGCCAAAGATTACAAGCACTTTGGATATATCCCCCGAAATGAAATCCTACTTTGTGGATTATGAGATTGGAACAAAATGGATATATGAAGATTCTCTGAATCATTCAAGTTTGGATACCATAGAGTTGATAAAGAGAGAGCCCTATGACACAAACAGAAAAGGGGTTTTGGAAAAAGGGTACATACTCCACTACAAAGCTCGAAAATCAAGAGATTTTAAAGTTTCGGTAAGCAGAGGTCAGAAGGTTAATTTTTATATTAAGATGTACACAGATGTTACAGGTTCGGGGTATGTAAGTTTTGAAAATTATGATGGAGAGTGGGGGGAAGGGGTTACATACTTTGATAGTATTGAAATTAGAAATGTAATGTATTATGATGTATTGCGTAGTGAGACAACTGGTGGAAATTATTATTTGGTTCATGTGTCAAAGAATATGGGACTTGTATCTTACATCTATATGGATTATAGTGGGGGAATAGCTAAGGGTGGATATTACAAACTTATTAAAACAGAAAAGCCATGAGAAAGGTAGTAACAGCAATATTTGTGGCACTTGTTGCTATGAGTAGTTGCAAAGAAAAAGAGCCGAAAATAACCAAGATTTATGAGCTTTCAGAAGAAATGAAAGCTTATTTTGTAAATTACGAAGTGGGTACAAAATGGATATACCAAGACACCCTGGATGCTGCTAATTTTGATACTATAGAACTAATTTCAAAGGAACACTTTGATGTAATTAATGAAACAACCTTGAAAAAGGGTTTTGAATTATACTATAAACCTATTAAATCAAAGGATTTTAAAGTGCGGGTAACCTCTGGTATTAATAATACCTACTATGTAAAAGTTGACCCTTTGGAAGCAGGTGTAACTGCACTTAGTTTTGAAAATCATAACAATAGTTGGCCTGCCAGTGTTTACTATGACAAGATTGAAATTACTGGAAGCATTTACCATGAAGTGATTATTAGTCCAAGTGGTAATTTATATTACAGTCATCTATCAGTTTCTAAGAATAATGGTATCGTATATTTTAATAAGATGATAGGTAACGCAATTTATGGATGTTATAAACTTATTAAAACCATAAAGCCATGAAACAGATTATATTCAAATTTCTTATTCTGTTATTTTTGATTGCTCCACTGATAACAGTAAAAGCACAACCATCAGAACCGGGATATCCTGCCGCACTAATGTATAACTTGCCATCTACTGATTTACCCATTGTTAATTTACCCTATTTTAACAACGAAGAACTTAAAGCGGCAGATACTTGTGAAACATGTTCGGAAGCATTTGGTGTTGACGCTTTTGCTCCGTTTGATTTTTGGGAGCAAAGCGAATTACAAATTATAAACAACAATTTTGAAAATGTTGAGATTTACAGGATAAAAGTGAAATCACCCACAGCAAATGCTCTTCATGTCATTTTTCAACATTTTGAGTTAGGAGCTAATTCCAAAATTTACTTCTACAGTCCAAATGATACTTTGCGAATTTTGGGTGCATATTCAATGCACAACAATAAATTGGATTTATCATTTGTCAGCAATCGAATTTTTGATAAAGAAATGATTATAGAGGTTAACAGGCGGACTAACTAGGTCAACGAACCTAAAGGGATTTTGCTTATTAAAAAATTTATTCATGTATATGAAAACCGAGATGATTTTGAGAGTTCTTTTAATTGCCACAACAATGTAATTTGTGCACCATGGTATAACGATTGGTGCAATCAAATAAGAAGCGTAATTAAGTTCAATTTTCGCAAAGCTGATGACCCAAGGTGGTGGATGTGCAGTGGAGCTGTTGTAAATGGTGGTAATGGAAATTTTGACCCTATTATTTTAACTGCCGAGCATTGTGTAAGAAATACAACAGAGCACGCAAATTGGATTGTTTATTTCAACTACCAAAGTATCACTTGTAATCCTAGCACAAATGGAAATGATTTGATGACAGTTACTGGTGTCAACCTTTTAAGTTCTGATGGCAGTGCAAGTGTTAGTTGTCCTGATATAGCACTTATGCGTTTACGTGAAAATATACCATTGCAATATAATGTTTTTCATAGTGGGTGGAGTAGACTAAATCTAACTTATCCTCAAGATGGAATTTGTATTCATCATCCTGCAGGCGATGTAAAGAAAATTTCATTTGGCAAATAACTAATCCATTATTAAGTAGTTGTCATAAAGTAACTTGGAACAATGGTTTAACTCAAGGCGGTTCGTCTGGGTCGCCATTGTTCACTAATTCAAGACTAATTACTGCGATTAACAGTCATGGCCCAACAGATAGAAGTTGCGATGATATGAAACACTCTATGTTCAGTAGAATTGAAAAGAGCTGGAATGTATTACAGCCTGATTTATCCCCGGGTGATGAAAATGTTGTGGCTATTTTTGGCGATGACCCGATTTCTGCATGCCAACCGGTAATTGATTTAAACAGAGAATTTTTCCCTGGTAATGATTGGCAGATTAAAAATCAAATTACCATTCAGTCAGCACAGCAGGTAAATGTAGCTAATGTAACGGAAACTGTAATAAGAAATTCTGATTTTTGGCATTATAACCCTCAACATAATTCTGATTATGTAATCCGTGCAGGTAATCGTATAACAATTAACCCCGGATTTCGAATCAATGCACCTAACAGAATAGGTAATACTGGTGCATATACCACTTTCTTTCAATTTGGCAACCAAAATCGTGTCAGTTTCCAAATATCGCCTTGTACACCTTTCATAGACGATTGTGGTTTTAACCATGAGCCTGCTATGGTTCTTACTAATCCTGCTCCGAATGTGCAGGATAATCTCGCAAATAATCTTCAATCCGATGCTTCTTCGGTTTATGGAGTATATATTTATCCCAATCCTGCCAACAATACATTGCATATTGAATTTTCAGAAGAAATCAGTCAGGGCAGCTTTGTTATTTATAGCCTCATGGGAAGCAAAGTGAAAGAAGGAAAGCTAAGTTCAAGTGTTAATACAACAGATATAAGCAGATTGAGCGAAGGGTTATATATTATCCAAATCAGGGCGGCTGATAGAATAGTTAATTACAAGTTTGTAGTGGCAAGATAATAGTTCATTAGTTATCGTTTTCGTAGAGTATAAATAGGGGAGCTAAAAGTTTAAGAAATAGAGATGTTTAAACACCAAATCGGGCAAAAAGACTGGGAAAAAGCCGCCCGTCTTGTCCCGGAAAACGAGGGAATACAAGCAGACTTGGCTGATTTGAAAGGATAGAAATGCAAGTAATGCATTTGTTTTACAACATCACTTTACTAACTGATTGCTAATTTATTGATACCTTGTACGTTTTTAATACTTTTAATAGAAAATACTGTAAATGTTCAGCTGTTTGAATTCAGAAATCTTGAAGGCTTGTATAATAATTTGTCGTCAAGCTCACTGTCTTTAATATATGTCCCTTTATTGTAGCTTATCAAACGGTTAATAATTGTGATAAATGCATTGTATTATTTTCCTAAAACCTTATCAGTAGCATAGACAAGTTTTTCTCTTACTTTTTCATTAACAGGATAAAGAGGAGGTCTTAGGGCTGCATTACAGATTCCCATATATTGCATAATTTCTTTTATTCCACCCGGACTGCCATCCTCAAAAATCAAATTCATACTATCTAATAATAAATAATGAAGTTTTCGTGCTTCAACCGTATTATTGGTTAATGCAGCATGCACCATTTGAGAGAATTGTTTAGGAAAAGCATTGCAAATAACCGAAATCACGCCATCCATTCCCAACGAAATAAAAGGAAAAGTAAAAGCGTCATCACCACTGATTACCAAGAATCCGTCCGGTCTGTTTTGAATTATTTCCATACATTGAGCAAAATTGCCGCTGGCTTCTTTAACTGCACAAATGTTTTGATGTTCTGCAAGTCGTAAAGTTGTTGCAGCCGTGATGTTTGAGCCTGTTCTGCCCGGAACATTATATAAAATGATAGGTAGTGGCGAATTGTCTGCCAAGGAAACATAATGTCTATAAATACCCTCTTGGTTGGGTTTGTTATAATATGGACTGACACTCAAAACCGCAGAAAATCCACTCAAATCAATCGCTTTGAATTTGTGATTCACAGCTTCAGTGTTATTCCCGCCAATACCTAATACCAAAGGCAAACGGTTGTTGTTAGCTTCTTTAACAGTATCTATTATTAATCGAGTTTCACTCTCTGAAAAAACAGGACTTTCGCCCGTTGTTCCTAATACAACCAAAAAATCGGTCCCATTACTGCATTGATTTTCAACCAAATTTTTCAATGCGACTGTGTCAATGCTTAAATCCTTTTTGAACGGAGTAATGAGTGCTACTCCGGCACCGGTTATTTCTTTCATTTTTCTATCCTGATTTTTGTTAAATAATTACCTGCCATCTTTAAATATTCTTCCATTGTGTTTTCTCTGTCACTAGAACCAAAAGTAATACGGTACAATGGTTTTCTTGGAATGTCATATCTGCCTACTTTGATTTGAGCTTTACTTTTTCTAATAAAATTTTCAACTCGATTATTGCGATTTCCCAAAAAGGAAAAGAGATAATCGTAAGGAATATTATATTGTCTTTTAACCAAGGAACTCGCAGGCTGTTTTAATAAATTAAAGTCCTTACGACATATATGTATATCAAATGATTTAGCAAAAATACCTTCAGGTACTTTTTTGAAATCATGGTAAACCAGAAAAAATACATCCTTTTTTTCAGCTTTGATTTCATTTGCAAACTCTTGAATCATGTCAATATCTTGTTTAGGCAAAGACGATTCATATACAAAGAGAAATGAACGTGCTGAATCGAAAGTTGACATAGTTATAAATTAAGCATCAATTTTTGCATAACGGGCATTTTTTTCAATAAACTCTCTGCGTGGCGGTACTTCATCGCCCATTAACATTGAGAAGGTGTGATCTGCTTCTGCAGCACTTTCTAATGAAACTACTTTGAGGGTTCTGCGAGCAGGGTCCATTGTAGTTTCCCATAATTGCTCAGAATTCATCTCTCCAAGACCTTTGTATCTTTGTACGCTTACTGTGTCCAAACTCGCATTCCCTGCAAACTCTCTAATAAGTGCATCGCGTTGCGCATCTACCCATGCATAAGCAATATTATTTCCTTTTTTTACTTGGTAGAGTGGAGGAGTAGCAATGTAAATGTATCTGTTCTCAATTAACTTCTTAAAATATCTAAAGAACAAGGTTAAAATGAGTGTTCTAATATGTGAGCCATCAACATCTGCATCTGTCATTATAATGATTTTATGATAACGCAAGTTTGAGATATCTAATTCTTTATCGTCATCAGTTGTACCAATTTTTACACCTAATGCAGTAAAAATATTTTTGATCTCTTCGTTCTCGTAAATTTTATGTTCAAGTGCTTTTTCAACATTGAGGATTTTACCCCTTAACGGTAAGATTGCTTGAAAGTTTCTATCTCTTCCTTGCTTTGCAGTACCACCTGCTGAGTCCCCCTCCACCAAATATATTTCGCACTTATCAGGTTCAGTCCAGGAACAGTCAGCCAATTTGCCAGGAAGTCCCATTCCGCTCATTGCACCTTTGCGTTGAACCATCTCGCGAGCTTTCCTGGCAGCATGTCTGGCAGTTGCTGCAAGGATTACTTTGTTTACAATGGTTTTTGCATCTCTAGGGTTTTCTTCTAAGTAATTTTCTAAAAATTCTCCAACAGCTTGGTCAACAGCACCCATGACTTCATTGTTACCTAACTTTGTCTTGGTTTGACCCTCAAATTGAGGTTCTTGCACTTTTACAGATATTACACCAGTTAGACCTTCTCTAAAGTCATCACCGCTTATTTCGAATTTAAGGTTTTTGAGAAGCCCTTCTTTTTCAGCATATCCTTTCAATGTTCTGGTTAATGCTCTGCGAAAACCGGCAATGTGTGTTCCACCTTCAATTGTATTGATATTGTTAACATAAGAATGAAGGTTTTCACTATATCCTGTGTTGTATTGAAAAGCAATTTCGATAGGGACCCCGGCTTTTTCAGTTTCACCGTATATTGGCGATGTTATAATCCTCTCTCTTGTGTTATCTAAATATTCAACAAATTCTTTTAAACCGCCTTCAGAGAAAAATGTTTCTGAAACGAATTCGCCTTTTTCATCTTTTTCTCTCTCATCAATTAATGTTAATTTGATTCCTTTGTTAAGATATGCAAGTTCGCGCAATCTGTTGGCTAGTGTTTCGTATTTATATTCAGGAGAATAAAAAATACTAGTATCCGGTGTGAATGTAACTATTGTACCTCGGTAATCAGAAGTGCCAAATTCTTTTACGTCATAAAGTGGTTTACCAATATTATATTCTTGTTTGTATTTCTTACCGTCCTTATGCACTTCAACAGTCATGTGTGAAGACAGCGCATTAACGCATGATACACCCACTCCATGAAGCCCGCCTGAAACTTTGTATGAATCCTTGTCAAATTTACCACCGGCATGCAGCACAGTCATTACAACCTCTAGTGCAGAACGGTTTTCTTTTTTATGAATCTCAACTGGAATTCCTCTTCCGTTATCTTTTACTGAGATAGAGTTGCCTTCTAAAATTCTGACCTCAACATTGTCGCAATAACCTGCTAAGGCTTCGTCAATTGAATTATCTACTACTTCATATACCAAATGATGTAGCCCTTTCGGACCAACATCTCCAATATACATGGCAGGTCTTTTTCTAACCGCTTCTAAACCTTCTAAAACCTGAATGCTTTGCGCACCATAGTTATTGCTTGATTCGTTACTCATTTTTTATCGTTTTAAACTTCTTTTTTTGAAACTGTAAAATTAGATTGAAAGCTTGGTTTACCAAAGGTTATAGCAGATTTTATATCCACAAAATGTGGATAGTTTATCGATGAAATTGAAAGCAATCTCATTGACTTCCGATTGTGGTTTCGAAAGAAAAAATATTAAATCAGTTCAGATTTGAAATGGTGCTATAAAATAAGCATAGCATCACCGTAGCAAAGGAAATTGTAGTCTTTGTTTAGGGCTTCTTTATATGCTTTCATAACAAAGTCATAACCTCCAAATGCAGCAATGAGCATTAAGTTGGTAGAGCGAGGCGCGTGGAAGTTGGTTATCAATGCGTTTGCATTTGAAAAGTCATAAGGCGGGAAAATAAATTTGCCTGTCCAGCCCTCAGAAGGGTTTAAGGTCTTGCTTGATGAAACAGAGCTTTCTAATGCCCTTAGAACGCTTGAACCCACAGCAATTACACGTTTGCCGTTTGCCATTGTGTTGTTAACCAATTTTGCGATTTCGGGACTTATCAAATAGTTCTCTGAATCCATTTTATGTTTGGTTAAGTCTTCAACTTCAACTTCTCTTGCTGCACCCATACCCAAATGTAATGTAATTTTTCCAATGTTGGCACCTTTAATATCCATGCGGATTAATAATTCTCTGCTAAAATGCAGTCCCGCAGTAGGCGGTGCAATTGAGCCTTCTTTTTCAGCAAAAATTGTTTGGTATCTTTCTTTGTCTATTTCTTCCGCAGCACGGTTAAGATAGCGTGGGATAGGAGTGAGTCCTATTCTCTTTACTACTGAAATAAATTCATCGTTGTTCCCATCAAAAATAAAGCGAATGGTTCTACCTCGAGAGGTTGTATTGTCTATCACTTCGGCAACTAAATCATCATCACCAAAATATAATTTGTTACCTACTCTGATTTTTCTTGCCGGTTCAACTAAAACATCCCAATATTTAAATTCAGGATTGAGTTCTCTTAGGAGAAATATTTCTATTGAAGCGCCTGTTTTTTCTTTATTTCCGTGCAAATGAGCAGGAAAAACTTTGGTGTCATTTAAAATCAGGCTGTCTCCTTCGTTGACATAGTCTAAAATATCTTTGAACGTTTTATGTTCAATAGTTTGGGTTTTTCTGTCTAGTACCATCAGCTTGCTGTCATCGCGATTTTCTGCTGGGTACTTGGCTATTCTGCTATCCGGTAAATCAAATCTGAATTGAGATAATTTCATATTTATTGTAGAAATGAAGCGGTGTTTTTTAAGACCTGCAAAAGTATCCTTTTTTTCTATACTAAATGACACGCATACTTTATCTTTTATTTTTGGTCTTTTTGGGTTGAAAGTAATAAGTATGTTCTTATTGATTCAAGTATATTTGCACCTCATTTATTAGAAACAACTTTATGGATTCAGTTGGATTGAATATTTTATTAGGTTGGTTAATCCCGATTCTCATTATTAATAAAATTGGTATGTTCTTGCTTTTTCGCAAGGCAGGTGTTTCACATTCATGGCAGGCACTCATACCTTTTTGGAATTGGTTTGTATTGGCAAAGGTTGTAGGAAGAGCATGGTGGTACGGAATTTTGATTCAAATACCAATGGTAGGAGTAATTGTATGGTACACCATGACAATAGATTTATTAAAGTCTTTTGGCAGATTTAGATTTATTGAAAGTGTTTTAGGGCTTTTGTTTCAATCATTTTATTTTCTATACATTGGCTTGAAAAAGGAAATTAGATACTTAGGAGAATCGCATAATGAAGATTTTAACAAGAAATACGGGATTTTTAAGAAGAATTTAAAAAGAGAATGGGCTGACGCAATTTTGTTTGCAGTGGTTGTTGCATACATTATAAGAACGTTCTTTATTGAAGCATTTAAAATTCCAACTCCCTCTATGGAAAAGACTCTTTTAGTGGGGGACTTTTTATTTGTTAGCAAAGTGCATTACGGGGTGCGTTTTCCAATGACACCCATTGCCATTCCCTTTGCACATCAAGATATTGCAGGAATTAAAGCATATAGTGAGATTTTAAAATTACCATACTTGCGTTTTCCTTCTCTTGAAAAAATCCAAAGAAGTACCATTATAGTGTTTAATTACCCAAATGAACCGGATAGACCGGTTGACAAAAAGACACATTATATCAAGCGGTGTGTAGGAATTCCAGGTGATAGTTTGCAAGTTAAAAACGGATTTGTATATACCAATGGGAGATTAACAGATGACACTACCAAGCTACAGTTTCAGTATCTGGTTTCTTTTAAGAAATATGAGTTGACTGACGAAGTATTGTATGACGAATTAGATTTATACGATTATATAAAACATGCAGACATTGCCGCCTTTTTGCAAGGAGGTAGCGGTTTTTCTTCTGATCCGCTTGTTTATGAAATGCCATTAGATCATGCCAAGTTTGAAAAAGTTAAAAAGTTTATTGATTTGAAATCTATTCATCGTATCTCTTATGATAAAGAGTCAGGTCATGGCAGGGATGTGTATCCACACAATCCCATACTATTTGACTGGAGTATTGACAATTATGGTCCTATTTATATTCCTAAAAAAGGGGATGTGATTGAGATGAATACATACAACTATTGGTTGTATGGTAAGGCAATAAGAGATTATGAAAATAATCCCGGTTTAACTCTGGTTCAAGACAAAGTATATATAGACGGTAACCCTATTTCCGAATATAAATTTAAGATGAATTATTATTGGATGATGGGTGATAATCGCCATAATTCAGCAGATTCGCGCTCTTGGGGCTTTGTACCTGAAGATCATATTGTAGGTAAACCTTTATTTATCTGGTTTAGTATGAAGTATAAACGCAAGTTTGATCCAATAAGAACTAACCAAACAGGTGCAATAGAATTTAAAGAATCCTTGCATAGTATTCGCTTTAATAGAATTTTTAGACAAGCGTACAAATAACGAATTAAATGAATAGTACGGCTTATGTTTGACTTCTTATGCTTTTGTATTGATATTTTTGACCTCGAAATTTTTACCATTTGATACCATTATGATATTATCACCCAAATTTAGAATCAAGATTTTTTTGTTAGTAGCTTTACTGAGTGTTACCATTGGAGCACAAGCACAAGGAAAAAAGAATAAAAACAAAAACCCTGATAAGAATAATAAATCTTTCGTAGTAACAGGAAGAGTTCATGGCGTAATACAAAAAGAAGAAGTGATGTTAGCTGAATTGTATAACAATAAGATAACGCCTTTTGATACTGTTAAAATTGACTTAAAAGATTCTGTTTTTACATTTAAAGGGGAAGTGCATGAAGATTTGATGGTTTATATTGTATTGAGCCAAAATACTGTCATACCTTTTGTATTATCAGGTGGTTCAGTTCTCCATTTTGATATAGAGCTATCCTCACAAGGCATTCAATTTGAAGTTTCAGGAAAAGGCAGTGATAACTCAATTAAAATAAGAAACTTCCTTGAAACATACTCTAAATATGAATATTCAATGAAATCAATCGAAGATATGTTTAGGGCAGGGAAAGTTGAGGTTGGGAACGCACAAAGTTTAGAATCAGAGTATTATCGACTTAGCGATCAGTCTAAAGTATTGCAGTATAATATGATGGCAGATTCTTCTAATCCGATAGCGTCATATTTTGTATTTAATGCATTCCTTGAATCCCAGGGGAAGCCTGAATATGATTTAATTTTTAAAACCTTTAAAATCGGAGCACCACAATCAAAATATTTGTTGGAGCTCAATCAAAGATATGAATCTGTCAAAGCAACCATGATAGGCGAGATAGCTCCCAATATTAAACTTCCTAATCCCGATGGTGATTCGATTGAGTTGTATTCATTGAGAGGCAAGGTTGTTATGATTGATTTTTGGGCATCTTGGTGCGGTCCTTGTCGAATGGAGAATCCTAATAACAAAATGATGTATGAGAAATATGCATCTAAGGGATTTGAAATTTATGCCATAAGTTTAGATAGAACAAAAAATGATTGGGTAAAGACCATTGCTACAGATGGTTTGCCGTGGATTCATGTGAGCGATCTTGCGTATTGGAATAGTGCACCAGCCAAACTTTACAAAGTACATTCCATCCCTGCTACTTTTCTTATAGATAAGGACGGGCGGATACTCGCAAAAAACTTGAGAGGGCAAGAGTTAGCGAACTTCTTGCAAACATATTTTAATGAATAATGTTATCTGACTTTTGTAAACGAGTATTTCGGTTACTTGACATGTGTCGTTCAGAAAAAGAGACTCTGTGGGTTATGTGTGTAGATTTAGAAAAAATATTTTTGCAAATTCAAAAATGGCATATAACTTTGCGAGCCTAAATAAAACAAAAAAATGAAAAAATTATTTTTAGTATTTGCATTTGTTTCAATCGCTGCTTTTACTGCTTGTAACTCAGCTGAAACAACTACTGAACCAGAAGCTACAGAAGAAACTGCACCAGCAGAAACTCCAGCTGAAACCCCTGCAACAGAAGCTGCACCAGCAGAAACTGCACCAGCAGAAACTCCAGCTACAGAGACTCCTGCAACAGAGACTCCAGCAGAAACTCCTGCTAAATAATAGCATCTGTTTAACTTAAGAAAGCGACTCATTGAGTCGCTTTTTTTTTGGACATTATTCAAATATATTTTCATCATTCATGATGCTTAAGTAGCTGTTGTATCTTTCAAGAGAAATGTTATTTTGCTTAACCTGCTCAATGACTGCACAATCAGGCTCGTTGATATGTAGGCAATTATTAAAACGACATTTTTCAGCTAAATGTTTAAACTCAGGAAAATAACCCTTTAACTCACTTTTGTCAATATCAATTACCCCAAAATCCCTGATTCCGGGCGTATCAATTATATGGGTGTTATCGTCAATAAAATACATTTCAGCAAAAGTTGTAGTATGTTTACCTTTGAGAAACTTGTCAGATATATTTCCGGTTTTGAGATTAAGTTCAGGATTTAGATTGTTAATAATAGTTGATTTTCCTGTACCTGAATGTCCACAAATTAAACTGGTTTTATTAGAGATAAACATATTCAGATTTGTCATTCCTACATTGTCTTTAGCACTTATTTCAAGCGTATCATAACCGATATTCTGATAAATATGTTTTATTTCTTCGAGTAATGCATGTTCTGTCTCACTTAATAGGTCAATTTTATTGAAGAGAATTAATACCGGAATATGGTAGGCTTCTGCTGTAATTAAAATACGGTCCAGGAATCCAAGTGAAGTATAGGGTTGTACAAGTGTAAATACAGGAAGGACTAAATCCATATTTGACGCAATAATTTGAAAATGACTTGAGAGTTTGTTGGATTTGCGAATAATGTAATTGTCTCTTTTTTTTATTGCAGTAATCACTCCAATCATTGTGCCGTTTGTGTCTGTTTCTATACGGTATTGAACATGGTCGCCAACAGCAACGGGGTTGGTAGAGCGCACATCTGATAGTCTGAATTTGCCCCTAATTCTACATGTAATAATTTCGGCAGATTCCCCATTTCTGACCAAATACCATGAACCGGTGGATTTGACTACGATACCTTGCATAAAAAAAATCGGTCAAATATAAGTTGACCGATCTTTTAATTTCTATTGTGATAAGAGAATAATTATGAAATTTTCTCTTTAATTCTGGCTTTTTTGCCTGTTAGTCCTCTAAGGTAGAATATTTTTGCTCTTCTCACCTTACCCTTTTTTAATATTTCAACTTTAGCAACTTTAGGGCTTTGAACCGGGAAAATTCTTTCTACTCCAACACCATTAGAAATTTTTCTAACGGTAAATGTTTCTGTTGCGCCTTCACCGTTTCTTTGAATGACATCTCCTTGGAAAATTTGAGGTCTTTCTTTGGTTCCTTCTTTGATAATATAGTGTACAGCCACTCTATCTCCAGCTTTAAAATCAGGAAGATCTGTTCTCAAGTCATGGATTTGTAAATCCTTAATTATGTTACTCATGTTATTCTAATTAATTCGGGGGTGCAAAGGTATGCAAAAGCTTTTTAATGCAAAAGAATTTTGTGAAACTTATTCACGCTTCTGCTGATGCTAAATTTTAGTTTTAATTATCATTGCTTTGGGAAAAATTTCACGAGCTTTATATAAAAGCGAAACTGCTTCTGCTCGGGTCAAAAATGCACCTGCAAACACTTTGAACTTTGGTTCATTCCATTCAACAATACATGGATATTTGTTTTGGAATTGTTGATCAAATGTAATTTTCGTCTTATCAGCAGCAGTTTTATCATCTGAGAAGAAGAGTAATACAGTATATCCCTCTCTGGATTTTGCATTAGGTTTCATTCGCTCTGATTTTTGACTTTCTTGTGCAGCAATGAGTGCACCGGGTTTAATGATTTCTCCGTCAATTGATTTTATTGTCCACGAAGAAATTCCCAATGTAATAATAATTAGACTTAGTAATGCTTGAAGTGATTTTGTTGTTTTCATTCTTGCTTATTTGATAGGTGTCAAATATAATACCATGCAAAATGTTTATTAAGCACCATGACAGTTTTTAAACTTCTTCCCACTTCCACAGGGGCATGGATCATTTCTTCCAACTAGTTTTTCTGTTTTAATTGGAGCAGTATTTCCTCGTTGAGGTTGGTTGCTTTGAGCAACTTCTGAAGTTGAGTCCTCTCTGGAGGTTTTAAGAACAGGGCTGCTTTGTTGTTTTACCTGATGTGCTTCTTTCACTTGGTTGTCATCACCTCCATCAATTCTGGCTTTAAATAAATATGATATCACATTGTTATTTAAACGCGACATAAAAGATTGGAATAAGTTGAAGGATTCAAGCTTATAAATAAGAAGTGGGTCTTTTTGTTCAAATACAGCATTGTTTGAAGATTGTTTTAAATCATCTAATTCTCTAAGGTGATCTTTCCATTCATCATCAATAGTAGCAAGCGTAATGGATTTTTCAAAGCTTTTAATCAACTCTCGTCCGTTGCTCTTTAATGTGTCTTGTAAGTTAATTACAACACCCATGCGTTTAATTCCATCACTAAAGGGCACCATTACATTTGAAATTGTATTACCCTCATTATGTGCAATTCTATCAAGCACCGGCATTGCCATTGATGCAATGGTTGTATTTTTATCTTGATAAGATTTTATAGCGGAATGAAAAATTTCAGTGGTAATTTCTTCGGGCTTAAGTGTATTAAAGTCATCTTGAGTAAGAGAAATATCTATCGCTAGAGATTTGTATAACTCAAATTTTAATCTTTCATATTCTTCATTCTCCTTATATTCATCAACTTTGGCTGCGAGCCAGTCATAAAGCATGTTTTGGATATCTAATTCAATCTTAGTTCCAAAAAGTGCATTTTTGCGTCTTGCATAAATGACAGTTCTTTGTTTGTTCATAACGTCATCGTATTCAAGAAGTCGCTTTCGTATTCCAAAATTGTTTTGTTCTACTTTCTTTTGAGCTCTTTCAATATTTTTGCTTAACATGCTATGTTGTAGCACTTCACCTTCCTTATATCCAAGTCTGTCCATCACTCTGGAAGCTCTTTCAGAACCAAACAAACGCATCAGATTGTCTTCTAAAGAAACAAAAAACTGAGATGAACCAGGGTCACCCTGACGACCGGAACGACCTCTTAACTGTCTATCCACCCTTCTGGATTCGTGTCTCTCTGTTCCTAAGATGGCTAATCCTCCGGCTTTTCTCACTTCTTCTGTAATTTTAATATCCGTACCACGACCGGCCATATTAGTTGCTATGGTAACTGCACCGGGTTTGCCCGCTTCTGCAACTATCTCGGCTTCTCTTTGGTGTTGCTTAGCATTAAGAACATTGTGTCGGATTTTTCGCATTGTTAACATTCTTGAAAGTAACTCGGAAATCTCTACAGACGTTGTGCCAACCAAAACTGGACGACCTTTCTGAGTTAAATCTACAATATGTTCTATTACTGCGTTAAATTTCTCGCGTGTTGTTTTATAGAGTAAGTCTTGTAAGTCGTGACGAATAATTGGTTTGTTGGTTGGAATTACAACAACATCCAACTTGTAAATTTCCCAAAATTCAGCTGCCTCAGTTTCTGCAGTTCCTGTCATACCCGACAGTTTATGATACATTCTAAAATAATTCTGGAGGGTGATAGTAGCATAAGTTTGAGTTGCAGCCTCTATTCTAACATTCTCTTTTGCTTCAATCGCTTGATGCAATCCATCAGAATATCTTCTGCCGTCTAAAACACGTCCTGTTTGCTCATCAACAATTTTTACTTTGCCATCTTGCACAATGTATTCTACATCTTTTTCAAAAAGCGTATATGCTTTGAGAAGTTGATGTACTGCATGTAATCGTTCTGATTTAACAGAGAAATTTCTGAGTATTTCGTCTTTGCGTTTAGCTTTATCAGCATCAGTCAAACCTGATTTTTCTATATCTGCGAGGTCAGAACCCAAGTCAGGCATAATAAAGAAATCCGGCTCTTCGCCTGATTTTGTCATGGTTTCTATGCCTTTATCTGTTAGTTCTATTGTATTATTTTTTTCGTCAATTACGAACAAAAGCCCATCATCAACGATGTGCATGTGTTTTTCTTGGTCTTGTAAATAATAGTTTTCTGTTTTGGTCAGCAATGTTCTTATCCCCGGCTCACTCAAATACTTGATTAATGCTTTGTTCTTTGGTAAACCACGATGGCATCTCAATAATGCTAACCCTCCATCTTTTTCACCTGTTTTACCTTCGGAGATTAATCGCTTTGCTTCTACAAGAGTGTTTGTAAGGCTTTTGCGTTGTAGTTCATATAGTGCTGCTATGCGTGGCTTTAGTGCATCAAACTCTTGTTGATTGCCCTTTGGAACAGGACCTGAAATGATTAAAGGAGTTCTTGCATCGTCCACCAATACTGAATCCACCTCATCCACCATTGCAAAGTGCAATTTGCCTTGTACTAACTCATCCAGTGTATGCGCCATGTTGTCTCTTAAGTAGTCAAAGCCGAATTCGTTGTTTGTACCATAAACTATATCACATGAATATGCCTTTTTTCTTTCTTCGGAGTTTGGTCTGTGATAATCAATGCAATCTACTGTCAAGCCATGAAACTGAAAAATTGGGCGATTCCATTCACAGTCTCTTTTTGCCAAGTAATCATTCACAGTAATAACATGTACACCACGACCGCCTAAGGCATTGAGGAAAGAGGGTAGGGTTGACACTAATGTTTTTCCTTCCCCTGTAGCCATTTCTGCAATTTTCCCTTGGTGCAGTACAATTCCGCCAATCAACTGTACGTCATAATGAATCATATTCCACTTTATCATGGAACCGGCTACTTCCCATTCGTTTTTGTAATATGCTTTGTTGCCATTTATTGATACATAATCGCGTTGAGTTGCTATTTCGCGGTCAGAATCATTTGCGATTACTTCGATTACATTGTTTTCTGTGAATCTTCGCGCAGTGTCTTTTACAATTGCAAATGCTTGTGGAAGTATTTCTAAAAGAATTTCTTCTAATTTGATATCTCGTTGCTTTTCTAAATCATCAATATGCGTATAGAGTTTGTCTTTCTCTTCAAGACTATCAAAAGGAAGAGCCTCTATCGCAGATTTGGTATTGTTGATTTCTTCATCTATGGAAGCTAGTCCCTGTTTGATATATTCTTTGAGTTCTGTACTTTTTGCGCGGAGTTGGTCGTTATTGAGTTGTTGAAATTCTTCGAAATATTGATTTATACTTGCCACATAGGGCTCAAGTTCTTTTATATCTCTTTCAGATTTGCTTCCGAAAACTTTCTTTAGTCCGGATAATATTCCATTAAACATATAGTGATAATAATAGCTGTGTTGTTTCCTTAACTTTAAAGGCGTTGCAAAATTAGTTTATTCGTATGAATAAATGAAGGTGACGGCTACAAAACTATGAGGAATAATGCTGTATATTGATAGAAATTCGGCTTAGTGATGTTCAACAAAAACAGGGACTCTACCTTTGCTATAAAGTTTCTTGTGGGCAGCATGCTCTTTACGCCATTGTTTTTGTTCTCCTGCACTCCATGAAATCACTTCTTTACAAGTGTCAGAACAACAATGGTTATATTTTTCTGCACATTCAGGGCATTGGATCAATAAGAGATTACATCCGGTGTTTGCACAGTTTATATGTGTATCACAGGGTTTGCCACATTGATGACAATGGGCTATTACATCAGAGCTAATACTCTCTGCCATTCGCTCATCAAATACAAAGTTCTTTCCAATAAATTTGTTTTGCAAATTCATTGATTTCACTTGTCTGGCATATTCTATGATACCTCCATTTAGTTGATATACTTCATTAAAGCCATGATGTTTTAAGTATGCACTTGCTTTCTCGCAACGAATACCTCCTGTACAATAGAGAACAACGGGGTTTTCTTTTTTGTCTTCTAACATTTCCAACACTTTAGGCAATTGTTCTTTAAAGGTATCAACATCAGGTAAGATAGCATTTTCAAAATGACCAATTTCACTTTCGAAATGGTTGCGCATGTCCACCAATACGGTCTCTTTTTCAGTTGTAATTTCATTGAATTCCAAGGCTGACAAATGACGACCACTTTTGGCAGGATCAAAACTTGGATCTTCAATCCCATCAGCAAGGATTCTGGATTTGACTTTTATAGTGAGTTTATAAAATGATTTTCCACTATCTTCAATAGCAATGTTAAGCCTAATACCTTCTAAAAAGGAGATGCTATTTAAGAATTCTCTTAATGAATCAACATTGTGTGTCGGAACAGAGAACTGTGCGTTAATCCCTTCTGTGGCTATATAAATTCTACCCAATACACCTAGTTTTTCCATGTTTACATATAAATGGTCACGAAAAAGGTTTGGATTCTTGATTTGCCAGTATTTATATAAAGAGATAGTTGTTCTAGGTTCATTACTTGTCTCTAACTTTTTCTTTAATTCTTCTTTGTTGACTCTATTATGTAAAATCATGGCTGCAAAGTTAAAACAAGAGTATTAATAATTATCTTTCTAATGTTTGTAAGCAATAGAGCTTTGTCAGATTAACACTCCTTTACCTTCTCTAATTAAAATGGGTTCGTCTTCAGTTAGGTCAACAACAGTTGAAGGAAGGTTGCCACCACTGCCTGTACTAATCATAAAATCAATTTTGTCGTGGAAAGTTTGCAAGATTTCTTCCGGGTCTGTTTGGTATTCCAAGATTTCATCTTCTGAGTGAACGGAGGTAGAAACTAATGGAAAATCTAACATTTCACATAAGGATAACGCTACTTTATTGTCCGGAATTCGAATTCCAATTGTTTTGCGATTAGACAGAAAAAGTTTTGGTATATTGGAGTTAGCTTTTAAAATGAATGTAAATGGACCGGGGAAATTTCTTTTCAGTATCTTGTAAACTGAGGTGGAGAAAGGCTGGGTATATTCTGAAATGTTTTTAAGATTATGAAAGATAACGGAGAGATTGGCTTTTTCAGGTTTCTTGCCAACTATTTTACAAATTCTTTCAATGCCTTTCTTATTGTTTAGATGACAAACCAAAGCGTAAATAGAGTCTGTTGGAATAATTCCAATCTCTCCGTTTTGCAGTCTTTTTATGACTTCATTTAAAATTCTGTTGTCAGGATTCCATTCGTATGTTTCAAAGAAATCCATTATAATCTATCTCCAAACATATAGGAGAATCCAACGCCCAAAACATGTTTAAATTGAATTCTGGGATTTTTCATAGTTGTCTCAGGAGTAACATCAATATCATCGTCATAAATCAGATGTGTGAAAATCGAAGCAGTAATGTATTTGTTCACCTTCATGTTTATGGTTGTTTCCCAGTTTACGTCTGTTTTATTTAGTGTTTTGTAATTTGTAAATAAATCCAAACGTGTTTTAAGGTTAATATTTTGCATAATATCTTTGTTATACATCATACTAAAATACCAACCCAACTCAGATCTGAATTTTTGTCCAGTACCAGCAATAGGAACTCCGTTTTCATCAGTCTTTGCTTTTGCAACACCAAATGAACCTATATCAGCAAGTCTTTGCTCATTGACTATAGTAAATTTACCTGTAAGGGGAGAAAGGTAGAAAGACAGATTGCTCTTTGGTTTGTAATCAAAACCTAAGGATAGCATGCCAAAAGCAGGGGCTAAGAAGTTAGAAATGTGTTGTCCGCTTGTTCCGGTTGCGGGGTCAAAAGGAGCATATCCTTGGAAAAATTGAGATTTGAACTCTAATAAGGCAGTATAATTTAACTTAGGAGTGATTTTTCTGCCATATTTTGATAAAAAAGAGAGCTTATCTTCATTTTTATAAAACCTATTTTTCGTTCCATTAGGATATTTTGCCGCTCCGTTTCGGATAGTTCCCCAAGATGCGTCCAAATAATTTTCCCATGTCATACTTTTGTTTTTATAAATTGCAAAGGAGCTTCCGATGATAGATACTGCAACAGAGTTTTGACCTCCCGCTGCCCAATTGACTAAGCCCACATTGGTAAGGTTTGTATTGATAAAGCCACCTTTAATCCAGCCTTTATCCTCGGTTTTAAAATCTTTTTTTGTATCCACAAATTTTTTCACGTCTGCATCTTGTGCCATCACCGTATGTGATACAAAAAGGAAAAAAGTCGCCATTGTGGCGACTTTTGAAATTTTCTTTAAGTTCATTATTTTATAAAAGTATTTGATTATTTGTTTTTTAGAATGTCTCTTATTTCTGTCAATAGTACTTCCTCTTTAGATGGAGCGGGGGGAGGAGTAGGTGCAGCAGCTTCTTTCTTTTGCATTGCATTCATTCCTTTAATAATCATAAAAAGTGCAAATGCAATAATGATGAAACTGATTACTGATGAAAGAAAATTACCATATTTAACAGTGCCAAAAATTGTTAAATCTGCCAAATTCTCCAGTTGAGCCGCTTCTAATGCAGGTTTTAACAATAAAGGAGTAATGACATCATCAATCAAGGAATTAACAATTTTCCCAAATGCACCACCAATAACAACCGCAACTGCTAAGTCGATTACATTGCCGCGCATGGCAAACGCTTTGAATTCTTTTAATATGCTCATAAAATATAATTATTTGATTAGTTCCTTAACTAAGTCTGCCGCATCTTTTAGCTTGATAGCTGAATATACTTTCAAACCTGAGTTGTCAATTATTTGTTTTGCTTCTTCTGCATTAGTACCTTGAAGCCTCACAATAATAGGTACATTAACATTGCCTAAGTTTTTGTAAGCTTCTACAACACCATTAGCAACTCTGTCGCATCTTACAATACCGCCAAAAATGTTAATTAAAATAGCTTTAACATGTGGGTCTTTTAAAATGATTTTAAAACCGGCTTCTACAGTTTCGGCATTTGCAGTTCCTCCAACATCAAGGAAATTTGCAGGTTCTCCACCTGATAATTTAATGATGTCCATTGTTGCCATTGCAAGCCCCGCACCGTTTACCATACAGCCAACATTGCCATCTAATTTAACATAATTCAAATTGAATTTTTTTGCTTCAACCTCTGTCGGGTCTTCTTCTGATTCGTCTCTTAATGCTTCTAAGTCAGGATGTCGGTATAGTGCATTTTCATCAAGATTCACTTTGGCATCAACGGCAATGATTCTGTCGTCTGATGTTTTAAGTACAGGATTGATTTCAAACATAGAAGAGTCTGTAGCATCGTACGCTTTATATAAAGCAGTAACAAATTTTACCATCTCTTTCGCTGCTTTATCTTGTAAGTTAAGATTGTATGCAATTTTTCTTGCTTGAAAGGGTTGCAGTCCAACTGTAGGATCTATGAATTCTTTTTGAATTTTCTCAGGTGAATTTTCCGCTACTTCTTCAATGTCCATACCGCCTTCAGTGGTGTAAACAATCACATTTTTGCCGGTTTGTCGGTCAAGTAAAACACTCATGTAAAACTCTTTTGGTTCACTCGGACCCGGATAGAAAACGTCTTGAGCAACTAATACTTTGTTTACCTTCTTTCCCGCTGCTCCTGTTTGTTTGGTAACCAACACATTTCCTAATAGGTTATGCGCAATGGTTTTAACATCATCAAGTGATTTTGCAAGTGCTACACCGCGCTGCTCTGAGCCAATAATTTGACCTTTACCTCTTCCCCCGGCATGTATTTGTGCTTTGACAACTAACCAACCGCTGCCGGTTTCTTGTTGAACTTGTTTGCCTGCTTCAACAGCCTGTTCCGGTGTGTCGGCAACTACTCCTTCTTGAATTGCAACTCCATATCCTTTTAGAATTTGTTTTGCTTGATATTCGTGAATATTCATGTGTTTTGTTATGTAAAAATGTGATTTTTAGAATGGTGCAAATATATTATTTTGTCTTGAGCAAATTTTTAAAATTGCGCTGACTGATTGGGTTGAACGATTTTTGTCCAGCCATATTTGTCAGGGCTTTTTAGGGTGCGAATATTGTTGAGTTCTGTTTTCACTTTTTCTGCTACCAACTCTTTTGTTAAGTCTAATTTGTAAATCTTATCGTCAATTCCAACCAATTGTATATTTGCAACAGAAACTGCTGTTCCGGTAACAAACATTTCATCTAAACTGCCTTCTGTGTGCCATTGTATGAGGTCGTCAATTGAAATACTACCTTCAATTACTTCATATCCCATATCTTTTAAAAGATGAATAACAGAATCGCGCGTTATACCAGCCAATATGCTGTCTGAAAGCGCAGGAGTGTAAATTGTATTTCCTTTTCTTAAAAAAACATTTGAGGTTCCGGTCTCTTCAAGGTATTTCAATTCAACCGCGTCAATCCATAGGTTTTGGTCAAAACCTCTTTCTTTAGCAACTTTTGCCGGATACAGTGAAGCAGCATAATTGCCGGCACATTTGGCAGCACCCACACCTCCGCGTACTGAACGAACATGATATCTGTCAATATACACCTTTACAGGATGTGAATAATATAAGCCGGCAGGACAGCCATACATCATAAACTTGTATGTCTCAGAAACTTTAATGCCCAGCGTCCAATCTGTGGCAAACATAAAAGGTCGGATATATAAAGAAGCCCCATCAGCTGAGGAAATCCAAGCCCTGTCTATGTCCACTAATGCATGTACACATTGAACAAAAAGGTCTTCAGGAAATTCGGGCATTGCCATGCGGTGAGCCGATTTGTTAAATCGGGCAGCATTTTGTTCTGCACGGAAGACTACTGCGTCATTGTTTTGACTTTTGAATACTTTTAGACCTTCAAAAATTGATTGCCCGTAATGTAAAGCAGACAAACCGGGGGGGATAGGAATATCACCAAAAGGAACTATCTCAGGGTTACCCCATTTCCCGTCTTTGTAATCACAGACAACCATGTGGTCGGTAAATAATTTTCCAAACTCGATTTTTTCAGGATTAAACTCATTTATTCTTGATTGTTTGGTTTTGTTGATGCTAATTTGAAAACTCATTATGGCGCGAAAGTAAGCCCATTTTAAAAACCTAGCAAATTGAACCCACAAAATATAGATAAAAACTTAGTAGAATTAATTACTTCATTCATGGGGAATGAAATATTTTTAGTACAAGATATTGTGTATTACGATGTTATAAAAACCGAAGGTGGCAATAAATATAAATATCTCAATATTGTTGATTTGCCCATAGATAATGCCGATATGGAAGCTTTGAAAGAACAATTAGTTGATATTCATAAAGTTGTTGTAAAGGCAGGGCATACTATGAATTTGGAAGGGATGAGTATTTTGAATCTACATTCTTATCCTGGTGTGCAATTGAATACTATTGTAGAGCAACTTGCACCCAAATATATTTCATTCTGGGGCGCTAATCCACAAAAGATTGGATTAAATATTTTGCCAATGAAAGGAATGGTTTGGAATGGCATTAAAATTCTTAGATTAGATAATGTCGATCAAACGTTGAATGATGCCAATTTAAAAAGTAAAACAGAGGAATATTTAAAATTTCTTTTTGGAATTAAATGAGTTTGATTTTTGCCACGGGTAATGCCAAAAAAATTAAGGAAGCAATTCAGTTGCTTGGACGTGAGATTGTACCTGCTCCCTTAGAATTACTGCAAAGCACCCCACCTGAAAATGGAACTTCATTTGAAGAAAACGCCTTGATAAAGGCACGTTTTATTTTTGAGAAAACAGGACAGGCTTGTTTTGCGGAAGATAGCGGACTTTGTGTTGATGCTCTGAATGGTGCTCCCGGTATTTTCTCAGCCAGATTTGCAGGTGCATCTGCAACTGACGCAAGCAATAATATTGTGTTATTAGAGAAAATGGAGCATCAAGTAAATCGTGTCGCACATTATACAGCAGTAATATGTTATATAGGTAAAAACGGGCAAGCACACTTTTTTGAAGGTAAAGTCTATGGCAGCATTGCAGCCAAACCAGCCGGTAATACCGGTTTTGGATATGATCCTCTCTTTATACCCAAGGGTATGGATAAAACCTTTGCAGAATTAGGTAGTGAAGTAAAAAACAAGATTAGTCACAGAAAAAATGCCATGGAGAAATTCTATGACTTTCTAGTTCGTGAGTCTATTGTCTAACCAGCTTTTGATTCAATATTGCAAGTTAGTAAAAGGAAATTTAATTGCACAAAATTAAGAGGCAGCGATATTATTTAAACAGTCAATTCTAAAACGCAAATCCACCTGTCCATTTCAAATACCAAGGTTGTACAATGACAGGAGCCATGATTTTAACCAGCCCTCTGCCAATTGCATTGCCATCATTATCATTGTTTTGGGTTACATACTTAGATGCGGGAATCGGTATGATTCCTGTACGCATTCCAAGTTCAGCAGTAGAATAAAATCCCGGTTTTTTTCCGACATTGGCTACAATTCTAAACCCAAACATCCTTTTGCGAATACTTGCTATGTCTATTGTGGCAGTACTATTTGTGATACTATCTGTATAATAGATTTTGCCGTATGTGGAGATTAGAGGAGATATTAATAACTCATACCTTAAATTAGAGTAAGAATTGTCTTTATATTTTCTTTTCTTCAGCAGTTCGGTTCCTTGATAATTATATTGAAAAGCAACTTTGTAATGAGCATAAGTGTTTGTATGAAAACCTATTCCAATGGTTGTTTGTGAGAAAGGTACATAAAAACTGGCGGGCATAGGCTCATTGTTTTTAAAAGTAATGTATTTGTTATCTCTCCATCCGAATTTTGTAGTGTCAGCACCATAGAAAGCGATCGAATTAAATTGAATGAGACTGACACCTACTCCTTTGCTTTCACGTATTTTTTTTGTGTATTTAGTGTGAAAAAAATATCCGGTAGTAGTGGTTGTGATAGAAGAAGAGGTAACACTTGTTACTTCGCTGGATAAAAATTTGTATCCAACGGTAGGATAAACAGTCATGTCCTTAACCTCATCCTGGTAATTATAAACAGCAGTGAGCTCTATGTTTCTATATAATGTATAAGGAGTTAAGTTGCTTCCGGTAGATATGTATTTAGCTTGTGATAATGCAGGTTTTATTAAATCACTCTGAAAAACTCCCTGAAAGTAAAAGTGTTTTGGAGCAAATGCTACATCCATCGCATAATAAATACCAAATAAATATCTTGAAGCATCAAAACCAACCCCCGGATTTATTCTAAATGTATAATATAGCAAACCGGGATTGTTATATTTTTCATTGATTGACAACCTCGAGTCGTTTGGGTGTACAAGATTGCTTTTACTTGGTTCGGTTAATTGTGCAAACGATATTTGCCAAGCTCCCATTAAAAAAATAGATAGTAAAAATTTATTTTTCATAGCGTGTTAAATTTGGCTGCGAATGTATAGAATGTGTAAATATAAAAAATAGTACAGATGTACTAAAAGCATAAATTGTTTATTCTCATGAGTATATAAATACTAATTGAATTGTGAAAATTAGATTTTGTCAATGGTGGTCTCAAATAGCCTGAATAAAAGTCTTTAACTGAAATTACCTGTGTGTTGTCAGGTTTCGTGAAGCAGTTTTTGAATTATATGCAACAATGGTAAAATATAAAATATTTTGAAGTTGGGTAATTCGTATTTCATTTGCAATAAGAAAAACAATAAAAACATTGATTATGAAACTAATAAATTTACTATTAGCCCTATTAGTGGCGCAAGCAGTTTTTGCAACATGCAGAGTGGATACTTTAAATACATACACTTTCATAACCGGAACTAGTGTAAAGGAAAAAGCCGGAAGGCAGATATACAGTTATGATGCGAACAATAACCGAACACAATATGTATATCAAAAATGGAACAGCGGCAGCAGCGCATGGGTGAATAGCAGCAAATATGATTATACCTACGATGCGAACAATAACCAAACTCAAGAACTTCGCCAAACGTGGAACAGCGGTAGCAGCAATTGGGTAAATAATTCAAAAAACACCTATGAATACAATACGAATGGTGATAGAATTGCAGAAGATGGTTATTCTAGTTGGGTAGATGCAAGTTCCTATTATGCCGACCATGTGCGTAACGAGTATATCTGTACACAGATAAATACCGGCATAGGCGATATGGCAGAATTAGCATTTAAACTTTATCCAAATCCTGTAACAAATAACCGGTTTACCATACAAGCAACGCAAAGCGGTACATATTTCTTAAACGATATGCAAGGCAGAACTATACAACAAGGCACCATAGTAATTGGCGAAAACAACATTAACATACCAAGCCTGCAAGCTGGTATCTATGTTGTAAAAATCAACAACAAAATTTTTAAGTTGGTGGTAGAATAAAAAATACAAGGCAATTACATAAAACACCAACAACCGATGTTAGAGAACCTTTTCTCTTACAGCGGTTGTTGTTTTGGAAGGTATCATGCCTTAAAACCTGTTGTTATGTAATAAGACGAAAATTATTTGATTAAATTGAAATGAGATTCCACTATCTGAATCTTTTTCATATTATGAGTTTAATTCAGATTGTATAATCCGCAAAACACACTGCTTAGAAACTAGCTCATGACTTTGGAACGGATAAAATCAATAATTTCATCCATTGAAGTTCCGGGCGGAAATAGACGGGCTACACCTTGTTTGTTCAGTTCTTTTGCATCATCATCAGGAATGATACCACCTCCAATCAGTAAAACATCTTCCATTTCATTTTCTTTCATCAATTCAATGAGTCGAGGAAATACTGTGTTGTGCGCGCCTGAAAGAATGCTGACTCCAATCACGTCCACATCTTCTTGTAGGGCAGCCTGTACAACCATTTCGGGAGTGTGTCTCAGCCCTGTGTAGATTACCTCCATGCCGGCATCGCGCAAGGCAGTTGCAATCACTTTTGCACCTCGGTCATGGCCGTCTAAACCTATTTTCGCGATTAATACTCTTATTTGTTTACTCATGATTGTTTAATCTTATGATTGGGTAGCAGGATGAATGTTTGCGATTGCCCAATTGAGCCTGTTAATTACAGTGTCTTTTCCAAGTAATTCCAGCATCTCAAATAGGGGAGGTCCTCCGGCTTGTCCGCTCACAGCTACTCGTAATGGTTGAAGCATTGAACCGGGATTAAGATCGTTTCTTTCTGCAAATGAGTGAAAGTTTGATTCTATCTGTTGTGCCTTAAATTCTGAAGTGTTCTGAATTGTCTCAGTAAATAATTTTAAATTTTCCGGAATAGGGCTTTTCCATTTTTTTTCTATTACTTTGGAATCAAATTGAGTTGGAGCCTTAAAGAAATATTCAGAAATATTGGCAATGTCTTTCCAGAATGTTACTTTTTCTTTTGTCAGACTTACTACTTTTGTTAAATATTCTAAGTTGGTTTGAATCCCCTTTGACTGCAATATCGGTAACAATGCTTCAGCTATATTTTCATTTGAGCGCTGCATTAAATATTGATGGTTAAACCATTTTGCTTTGTCAATATCAAACTTAGCTCCGTTCTTACTGATTCGTTCAAGACTAAACGCATGAATAAGTTCATCGATTGAAAATATTTCTTGGTTATCGGAAGGATGCCATCCTAATAAAGCAAGGAAATTGATTACTGCTTGAGGCTCATATCCGTTTTCTCTATATCCTGATGAAACTTCTTCGGTAATAGGGTCTTTCCATTCAAGAGGAAATACAGGAAATCCCAGTCTGTCTCCATCTCTTTTACTCAGTTTGCCATTTCCTTCAGGCTTTAAAATTAATGGGAGATGAGCAAATTGTGGCATGGTTTCTTTCCATCCAAGGAATTTATATAATAACACATGCAACGGTGCAGATGAAAGCCATTCCTCGCCTCTGATAACATGCGTGATTTTCATTGTGTGGTCATCCACGATATTAGCCATGTGATAGGTTGGCATTCCATCATTCTTCATGAGGACTTTGTCGTCTAACTGTGCAGTATTAAAACTGACCCAACCTCTGATTAAATCATTGAATCTCACTTCCTCCTTTCTTGGCAATTTTACTCTCACAACATAAGGTTCACCGGCTGCTATACGTTGTTTTACTTCATCAGCTGATAAAGTCAGTGAGTTTTTCATGCTCATTCTGCTTGTGGCATCATATTGCGGACTCATGCCACTGTCTTTCAGACGTTGACGCATTTCTTCTAATTCCTCAGGGGTGTCAAATGCATAATATGCATTACCTGATTCAATAAGTTGGTCAACGTAAGCTCTGTACATTGGTTTTCGGTCGCTTTGGCGATATGGACCATATTCGCCCCCTATATGAACACCTTCGTCAAAACTGATTCCCAACCATTCTAAGGATTCAACAATATATTTTTCTGCTCCGGGAACAAAACGAGTTTGGTCGGTGTCTTCAATTCTTAAAATATTGACCCCGTTGTGTTTTTTTGCAAATAAAAAATTGAAGAGAGCTGTTCTCACTCCACCTATGTGTAGAGCACCTGTCGGACTTGGTGCAAATCTAACTCTAACTTGGTTCATATTGGGTTGCAAAGGTATGGTTTCGGTTTATTTAGATTTGACATTATTTTGAAATTGTGCAGCGAATTTTGAGATAAAGGCTTGCACTTCTTTTTCTATGTCTTCAGTTTGTTCTCTATATGTCGGACTCAATGAAGGTTGACCCGGTTGATTTTCTATTTGAATGGTTGTAGTAGGAAATGCAAATTGAACCCCAAGCATATCAGCTAAGGCTATAATGCCATTGATTAATTCTTGTCTTGCTTGTAATTCCCCGTCAAAATTAGGCACCTGAAAAAAAACATTCATTCTGATAGAGATTGAACTTACGTCTAAGTTATACAATGACACTTGGAAAGAGTCTTTACGTGTTGAAGGGTGTGAAAGAATCATTTTTTTTATTCCTTCTATAAAAGCGTGGATTAAGTAATGTGGTGTGCCATACATGATGCCTAAGTTTGTGAAAAACCTTCTGTAAACACGTAACCCATTATTTTTGATGTAAGAATCAGTAAGTTTGTTGTTAGGTACATAAATGAGTGCATTGTCAAAAGCTCTTACTCTTGTGGAGCGTAGTCCTACTATTTCAATTGTACCTTCGATATTGTCAACACTGATATCATCTCCAATCTTAAATGGTTGATCAAGAAAGATGATGATGGAACCTAAGACATTTTTTACTGTGTCTTGTGCAGCAAGTGCAATTGCCAAACCGGCTATGGAAACTCCTGCTAATAATGCACCTATGTTAACATTGAGGGTTTTGAGTAATAATCCGACTCCTATCATAACTGCAAATGATTTGAGCAGAATCTGTAAAATCGGTTTAAATTGATTGGCTAATGGATTGGATTTGCCGGAAATGAACTTGGCATAACGTACTATTAATATATCAATGGCTGCAAATAATAAAATCACAAGGAAAATAATGGCAGTGAATTCAATTCCTTTGATAAAGAAAATATTTGCTTTTGCAGGTAGTAAAATAGAAGGGATAAAAAGCCGTGTATAGTGCATTATCAGGTAAACACTGGTGTATTTACCAAAGGACTTGATAATCTTTAAAACTTCTTGTGAGACGACCTTTTTATGATAAAGTATGTCTTTAATCAGAATGTTAAGCAACCATCTTTGTATTCTATAAATTAATATAATACTTGCAATCAGCATCAATACGCTCATCCATTGCCACACCTTGAGACCCAGAAAATGGTTTTCGCCCCATGAACCAAAAAGGTTAATCAGAAAATCACTGCCAAAAGGAACAGCCTCTTTGTATAAAATTTCTATTTGTGAGACCGTATAAGGTGAGTAATACCATTTGCCACCTATACGTTGAAGGTATATATCTTTATTCCCATGAAAAGGGAAAAATACGTGTTTTTGTGTAGCGCTGTCAACATAGTCATTTATGTTGGGATAGATGGCAGTATCTATGACGAGCAACTTAACATCTAAGTAATGTTTGAGCTTTATTGCCAGATCTTCCGCTGTTTTTCCCTTTTTCCCATATATGGTTTTTGCAGAACGGACGGGGTCAAAAGATTCAGTTCTTAAATAATGGGTATGAGTAAAAATTGTTTGAGAAGGGGTGCTCAGGTCAAAGTCTGATGCGTGAGTTCCTATAGAATAAATAAATCCGATGACAAACAATAAAACATGTTTGAGATGTTTTGAAAGCATTGGGCAAAGTTAAGGAAATTCAATTCTTGTTGCATTGTGAGCTAATTGAACAAAAAAGAAATTTTAATATTGCAGAACCTTAAAAGAATATGGAGATTGTTGAAGTAATTAGTTTGAAGGAACAGAAGGAGTTTTTGAATTTCCCTGTGCAGTTGTATGCAAACGATTCTTCATTCATTCGACATTTGGATGATGACATTAATGCAGTTTTTGACAAATCGCGCAATCGATTTTTAGCTTTTGGAGAAGCAAAAAGGTGGTTGTTGCAAGATGCAGGACGAACTGTTGGTAAAATTGCGGCATTTTATCATACAGAAAAACCTGAGAAGCCATTTGTGGGAATGGGTTTCTTTGATTGTATTAACAATCAATCAGCCGCAAATTTGCTGTTTCAACAAGCGATGGATTGGTTAAAGAGCAAAAGGTTTAGTTCTGCTCTAGCTCCGATAAATTTTGGCGATAGAGATAGCTATTGGGGTTTGATGGTTCAAGGCTTTCAAAATGTTTCTTATAGAGAAAACTATAATCCGCCTTATTATCAAAAATTATTTGAAAATTTTGGTTTTAAAAAGGATTTTGAACAGACTACTTCAAAATTACTCAGAGCAGACTTTAACCTTGAGCGTTTTTCAAAGTTAGCATCTCGTGTTTTAAGTAATCCCAAGTATGAGTTTCGCCATTTGGATATGAAGAAGAAAGAATCTTTTATTAAAGATTTTTTGTATATATACAATAAGGCATGGCAATCTCATGAATTCTTCCGCCCAATGTCGGAGGAGCAAGTACGTAAGCAATTGCAATTGATGGCTCCTATTGCGCCCAATAAATTAAATTGGTTTGTATATGCAAATGGTGAACCTGCAGGATTTTTTATCAATGTATTGAACATCAATCCAATATTTAAAGCAGCTAACGGCAAGTTTAATTTATTAACTAAACTTCGTTTCTTGTTTCTGAAATCTCAAATAAAAACAATCAGAGGAATTGTATTTGGAGTGATTCCTGAATATCATAATTTAGGGTTAGAGGTGGGGATGATTATGAAAATGTATGAACAATTGCAGACTCCGCCTTTAAGGCATATTGATTCAACCGAATTAGCTTGGGTAGGAGATTTTAACCCAAAAATGCTCAGTATGTTCAATAGCTTGGGGGCAAAAATTGCCAAAGTTCACTATACCTATCGAATAGATTTCTAAGCCTGTTTAAATTATTTTTTGGATGCTTCTAAAGATGCTTTAACAAATCGTACAAAGAGAGGGTGGGGATTTAATACTGTGCTTTTTAATTCAGGATGAAATTGCACCGCTACAAACCATGGATGATTCTCCAACTCCACAATTTCAGTTAATCCTGTCTTAGGGTTACGTCCGGTAATTTTTAGCCCTTTTCTTTGAAGCTCTTTTTCATATTTAGCATTTAGTTCATAACGATGTCTATGCCGTTCAGAAATATTGTTTTTGCCATAGGCTTTAGCTGATTGACTGCCCTTTTCTAACTTGCAGTCATAAGCACCTAGTCGCATAGTGCCTCCCATATCTGATTGGTGCTTTTGTTCTTCCATTAAACTAATGACTGGGTGTTTAGTGTCCGGATTCATTTCAGTGGAATGCGCATCTTTATATCCCAATACATTGCGTGCAAATTCTATAACGGCACACTGCATTCCCAGACAAATACCGAAGAATGGAATTTTGTTTTCTCTACAATATTTGATAGCTTCTAACTTGCCCTCAATACCTCTTGGACCAAAGCCTGGAGCAACTAACACGCCTGAATATCCTGAAAGTTTTGAAGCGATGTTTTCCATTGTGAGTAATTCTGAATTTAGGTATTGAAAATTTACTTTACACTCATTCGAAACGCCAGCATGTATCATTGCTTCGTTGATAGATTTGTAGGCATCGGGAAGTTCGGTGTATTTGCCAATAAGGGCAATCTTAATCTCTGTTTGTGGATGTTGCAGTTTGAATAAAAACTTTTTCCAATCCTCTAATGCAGGTTCATTTTTTCCGCTAAGCTTTAATTTGCTGAGTACAACTTTGTCCAACTTCTCTTTGTACATCATCATAGGAACTTCGTAGATAGTAGGCACATCAATTGATTCAATTACTGCATTTTGTTTTACATTACAAAATAGAGAAACTTTTCTACGTATGTCATTTCCCAAGGGTTGTTCGGTCCTACAAACTAAGATATCCGGTTGTACACCGGATTCTAACAAGAACCTAACACTGTGTTGAGTAGGTTTTGTTTTAAGCTCTCCGGCAGCAGCCAAATAGGGAATAAGAGTTAAGTGAATTACCACCGCATCATCTTCACCAACATCCATTTTCATTTGACGTATGGCTTCTACAAAGGGCAGGGACTCAATGTCTCCGACAGTACCACCAATTTCTGTAATTACAATGTCATAATCTTCCGAATCGCCTAGCAGGCGCATTCTTCTTTTGATTTCATCTGTAATGTGTGGAATTACTTGAACAGTTTTGCCTAAATAGTCACCTCTACGTTCGTTGTTAATCACCGTTTGATATATCCTGCCGGTGGTAACATTGTTTGCTTGGGATGTATTGACATTCAGAAATCTTTCGTAATGCCCTAAGTCTAAGTCGGTTTCTGCGCCATCTTCGGTTACAAAACATTCTCCATGTTCGTATGGATTGAGTGTGCCTGGATCTATATTGATGTAAGGGTCAAATTTCTGAATCGTTACTTTGTACCCTCTTGCTTGTAGCAATTTGGCTAATGAGGCTGCGATAATTCCTTTGCCCAAAGAAGATGTAACTCCGCCCGTTACAAATACGTATTTATTTTTACTCATGAATTAAAATCGGAAGATATAACGGGCTTCAAAGTTAGCCATAAGATTTCACCACTCATTGAAATTGAGGATAGTCTTTTAAAAAGATTTCAACATATTGTAAATCTGTTGGGCTGTCAATTGCAGGACTCTGAAAATCTGTTTCTGATACCATAATTTTATACCCGTTTTGAAGCCATCTGAGTTGCTCTAATTTCTCAATCTGTTCTAGATTGCCTGGTTGTAATTGTTTTATGCTATCAATAATTGCTTTCTTAAAAGCATATATGCCTAAATGCTTAAAATAAATACAGTTGTCTGTATTGTCTCGGTTATATGGTATTGCACTGCGGCTAAAATAGAGAGCATTGTTGTTGTAGTCACAAACTACTTTTACTGAATTAGGGTTCGAGATTTCTTCAATGGATGAAATTGTTCTTTTGAGTGTGCCAATGGATGCGTCTGAATTCCAAAGATTATTGGCAAGTGTTTCAATTTGCGAAGGCTGAATAAATGGCTCGTCCCCTTGGATATTCACGAGAATATCAAACTCAAATCCGGATTGTGTCGCAGCTTCAAAACAACGATCAGTGCCTGAAGGATGTTTTGGGTCGGTTGCAATTGTTTGTGCTCCAAAACACTGTGCAGCTGTGATAATGCGTTCATCATCTGTTGCTATAACAACTTTAGTTTCAAAACCTGTAACTTTATTTGCTTGTTCCCATACTCTTTGAATCATGGTCTTGCCTGCAATGTCAATTAAGGGTTTACCGGGAAACCTTGTAGAAGCGTATCGTGCCGGAATTACTATCAGAAGCTTTATCATGGGTTTGCAAATATAGAAAACAACTGAACTATATGATGACGCATAGTACTTAACACCCTAACTCTCAAAATTGTTTGGGTGTGTTTTGGTGTTAAATGAGCAAAATTGGCTATGCTGTAATATGAGTAGGGATGTTGAGCAGTTGCAGTCTTTGATTGTAGTGCTCCAACTCGCTCTTCCATTGAGTGTGTGTGTCAAACAAGGGGAGGGTGGTTTTGTAATAATCAATCCCTGCCAATAGATTGTCTCTAAAAGTGTTGAAATGTTTGATTTGCTTGTCGGTCATTTCATTGATTGAACATTCGGCTATCTCTTTTTCTATGTAATCTACATACATTCCAAATTCTTTCATAAACATATTAGGTCTGTATGTGTCATTTAAAATATTGATTCTGCCGTAAATATGCCCCACCATTTCTTCTAATGATGAAATTTTTGAAAAGTATGCAATATTAGGACCGGGGCAAATAGAGACCCCATCCTCGTCAGATGACTTTAAGATTTTATTTTCTGAGTAAGCGGTTCTCACTAACCCTGTGCAAATACAGGTCTTCTCTGTGATTTTGTTATAGCGTTTTTGATATTCACGCACATCTGTAATATGCATAGCATTCAATTCTTGAATTTTTGATTTTTGATATTGAGAAGATGCTTCGCAAATTGGTTTTTCGGTAAATTCTGTATTGTACAGTTTTAGAAACTGGCTTTTGCATGGGCTACCCGGCTTCCCTTTTTTTATTCTTTCATCTCGTTGTTTGTCTTTTGAATTTCCTCTGACTGAGTTAAAAGGAACGCCTAAAGGCGAAATACCGCTTAAGTAGAGGTCTTCTTCTTTTGCATTTGTCAAAAGTGAAAGGTTTTCTTTGTCAATATTCACAACCTCCGGTACTAATAAGAATGGTGTTCCCCAGCCAACACTATCAATTCGGTAATATTCAGACAGAAAACGGTGTTCGTTGAAGTTTCCGACACCGCCTTGTGCAGATATCTTCATCTCCAAAGGAGTATTTAATACCGGTCTTCCTATTGATTTTAAAGCCTCATTCAGTAATTGATGGGTAGTATCAATTAGATCTTGTCTGTTTTGTTTAAACTCTTCTAAGATTAATCCTAAGGTGTATCCCTCACTTGCAAATGCATGTCCTCCGCAGTTTAAGCCGGATTCTATACGATATTCGGATACCCAAATGCCTTTTTTTGCTAACATTTTACCTTGTACCAAAGCAGAGCGATAATCACTCACTTTTAAGATTATTTTTTTTGTCAGATTTCCATTTTTATCAGGAAAGAATGACTCAAATGTGGCTATGTAGCTAAAAAGTCTGGGACTAAGACCTGCTGATAACACCAGACTTGATTGAAGTTCACTGTTTGCAAAACCTCGTACTGCTGCATGCGCATCGTTATATTCGACTGGGTATGCCTCTCCTTTGGAATTGTAATTTATTCTATCCAGTTTTGTCATTACGTTGACATCAATAGAGCCTGGTTGGATACTCTTTTTTATGCTGTCCTGTAATCGTTTTCTTGTTAATGGTTCTTGCTCTTGCAACATTCTATTGTATTCTTGTTTAAGAGATGAAACATCAGGGAGCATTTCCATGTATTTGCGTAGTTCAGTTGCTTTTTCAAAAACGGAATTGCGTAGTTCTTGGAATTTTACATTGACAATTTTGTTGACTAAGTTTAAATACTCTGTAATTCTTTTAGCTCTTTTGTCAATATCTGATTTGCTAATAGGGGTAAAGTCAAAATTAAATTTTTGGGCATAGTGTTCTCGTAACCTCTCAAGAAGCATATCGTCTCCAAGTGATAAAACAGATGAAATTCCAAGGTGAGCAACTTTAATCGGTGTGTCAATTGTATATCCTATTCCCATAACGGGAATATGGAAAGTGTGGGTTAATGTCATAAAAGGGCTAAACTAACAAGTGTTAATATTGCGCAATATTAGGTATATTAATTAATACGTGTTGTGTTTTGTGAGGAATTATCTTTTAGCATGCACACAAAATATTTACATTTGCCTTCTGAATTTATTGCACACGTTATGATTGTTGTTACCGGAGCAGCGGGTTTTATTGGTAGTTGTTTGTTAAAAGAACTGCGCAACAGAGGGTATGTAGATTTGATTGCGGTTGATGATTTTTCTAATATAGATAAGGAACAGAATCTACTTGCTGTTGACAATGCAAAGCGAGTAAATAGAGATGATTTTCATCTCTGGTTAAAAGAAAATCAACAACTTGTGCAGTTTGTTTTTCATATCGGAGCCAGAACCAATACGGCTGAGTTTGATATGCAAGTGTTAAACAAGCTTAACTTAGATTATACAAAAGAGGTATGGAAACTATGCTCAGCATTTTCTATCCCCTTGATTTTTGCTTCCTCGGCTGCAACCTATGGAATGGGTGAACTAGGCTTTGATGACAATACAGCACCTGAAGACCTTATTCCATTGAACCCGTACGGAATTTCAAAGAATGAATTTGACAAGTGGATGTTAAAACAATCCTCAACACCCCCTTTTTGGGCAGGATTTAAGTTTTTTAATGTTTATGGTCCAAATGAATATCACAAAGGAAGGATGGCAAGTGTTATTTTTCATGCTTTTAATCAGATAAATAGCACCGGCAAGGTCAAGCTTTTTCAGAGTCATCATCCACAGTTTAAGGATGGAGAGCAGGAGAGGGATTTTATTTATGTAAAAGATGTGCTCAGTGTCTTGATTTATATGATGGAACAGCGCACTCATTCCGGATTGTATAATTTAGGAACAGGAAAGACAGGCACGTTTTTGGAATTAGCTTGTGCTGTCTTTGATGCACTTGGAAAACCACATAATATTGAATACATACCGACACCAATTGATATTCGTGATAAATACCAATATTATACTTGTGCCAAAATGGATAAATTGAGACAGGCAGGTTATATCGCGCCCTTTACCAGCCTTAGGGAAGGCGCGATGGAGTATGTAGTAAAATATTTAATAGACGGGAAAAGATACTAAAAATTGACAATCGCCTAAGGCGTATTTTGTCTTCTTAACAACATTAAACCTATAAAGGTAATGATTCCGTTTACAATCAGAATCTCAAATCCAAAAACATAACCGTTAAACAGCAGTTTACTGTTTGCGTCTAAGAAATAACAAATGACAGGCGAGGCTATGCAAATCAGTGGAATTAGTTTGTCTTTGACTTGAATGTTGGTGAACAATCCGAATGCAAACATGCCTAACAATGGTCCGTAAGTGTATCCTGCAATTTTGAATAATTCATTGATAACGGCATCATTGTTCCAAATTTTAAAAATTATAATGATAAAGTATGTTACAATAGATACGCCAATGTGGACAAACATTCTAGTTTTTCTTGAACCTTTGGTTGCATCAAATCCCAAAAAGTCAACACAAAAGGAAGTAGTCAATGCAGTTAGCGAAGAATCTGCAGTGGAATATGCAGCAGCAATCAGTCCGATAAAGAAGAACACTGAGGCAATGCCGGGAAGGTTGTTTGCAGCTAACATAGGAAAAAGTTGGTCGGTTTTTATAAATTGGGTGTTGCCATCTGCGAAAACATAGGTCAAATGTTTGCCTTGAGCCATCAATTCCGGGTTTTGAAAGTTCTCAATAATGATCCCTGATTGAGTGCCAAAAACATAGAGCAGACCGCCAAGTAGAACAAAAAGAAAATTAACGGGAATTAACATAGAGCTCATCCAAAACATGTTTTTTTGTGCATCTTTAAGGGTTCTACATGTAAGATTTTTTTGCATCATGTCTTGATCAAGTCCGGTCATTACAATCGTAATAAACATACCGCCTAGAAAATGTTTCCAGAAAAAATTCTTTAGGTTGGAATCCCACACAAACATTTGTGCATAATGAGAGGATTGCAGTTGTTGCCATACGGAGCCATTACTGTTTATCCCAATTTGATTCCAGATGTATATAAAAGAAATACAAAGCGCAATCAGCATGAAAGTAGTTTGGATGGTGTCGGTATATACGATTGTTTTTATTCCACCTTTAAATGAATACAGCCAAATCAATGCAATGGTGATAAAAACTGTGATTTCAAACGGTATGTGTAAATTGTCAAAAATGAAAGTTTGCATTACTACAGCAGCAAGAAACAATCTCAACGCATTGCCGATAGAGCGTGACAGTAAGAAATAAGCTGCACCTGTTTTGTAAGCTACATTGCCAAAACGCTTTTGTAAATATGTGTAAATGGAGGTTAGGTCTAATTTGTAATACATTGGCAATAAAACCCTGGCAATAACTTGATAACCCAGAAAATAACCAAGCACCATTTGCATATATGAAAAACCGTCTCTGCCTACCGCTCCGGGTATTGAGAGAAATGTTACTCCCGACAATGAAGCGCCAATCATGCCAAAAGCCACCAAAAACCAAGGAGAACTTCGATTCCCCCTAAAGAATGTTGAATTGTCGCTATTGCCTTCTGTTAGTTTTCCAATAATTATAAGAATCAGAAAGTACACAGCAAGTATTACCGGGAATACTAAAGGGTGCACTGACGACTGTAAAAGTATGTGCATGTTATTTTATTTTGTCGTACTTGATAAGTTTCTTAAAGTCATCAATACTTCTTGGCGGATGAACCATTGAATTTAATTGCAGAAAATAAATACTTCCATCACTAAAGCCGTACGTTCTAAGTGCGTCTCCCGTTATGTAGTGCAATTGACCTTGATAGTCAACACAGAGAACTAAACTGGTGTTCTTGAGATTGATGTATGTGTTGCCTTTGTTGAATTGATATACATTTCTGTTAAACTTATCAATCATAAATAAGGATTTAACATCGATGGGAATGCCATTTATATCAAGGTAGTTGATAAAACATGAAATTCGCTCGCTTTGTTCGGTTTCTATACTCATAAATCCGTATATGCCGGTGTTCTTTATAAAAACTGTTTTGAAATTAGCCTTCCGTTCCCATGTTGATTGTCTGTTTTGATAAAATAAACTATAGTCGGTTAAACGTTGGTTAAGATAGTTCTCAAAAGACTCCGCTCTTTGTTTCTGCATCTTGTAAAATTTCTCCAACAATTTACGGTTCTTCTTTTCGGAATATGGTTTGCCGTTTTTCTTAAAAAATGAAGGCGCTACTTCAATTACTTTATATCCCTCGTCACTTTTGAGAATGATATTCCATTTGCCGTTTGCTTTATCTTGTTCCAACCTAAAATCAGAGTAACGTTTGTTGCGTGTAAAAGCTGCATTAAATTCTCTATTGGAAAGCGTGTCAGTATATTTGAAAATGGCTTTTTTAATAATTGACAACTCATTAAATAATTCATGCTTATCTTCTAATTGAAAAAACAATTCTCCTTTGTTTTTAATCTTAGGAGTTACTTTGGTGATTTTGAGCAAATTGCGTCCTTCTGTAATTTTGTAGTTAGTGCCAATATTATTATTGCTTTTTTCCCATTGATATTCTTTAGAGGTGAAGAATCGTCCATTTTTAATATACCTTTCCACCTTGTTTCCTTCGTCAAAAAGGAAATATGATTCAGGGTTTCTAAATCTTTCATTGCAATTTCTATTGTCAAGCATATAGACATGCTTAGCAAGATTTTGTCTAATCCATTCGTCATATCTGATGGGTATTTCTTGTGACTCAGAATTGGAAAAAACAGTTTTAAATAATTCATAATCCATAAATCCCTTTGTGTCGTTGTCATAAGTGTAGAACACCGAACTCGTATCAGAAACAGGTACATCTAAGCGAATGTTCATGTTGCCATTAAACTGTAGAGGAAAAACACCGTCAGAAATTTCAATTTCAATCATTATATCTGTTTTATAAAGAGGACTGTTGCGGTATTTGGTAACTCTGAGGTCAAGTCCTCTAAAAGCAGTGTTTACTAAATCCTGTATGTAACGCACAGAAACGTATGCATTCCCATTATAAACAGTACCGTCTTTTTTAATCAAACTTCCTGCAGGTATATAAAGGTTGCAACCGGATTCAGTATGAATGATGGAATTTTCAGCAGCGTTAATGTTAAAGGTTTCAGAACGAGGATATAAATCTTCCAATAATGGCTCTACATTTACATTTGGCAGAAAAATCGGTTTGGGTTTAAGAATGTACAAATTGCGAGTTCCTCTACTGCTCGCCATCAAACCGGCAGGAGGGTCATATACATCTCTTTTGCCATTCCAAATAGAGGCAATCCATCTGTTTTCGCGAGGAGTTAACCCATAATCTTCAGAGTAGAATAGAACAGAAAGACTTGTGGGTTTATCACTGCCTAACACTCCATTGATATTAAATCGCTCAGGTTGTACTTGGGCTTGATGATCATAATTCAGGCGTGTGAGATTGTCATACAGTTTCAATATTTGCAATTCGCCCAGTAAATTCATATTGCTTGGTAGGTCTGTGGCGTAATCTATACTTAATCCAAGTTCTTTGAGATTATTAAAGGTCATTAGTTTCTCTACAATTTCGTAAAAGGTTTCGGATAAGAAAGTGCCATAGATATGTAGGTTCTGTATTTTCCTGTAATAGAATAAGAAATCCCAGTCTTTGGGTTCTTCATTAAAAATCAAAGTGATTTTTTCTAAATTAGGTGTCTTGTAAATGTTTTCAAGAAGATTGGTATCATTAGGATTACATTCAACAATGATGTGTTCAACATTCATTAGTTTTTCAAAGTCAGAACCTAGGAGATTGCTGCCTGAGTTTTTGAGATATAGTTCAGTAATGTCGTTCCATTGGTTGATGAGGTTTAGGATGTTGCCGGGAGATTGAATATTGTCTATTTTAACAGAATAAGCGTCATATAGAATTGAGGGTTGTTTGGCAATAGTAACATAATCCGCTTCTGAAGCGAACAATACTTTGTTAGGTCTGCTACCTTTTTTTATATCCTTGCTTGATGTCCATGTCCCTGAAAACTGACTTAGTCCGGTCATCGGACTAACGATGATAAGCAGTAGCAGGACATTGAGTATTTTTTTCATAAAGTGCTTTGATGAATAAGAGTGTAAATAAAAACGCATTATTATTGATTTTATGAGGGCTTTTATCAACGGGATGTGCAAATTTCCAGCCTAAATTTGATTTTCTTTGCAGCCCATGAATTTTGTAATGCCGGTTGTTGAGGGTTTTGTAACAGGGATAGGTCTAAGTTTGACTTTAGGTACTGTGTTTTTTGCATTAATTCAAAACTCGCTGATTTTTGGATACAAAAAAGGAATATTAATCGCTTCCGGAGTGGCATTCAGTGATATTGTCCTGATTTCTTTAGTGCTGTGGAGTGATTCGTTTATTGGGTTTTTACAAAATTGTGCTAAGGAAGTTACAATAGTAGGCGCGATTTTGTTGATTGTCTTTGGTATAGCTCAGTTTGCTAAAAAGGTTGCCAATAAAGAGGGAATTAAAGACTATTCTGGTTCTCTGTTTGGAGATATTTTTTTTGTGGGCAAAGGGATATTTTTAAATGTAATTAATCCTGTCAATTTCTTTGTTTGGCTTTCTATCTCAGCCATGCTGTCTGCAAAATTTCACTATGTAATTGATGAAAAATTAGCGTTTTTTATTGCTTCCGTCATTGCAATATTTACAGTGGAGTCTTTATTGGCAATATTTGCAGCGCGTGTACGCAAGCTAATGAATGATAAACGCATACGCTGGGTGAACCGAATTTCAGGAACTATCTTTATTGGGATAGGAGTGTATTTACTATGTTCGTAAGAGTATTTTATTCTCCCTTGAAATTGGGTAGTCTTTTCTCATTAAATGCACTCACACCCTCTTTATAATCAGCGGATTTGCCTGCAATCTCTTGGCAGAATGCTTCATACTCTAACATTGTGTTCAAATCTGAATGAAAGGATTTGTTGAGCATTTTTTTCATCAAGCCAATTGCTTTGGTTGGTGCAGCAGCATAGTATGCTACAATTTTTGATACTTCATTATCTAATTCTTCATGTGGGACAACTCGATTGACCATGCCCCATTCTAATGCTTGTTGTGCAGAAACTTTAGACCCCATTGTAGCAAGTTCAAAAGCTCGGTTGCCTCCCACTATTCTTGGTAAAAAGTAAGAAGATCCGCTATCTAAAACCAGCCCGACATTGATGAATACTTCAATTAAAGAGGCTTTTTCGGATGCAACAATAAAGTCGCTTGCTAATGCCAATGAACAACCGGCTCCTGCTGCAACACCATTGAGTTTGCAGATAATGGGTTTAGGCATTTCGCGCATTGCCCTGATGATTGGGTTGTATCTTTTGTATAATGAATCAGACAAAGAACGATTTTCACTTTTTGCAATTGCTTTTAAATCTTGACCCGAACAAAATGCCTTGCCTGCCCCGGTTAAAACAATGACCCTGCAATTATTGTCGCGCGTTACGTCTTTCAGAGCATCTTGTAATTCATAACTCTGTTCGTCATTGAAAGCGTTAAATACATCTTCTCTGTTGAGGGTAATGGTGGCTACGTTGCCATTTTTTTCTAATTTGATTGCATTATAACTCATAGCGCAACACTAAAGAAAATCACACAAAATCCCAACAGAAAACCCCAATAAATTTCCTTGAAACTGTGTGCCTCTAATGCAAGACGTGCTGTCATGCTCAAACCCGCAAAAAATATAAACGGAATGAGCCAATAAATCATCACGCCTTCATTTAGTCCGATGATAGTATATAAAAAGAGGGCAATAACACCGGCTATGGCGGCTGCATGTGAACTTATTTTGAACCAAAAATTAATTAACATGATTAAAAATATCAATGTAGCAATGCCAAAAAGATAGCGATAGCTTAAAGCTCCTAAATCAGTGTCCATAATCTGCCATGCAGTTACGAAACACAGAATTGAACTTATTAAATAGGGGAGAAAGCGTTCTGTTCTTTCTTTGAGATAAATATTTTTAACAAATTTTAATTGTTGGAGAAGGAGCACAAGTATGACTGGGATTAAAAAAGTATTGGCGAAAATAAACAGCAGCAAAAAGGAAATATCTTCGTCATAAAAGCGTGCCTTGTAATAGGGTAGAAAGTAAAAAAGAATAGTAAATGAATAGGAGATTAATATCAGCGGATGAAATAGAAAAGAAATAAGCAGCCAGAAATTTTTCATACAAGTTGATTACAACTGCTTTCTCATTCTAGACACAGGAATATTAAGTTGTTCGCGGTATTTAGCAACGGTTCTGCGGGCAATGTTGTACCCCTTTTTTGTCAATATTTCCATTAACTCTTCATCTGTCAAGGGTTTTGATTTGTTCTCCTTGTCAATTTCGGTTTGCAGTATTTTCTTGATTTCTTTATTAGAAACTTCGTCTCCGCTATCTGTTGTTAAGCCCTCTGAAAAGAAATATTTAAGTGGATATAAACCAAAAGAAGTTTCAACATATTTACTATTGGCAACACGTGAAACAGTGGAGATATCCATTCCGATTGCATCTGCGATGTCTTTCATAACCATAGGCTTGAGCATGGTTTCATCTTCGTCAATAAAGAAATCCCTTTGTTTGGCAACGATGGCTTTCATGGTTTGCAATAAGGTGTTTTGCCTTTGTTTAATGCTATCAATAAACCATTTTGCACTATCAATTTTGTCTTTTGCATATTGTGCTGATTGCTTTAGTTGCTTGTCCTCTGTGTTGGCAGAATACGCTTTCAGGGTTTCTTGAAAATTTCTGCTGATGCGCAATTCAGGAGCATTTTTTGAATTTAATGTTACACTTAAATTTCCTTCGTCATTGATGACTTTAAAATCAGGTATAATATACTGCTCATTATAGTTGGAGTTTGATGTTTGACCGGGCTTGGGATTGAGTTTCTTGATTTCCAATATAGCTTCTTTCAACTCTGTTTCACTGATTTTTAAACTTCGGGTGAGTTTGTCGTAGTGCATTTTAGTGAACGCCTCGAAATGTTCGCTCAGAATATGTATGGCAAGTTCAATAGGCTTTTTATTTGTTCTTTCTGTTAATTTCCTGTTGAGTTGTAAGAGTAAGCATTCTTTTAAGTCTCTGGCTCCTACACCTGCCGGGTCAAATTTTTGTATCTCATGTAAAACTTTTTCAAGTTCTTCTACTGACGTAGAAACATTTGCCGTAAACATCAAATCGTTTACAATGGCTCTGAGTTCTCTTCGCAAATAACCATCGTCTTCAAGGCTTCCAATCAAATGATGGGCGAGTTCGAGTTCGTGGTTGTTGTATATATTGGTATCGGCTTGTTCGATAAGGTATTCATAAAAACTCTGAAAAGTAGGAATAGGGATTTCTTTCCGTTCTTCTTCAGCATAGTCATCATTCAATCTAAATCCGCCATCATCATTAGAATCGGATAAATAGTCAGAGATGTCTTCATCAAATGTGTCTTCTGTATTGCTGATAGTTTCTCCTTCAAAATCATCATTTTTTTCATACTCCTCATTATCTATGTCTCCTTCGGAACTTTTTTCTAATGCCGGATTATCCAATACTTCTTGTTCAATTTTTTCCAAAAAATCAGATGTGCCTAACTGCAACATTTTCATAAATTGAATTTGTTGTGGCGACATTTTCTGTTGTAGTTTCTGACTTAGACTTTGTTTGAGCATAAAAAATAAGATGTTTTTAAAGCTTGTGTACTATTTGTAATTTCGCAACCCGAAAAACATCACAAAAATAGGCAATGCAAATTAAAGATTTAACACAAAGTGAAGGTAAAATTGTTACTTTGAACGGCTGGGTTTCTAACAAGAGAGACAGCAAAGGTTTAGTATTCATTATTTTAAGAGACGGCTCAGGTTATTGCCAATGTGTTATATCGATTGATATTGTTGGGGATGATGTGTATAATCAAGCAATCGGATTGACACAAGAAAGTTCTGTTTCTTTGACAGGCAAGGTGATTAAAGATGAAAAACAAGTGGGAGGTTTTGAATTGCAAGTTGAAAAATTACATGTATTTCAAGTTTCTGAACCATACCCGATTACAAATAAAGAACATGGTGTTGAGTTTCTGATGGATCATAGGCATTTATGGTTGCGCAGTAAAAGACAGTGGGCAATTATGAAGATTAGAAACACCATTATTTTTTCTATTCATAAATTTTTCCAACAACATGACTTTGTGCAAGCGGACGCACCTTTGTTTACAGGAAATGCAGCAGAAGGAACAACCACCTTGTTTGAAACTGATTTTTACGGACAACCAGCATATTTGTCTCAATCAGGACAGCTATATGGAGAAGCTATGGCAATGGCTTTAGGTAAAATTTATACTTTCGGACCTACTTTTAGGGCTGAAAAGTCTAAGACCAGAAGACACTTGTCAGAGTTTTGGATGATTGAACCTGAAATGGCTTTTTATGATAATTTCCAGAACATGGATTTAATTGAAGAGTTTCTTCATTTTGTTGTCAAAGAAGTCATTGATACAAATCAATCTGAATTGGAAATTCTTGGACGTGATGTATCTAAATTAGAAGCCTCTTTAAAACCATATAAAAGATTGACATATACTGATGCGGTGAAGCTTATCAAAGGCGAAGATGCGGTAGAAGGGAAGACCTCGATTCAATTGTTAGAAAATGATTTAGTTGAAGCCAAAGCAAAATATGCTGCAATTCAACAAGAAATTGGCGAACGTGAAGCTAAAATTGCACAACCAGGTATGAAGAAAGGTGAACTCAACTTTAATGTTGCAAAAATTGCAAAACTCAAAGGTGAGTTGAAAGACCTTGAAGAAGATATGCGCAATATTCCACAATGGATTGAGTCTGCAAATAGCTTTGTCTATGGAAATGATTTTGGAGGAAGTGATGAAACAGTTCTTACCCGTCTGTTTGATGTGCCGGTTATGGTATATGACTGGCCCCACGAAGTGAAAGCTTTTTACCTGAAACGCAACCCGGATGATGAGAGATTTGCGAGAGGAGTGGATGTGCTTGCACCGGAGGGTTATGGGGAAATTGTGGGAGGAGGAGAAAGAGAAACAGACATAGAATTGCTCAAAGGAAAAATTATAGAACATCAACTTCCTATGGAAGTTTTTGAATGGTATTTGGATTTGAGACGTTTTGGTTCAGTACCTCATGCAGGGTTTGGACTGGGATTAGAAAGGCTTGTTGCGTGGGTGTGCAAATTACCACACGTACGAGAAACTATTCCGTTCCCAAGAATGTATGGCAGATTGAAGCCATAGACACAGTCTATATTGTTGTTAAAGCAGCTGCTCTAATGTCTGCATTTTTTCCTCTGTTTCTATCCATTCACTTTCAGGATTGCTGTCCAATGTAATGCCTGCTCCTGCTTGTAACAACGCTTTGCGACCGCTAATTAACATGCTGCGTATATTGATGGATAAGATGTTCAATCCTTTTGGGTTTAATATTCCCGAATAGCCGGCATAAAACCCTCTGTTCCAATCCTCATTATTTGTAATAAAATCAATACCTGCATGATGCGGATAAATTCCAACTGCGGGAGTCGGATGAAGAGATGAAATGAGTGAAGGTATATTTGTTTGTTCTATTGTAAAAGAATAGGTGTTTACTAAATGAGCCAAATGTCCTGCTCTTACTATTGTTTGGTCGCTTTCGTTGAAAAGAATTCCTGCATTATGCAGCACTTCTCTGATGTGTTTTGCTGTGATTCCTTGTTCAGCACTCTCTTTGCTGCCTAATTTTTCTTTTTGCTCCCATGGGGCTGTCCCTGCTAATGCCACTGATTCCGCTGTTCCGTTTGCGTTTTTGCTGATAAGTAATTCCGGGCTGGCTGAAATGAATGTGCAATTTTTGTTTTGATAGGCTGAAATATAGGCATTAGGATAGTTGACCTTCAATTTCTGGATGAAGGCATTAATTTCAAAGGATTTCGGTAAGTCAATTTGTTTGCAACGCGCTGCTACTACCTTACTTACCCTGCCTGACTTGATTTCAGATTGAATCTTTTCAATGAAATAAATAAAATGAGCTTTGGAAATAGTCCGGTCAAGATTATGCGATTGTTGAGTGTTGTTTTCAAACTGACAAGGTGTGGTATCAGGCTCTGCTTGTATGAATTGAAATGAGGTTCCTGCAAAATTTGAAATTATGTAACCAGTTTTATGAATGGGCATTTCAGACAGTTTTTCTTCATGTCCATTAAAATAAAACGTCTCACCTCCAGGAATCCTATAACAAGCTTTTGCCATTTCAATCTTTCTTTTTGGGTCTGATTGCCATTGTTAATTGACCGGAGAACACCAATTGCTCTTGTTCATTTTTAATTTTTATATCCCAAATATGACTGGTTGCGCCAATGTGCAGTGCAGAGGCGTATCCATACACAGTTTCACCCTCTTTAGCCGTTTTGATATGGCTTCCAACAAGGCTTTGACCAAATGCAAAAAATGACTCCATATCAATGACAAGATTCGCTGCCACACTGCCAATATGTTCAGCAAGGACAAAAGACGCACCGCCATGCATCATCCTAAATGGGTGAATAGTCTTTGTATTGATTGGCATTTCGGCTTTGATGTATGTGGGTGCAACTTCTGTAATTTTAATACCTAAGAAGTCAGACATCGTACCTGTACAGAATTTGTTTAACTCTTCAATTGAGTGTTGATTCGGAGAAAAAAATTGATCCTTCATTCGGAGTGCGAATGTAAATGTTAATCCTAAACTTGCTTGTATATGAAAGTGTATTTAGTGTTTCAAAAGGTGTAGAAGAGGGCAGAATTATTAAGAATCTAAGCAAGAATCTCTCCTTGCCCTTTATTTCTTATTCTCGACAATGATAAAAACGTCCTCATCATCTTTTTTCATCATGTATTTCTCTCGTGCGAATTTCTCCAGATTGTCAGGATTGGAGAATAAGTATGTTCTTTGTTGTCTTGCTTGTTCAATCTCTTTTTTATAGAATGCAGCTTCTTTTTTCAGTACACGTACATCTTTATTGATTTTGATTAAGGAAGTCAGACTATTGAAATCAAAGAAAGTCATCCATATTCCAAATGCTCCGAAGATGAAGTAGTATCGGTATTTGAGCAAAAAAGCTTTATCTAATTTCACCTTGACAAAATTAGGCTGAATGTGATTGGTACAAATGGTGTTTTACACACAAATATCATTGTGTTCCATTTTCTAAAACAGTATTAGATAACCCCAAGATTCTTAATTGTTCCTATCGTCTTTTTTAGAGTTGCTAAAACCATAGCTCACTCCAAAATAGTAGTTAAAATCTTTGAATGAAGCACGACTGATAGAGGTAACAAGGTTGTCAGTTCCAAAGAAGAAAGGCCCCAATTTGATAAATGCACCCAAGTTGGCATTTTTATAATCGTTGTATAAGGACATCGGTACCGCCACTTCTACGCCTTTCATTTCAAATCTTGGGATAAGCGTAATCGAAGATGGTTTTCTAAAACTCACTGATTCACGGCTTCTTAAACTCTGAATGATTTGTGCACCAATAAAAAACTTTGGAACTATTTTTAAATCACCGTGTAGCATAAGTGTAGTAGGGAGGGATGCTTTGATTTCGTTGAGTTCGGTAACTTGGAACATAGACTTTGTGAGACTGTCCATGTAGTGTAATCCACCTTCCATGCCGGTAGCCCATGCTTGAGCAAATTCGATTCCCGGTACCCAAGTTTTTGGGGTATTGTTTTGGATATGTCTTGCAATTACACCATCGCTATAGGTAATACTACCTATGTCTTGCAACGCAATTCCACCTCTAAAGAAATAATCAACATCAGGAATTTCTACATAACTGCCTATTTTATGATTGGGTTTTTTGAGTTCGATATAAGCAGAAAGGTCAAAGCCGATACCGCTGCCGGTAGGTCTGCCATTCATAAAATTAATCATGTTGAGATTGGAAAAGTATGAAGGCTTTACATATCCATATTCAAAGTCGGCCTTGCCAAAGTTGATAGAGTCATAGCCGTTTACTTTAAATGAAGTACCATTATTTTTTACATAACCGGTACCCATTCCCATTAAATATTTCACGTTAGCTCCTACACTCACAGTCATATATATACTGCGCACCAATGCAACCGCTCCACCCACTCCGATTTCGGAAAATGAATTCATGTTTACACTAAATGAATTGTCAGTTATTTCATCTCCAAATTGAATCTGGTTTGGTGGGTCGAAGATGATATTGTTTGAACTGTCAAGTCCGTGCCTGAATATACGTGCCAAGTCTTCGCTAATTCCAAAACCTTGTAAGCCGATACGGGTACGAGAAAAGAAGCCTATAGCAAATTTTCTGTCATAATTGTAAATGGATGCAGGACCACGATTTTCAATATTCAAATCAAAGTTTTTTGGATTGCCATCCAAATTCTCCTCAAACCATTCATTTTGGAATTTTATTTTTCCATTGTTGTCCTTGTAGTTTGAGGGAACAGTTCCTCGTACCCATTGAGTGATGGTAAAAGGTAGTTTGTAAGTTAAATAATTGTTGTCAAAGTTCATGCCCATGGAAAGTCCATTTGCACTGACCATGAATGGGCTGGAAACAGCCATTGCGGTATTGAAATAAAAAGCGTTTGCTCCGTTGTAATTACTTTGGTTAAGTCCTGTCCAATTTTGCGCTGATGATGTAAGGGTAGAAAGGATAAAAATAATGCTGATATAATGTAATTTCATGAATCTCTTTAATTTTGCGCGAAAGTAATATCATACATGAATGAAAACTCAATAAAATATTCACAGTTTCAAAAATACGCACTTGCTTGTGCCGCATTTGGCTTAGCTATATATGTGATGCTTACAGCCTTAGGAGCACATGCACTTAAGGAAGTATTGGAAAATCCTGATTTGAATAGGGTCTTTGCCGCAGCAACCAAGCATTTAATGCTGGGGTGTATTGGTATTTTTGTTGCTATATTTTTATCCGTATTGTTGTCTATCAATACTCGTATCCCTGTGGTGCTTATGTTGTTGGGGTTGCTTTTGTTTTCGTTGAATCTGTTGGTATATTTCTTTTTAAAAATCAATGATATTCACATTGCTTTTTTGGGAATGTTAGCTCCAATCGGAGGGACTATGTTTGTACTTGCATGGACTTGGTTGGGAATCTTGATAGTCAAGGGGAAAAAATGAGGTTTCAAAGTTTTACATTCTTGCATTTCCATGATAATAATTGAATTTTGCCATCATGTCATCACACCATTTTGTTAGAGAAGGTCAAGAACCCGCATTGGTATTAGCAAACGGATTGCCTTGCAGCACAGAACTTTTAAATCAATTGGTGGCATGGAGTCCCACAATTATGGTGTTGGATGGAGCATATTATAAGGCAATGGAACGCAACATTAATTTTGATATCCTGCTGGGTGATTTTGACAGCATAAAAACCACTTCGATTGAACTACCATTTCCTGCAGAGATTATTCACACACCTGACCAAGAGAAAACAGACTTGCAAAAAGGGCTGGAATTGCTGATAGCCCGAAAAACAGAAGCAGCAAACTTACTTTGGGCGACAGGTGCCAGGGCAGATCATTTTATGAGCAACCTCAATGTTATGGCTAAGTTTAGGAATGACATAACGCTTAAAATGATTGATGATAACTCAGTTATTTATCCTGTCAAAAGTCCTTTTGTGAAATATTTCCATGCAGGTGAAAACTTGTCTTTGATACCGCTGAATGCAGTTAAGAACATTCAGACCAAGAATTTGCAATATGAACTGCATGGAGGTTTGTTAGAGCCTGGTGGGAGATTTGGCTCAAGTAATAGGGTAAAAGAATCAGGGTTAGTTGAAGTTACCTTTGATGATGGAATATTGCTGTTAATGGAATGTAAAGATTAATGAAAGAGCAAGCATTTATTCAACATGTCAAGAATAAACTGGCGGTATTGCCTGATATTTCAGCATATAACAAGGTTTACCTCTCGCGATTAATTGCGGAGTTACCATACAGAACCAAGATTTTTCATGCAGTCATTGCTGAAGTGTGTTTGCAAACTCACAAACCAGTGCAAGATATAGTATTGGTGGACTATGGCGGAGGCACAGGCTTGTTGTCATGTTATGCACGTTGGGTTGGAATTGGTAAAGTGATTTATATTGATATTTTTGATCAATCAGCAAAAGATGCCATGACCATAGCTGCTCAATTGGATTTGTCAGCCGACACTTATTTGGTGGGAGAGGTAAGTGTGTTACAAACAAAACCCCATGCGCTGGTTAGTACTGATGTGATTGAACATATATATTCATTAAATGATTTTTTCGCAACGTGCTATAGATTGAATCCTAAGTTAATACAAGTGCATATTACGGGAGCAAATCCATATAATCCAATCATCAGGAGACGATTGATGGCTTTACAAAAGAGAAATGAAAATGAATATCATGCTCCGGCTGTTGGTGCAAAGCCTTCTGATGATTATAGAGCTTATAAAGAAATAAGGCAGATTTGGTTGCAGGAAAATTATGCTCAGGAGTTGAGTGTAAATGAAATTCAGCAATTGGTCTTGCTATCAAGGGGATGCAATTTTGATGATATCAGAGTCATGGCAGATGATTATCTAAAGAATAAGCAGTTTCCGGTCAGGACATTGCACCCTACAAATACATGCGATCCCAATACAGGAAACTGGTCAGAACGGTTATTGTCACAAGAAGATTTGCAATCATTTTGTACAGAATTTGGTTGGCAATGTACGTATGAGGCATTTGAATTTAATAACCGTCAAGCCAATATGATCAAGAACTTTGTTTGGTACATATTGAATCGAATAGGGAAGATGTTGGGCGGTTCTGCAAAATGTTTGTTGCCCTTACTAAAAATTACAATCAAAGAAAAAGAGTCCTTAAGATAAAGCCTCTATCTTAAATCATCAGTGCTACCGGCAGGATACAACACAGGGTCATACTCAAAGAATTTTGATTCTAACACTTGGGTTGCGGTTTGAGTTGTTATGTCAATAGTTTGGCGAATACCGCTCTTAAAACTGATATCGACTTGTTTGATATTTGATTTTGCCTCATTGACATGCAATGTAATGTAGAAATAAGGTTTTTTCTTATCAGTAGGGTTGAGAGCTACCCTGTCATATGTTATGTTGTCTTTAGTATATGAGCCATCAAATTTTGATAGGAAACCTGTTTTATAAAAACTAAAAATAGTAGCGGGACTGATTTCTACATCCTTAGCGTTATAATTTTCAATGGTCAATTCCTTCGTTTTTGGAAAATATGTCCAAATGGTTTTGCCATTACAGATTATAATCTGTTCGTTAAACTCCAATTTGTATTTATCACCTTTTACCCAAATTTTACCTGTTTCAGAAACCCGTTCCATTTTTTCCGCTTTGTTCTCAGTTGTAATTGTGAACTCTGAGTATAAAGCCTTTTGTGCCTTGTACGTTTTAGTAACCTTTTCGAGGATTTCTTTTGCTTTTTGTTCTAAGTCAATTTGAGTGAAAGCTAAACCGCTAATTCCAAAAATAAGAGTTGCAGTTGTAATTGCTTTAAGGTATTTCATTTCTATTAATTATCAAGATTCATATTATCCAAAAAATGTTCCAAACTCTCTATGTCATGAATCAGTACATCGCGTGCCTTTGAGCCACGACTTCCGCCCACAATGCCTGCTGCTTCGAGTTGGTCTATCAGTCTTCCTGCACGATTGTATCCAATTTTTAATTTACGTTGAATCATCGAAGTGGAGCCTTGTTGTGTTTCTACTACTATGCGTGCAGCTTCGTCAAACATAGGGTCTTTGTCTGATGAGTCAAATTCAGCACCACCTTCTCTTTCTTCACCGGGAGCCTCGGGCAGAATAAATGCATGGCCGAAACCTTTCTGTTGTTCAATAAAATCAGTAACGGCATCCGCCTCGGGAGTGTCAACAAAAGGACATTGCAAACGGATTAAATCACTTCCTGAATAGAACAACATATCTCCTTTACCGATGAGTTGGTCTGCGCCATTGCTGTCAAGAATGGTTCTGCTGTCAATCTTGGATGTTACTCTAAAAGCTAAACGTGCAGGGAAATTTGCTTTGATTGTTCCTGTAATAATATTGACAGAAGGTCTTTGTGTTGCCAAAATAACATGAATACCGACAGCACGTGCTAATTGTGCCAATCTGGCAATAGGCGTTTCTACTTCTCTGCCGGCAGTCATCATTAAGTCTGCGACTTCATCAACTACTACAACGATATAAGGTAAAAATACATGTCCTTTCTCAGGATTAAGTCTTCGTTCCTTAAACTTGTTATTGTATTCAATTATGTTCCTACATCCCGCATCCTTCAATAAGTTATAACGATTATCCATCTCAACACAGAGTGATTTCAGGGTGTCTGTAACTTGTGAAGTATCGGTGATAATGGCATCGCCATCACCGGGTAGTTTTGCCAAAAAGTGTTTTTCAATTTTATTGTAGAGAGAAAGTTCTACTTTCTTTGGGTCAACCATTACAAACTTTAGTTCAGTAGGATGCTTTTTATATAACAGAGAAATAATTAAACAATTAAGCCCAACTGATTTTCCTTGTCCGGTCGCTCCTGCAACCAATAAGTGAGGCATCTTGGCTAAGTCTGCAATATAGAGTTCGTTAGAGATGGTTTTACCTAAAATAACCGGTAATTCAAATTTACTTTCTTTAAATTTCTTGCTCTTAATAACAGAACTCATTGGCACCATTTCAGGTTTTTTATTTGGTACTTCTATACCAATCGTACCTTTGCCGGGTATTGGTGCAATAATCCTGATTCCTAATGCTGCCAAGCTAAGAGCGATATCGTCCTCTAAATTTTTAATCTTAGAAATGCGAACTCCTGTTTCAGGTATAATTTCATACAAAGTTACTGTTGGACCAATGGTGGCGTTTATTTTCTTGATGCCGATATTGTAGTTTTTGAGTGTATCTAAAATGAGGGTTTTGCTACTTTCTAATTCTGCAATATCAATTTCTGCTTTATTTATCTCATATTCTTTTAGTAAATCATCGGTAGGAAACTGATATCCCGGCAAATAGAGCCATGGGTCATACGGTTCGTCAATGCCAAAATGCTCTTTACGTATGGGAGTATTTTCATTGTCCTCAGAAACTTCTAAAATCGGGGTTTCTTCTATCGCAAAAGGAATGTCATCTTTATCTGCATTGTTATTGTCTTTCGGGTTGTCATCCACTTCGTTTGTGAGTTCTAATGGCTGAATAACAGCTTCCGGCTCTTCTTCAATAGGAGTTTCATTTTGAAGGTTTAATTCAACACTGTTGTCCTGTTCTTCTTCCCATGGGACATCTTCAGTAAAAGAAGCTTGTGTGTCGTTGTTCTCTTCATCAGCAATTTCATTAGTAAGAGGTGTGTTTTCTATTGAAGCTGAGTTAGAATTGACACTGGATTCATCGGGTTTTAAAGAAGGGAGTATGTTTAATTTTAGGTAGGTTACCATAAAGATAACGCCAACTAATACTAATAAAATGACTGCACCAAATCCTCCAATAATTCCACTTAGCCACTCACTGCCAAAATACCCGATTCCACCGCCTAAATACAAAGAACCGGTGGGAATTATACCAAGAACCAGTGTGCCCCAGAGTAATATAAATAGGGTGATACGAGACATTTTTTTTTGGGCAAAAAGAAATTTCCCTGTAAAAAACTTGAATCCAAAGTTGAATAGCAGAATGAGGGGAAGTATTGCAAAGATTCCAAACCATTTGTAAACCAACCAATAAGACAAAGCAGCACCCAAAAAACCCATAAAATTATGAGCCATGATAGGCTGATTGATTTTAAACCAACTCCAACTTTTGCCAATCACTAAAGCTTGGTCAGAATTGTTGCTAATTAAATTAATCCAATAAGAAAAATAACTTAGAATAGCATAAACAGCAAAGCCCATGAATACTAACCCTGCCAACTGTCTTGTTTTGGGATCTTTAATAATTTCTGAAAACTTGGGAGTATTACCGTCTTCACCCACTAAATTCTTTTGGTTGGGTGCGGTTTCTACAAAATCATCTAATCTTTTGTTTCCTCTTTTTTCGTTTGTGATATCTTTCTTTTTACCAAACACGATGTGTAGTATAATTCTGCGCAATATTCGGTATTATGGTTGTGCGGTAATGCGAAAAGATTTCCTTATAATGTTTAAAACATTGTGTCAAGTGTAAAATATTGAGTGCATTTTGTTTGATTGGAATTGTACTATTTTCGCAGTTCACAACCAAAAAAAGAATCAATGAGCAAAGCGTATGTTTTTCCCGGTCAAGGGGCACAGTATTCAGGAATGGGTAAGGAGTTATATCATGCTAATCCTGTTGCAAAAAAATGGTTTGATAAAGCCAATGAAATATTGGGATTTGAAATTACCAAGACTATGTTTGAAGGTACAGATGAAGAATTGAAGCAAACCAAAATAACACAGCCGGCAATTTTTTTAGACTCTGTTATTCAGGCACTTACTTTATCTGATTTTTTACCATCAATGACAGCAGGACATTCATTAGGAGAATTTTCTGCATTGGTAGCATCAGGTGCAATGAAGTTTGAAGACGGTTTGAAATTGGTGTCTGAACGAGCGTTGTCTATGCAGGCTGCTTGTGAGGCAAAACCCTCTACAATGGCTGCTGTATTAGGATTGGATGATGCTGTTGTGGAAGAAATATGTGCCGGTGTACGTTCAGGAATAGTAGTACCTGCTAATTACAATTGTCCCGGACAGTTGGTGATTTCAGGAGAAGTAGATGCTGTAAATGAAGCATGTGAGAAATTAAAAGCTGCCGGTGCAAAACGCGCTTTGGTGCTGCAAGTTGGGGGGGCTTTTCACTCTCCTTTAATGCTGCCTGCACAAGAAAGATTGGCAAAGGCAATTGATGCCACTGAGTTTCAGGATCCGGTTTGCCCTGTTTACCAAAATGTAACTGCAATGCCGGCAACCGATCCGGCTGTTATTAAAGACAACCTTTTAAAACAATTGACTGCTCCCGTGAAATGGACTCAAACTGTTCAACAAATGGCAAAAGATGGAGCCGTTGAGTTTATTGAAGTTGGTCCGGGCAAAGTGCTAAGCGGGTTGGTGAAGAAAATTTTAGGGTAATTGCCTTGCTTACTATGCTGAAAGCAAGTGTGATTATAAGTGTTTATAAAAACATGGATGCTTTGGAGTTGATTTTGCAAAGCTTGGCAAATCAACAATTGGAAGGCAGTTTTGAAGTCATCATTGCCGAAGATAATGATAGTCCACAGATGCGTGAAAGGGTGGTGGAGTGGAAATCGCAATTCCCTTTTAGCTTATTACATGTTTCTCATGCAGATAGAGGATTTAGAAAGTGTGTAATTCTCAATCAAGCAGTTTTAGCGAGTAATGCTCCATATTTGATTTTTGTAGATGGTGATTGTATTTGCCATCCCAAATTTATTGCCGCTCATTTGAAGTATCAACAAGGCAAATGTGTTGTGTATGGACGTAGGGCGATGTTGTCAAAGAAGTTTACAGAGTATCTTTATAAAACAAGAAAAATGCCTCCATATTCTTTTGTTAAACTGTGGTTAAGCGGATGCTCACGATTAGATGCTGCTTTGTATTTGCCTTTGGTTAAACCGGAAAACAAAAAAGGTTTTTGGGGGCACAATTGGAGTATTCAGAAAACTGATTTGATGATGGTTCATGGTTTTGATGAACAATATACTCAGCCCGGAATAGGCGAGGATACTGATATTGAATGGCGCTTGGAACAATTTGGTGTTAAATTTCTAAGAGTGAAAAATTTAGCTGTACAATATCATCTTTGGCACAATCTGAATTATCAGAGTACAACAGATATGGAGTCGGTGTTGACGAGCAAAAAACAAGATTGGGAAAAAGAAAAGCGGAATGAAATATTAATGGGTAGTTTGCGCCCTGCATAAATTCGCCCAACGCCTTTATGCATCAGTTTTAAAGTAAAAACAAACCGTCAAAACACAAGATTAAATTTTAACTTTGCGCCCGTTATGTCAAAACTCAACTGGTGGAAGTATTTAACTATAGGGCTAATGTTATATACATTGGTAGGAGGGATTTTAATCAAAGTACCCGTCAATGTTGGGATGTTAGACCAGACAATTCGTAATTTGTTTTATCATGTGCCTATGTGGTTTTCAATGTTTTTATTGTTATTGGGTTCGTGGGTTTACAGTATTAAATATTTGAACACAATGAAGGTTGAGTATCACAGATGGGCGTATGCGCTTGGAGTAGCCGGTACTTTGGCAGGTTTTAGCGGAATATTTACCGGCATGTTATGGGCAAGTTCGACTTGGGGAACTCCTTGGACTCGTGACCCCAAACTGAATGGTGCAGCCGTTGGATTACTAATTTACATTGCATATTGGCTGTTGAATAGGTCAATCACAGACCCCGTTAAACTGAGAAAAATTGCAGCTATTTATAACATATTTGTCTATCCTGTTTTTATTGCTTTGATTTGGATTATTCCTAAATTATCAGATTTCTCTATTCACCCCGGAAGTGGTGATACCGTTGGGTTTAATGAATATGATTTAAACCATAATATGAGATTTGTGTTTTATCCTGCAATTATTGCCTGGTCAATGTTGTTTGTGTGGATAGCAAGTCTTAAAGTAAGAATAGATAAAATCGAATCAGAACAGATTAATAAACCAATAGAATAAAATTTTACATGAAATCAATATCAAAATTCGTCCTATCTTTATTTATGATGCTTGTAATAAGTCAAGAAATCTTTGCTCAAACTGCCGAAGAACATCCACAATCAAAAATTGAAATAGTGATTGGTGTTATAGTGATTATCTTTACTTTGATTGTGCTGTATTTATTAAGACTAGAGAAGAAAATAAAAGCATTAGAGAAAAAGCATAAGGAGGTGTCACAATGAAATTAGGACATATCATCACCATCATTGTGTTGGGTGTGGTTTTGGCTGTTGTACTAAGTTTTTATGGAGACCGAAGTTACTATGTAACATTTGAGCAAGCTGAAGTTTATGCTTCGAAAAATTCACAGAAGGATTATCATGTTGTGGTTAAAATTGACAAAGAAAAACCTCAAGAGTACGATCCCATCAAAGACCCTAATTATTTTTCATTCTATGCCTCAGATACATTAGGGGTAGAGCGAAAGATTGTATATAATGGTGCAAAACCAACTGACCTTGACAGAACAGATAAAATTGTAGTAATTGGCAAGGCGGAGAAAGATTATTTTCATGCTGTTGATATATTAAAAAAATGTCCTTCTAAGTACGAAGCAGAAGGAATAAAGTAATGTAAATATGTACGAGACCATCCAATTTAAGGGAGAACATTTATTATATGGCAATTTAGGCAACATTGCGGTTGTATTGTCTTTTGTGTTCTCAATTCTGGCGTTTATAGGCTTTTATTTTAAGGAAAAGAACAACGATGAATTTTGGGGTAGAATAGGGAAGATTTCTCTCTGGATTCATGCAGTGTCTGTGCTTTCAATTTTTGTTATTTTATATTGGCTTATTCACGGACACTATTATGAATATCAATATGTTTGGAAACATTCTTCGAATAGCTTGCCGAGCTATTATATGATTTCCTGTTTTTGGGAAGGTCAAGAGGGCAGCTTTTTACTGTGGATGTTTTGGCATGTCTTACTCTCATTGATTATTTTCTTTAGACCGACCACACTCAGCTTTGGTGCAATAGCGGTCATTATGCTTGCGCAAGCTGTTTTGGCTTCTATGTTGTTAGGAATAAATTTTTTGGGTATGAAGATAGGCAGCAGCCCTTTTGCTTTGTTGCGCGATGCTCAACCTGATATTCTTGACATTCCACGCTTGCAAATGATTGGCAAGGAAAACTACCTCTCTTTGATTGAAGATGGTTCAGGATTGAATCCTTTATTGCAAAATTATTGGATGGTGATTCATCCTCCAACTTTGTTTTTGGGATTTGCTGCCATGGTGGTTCCGTTTGCTTATATGATTTCATCATTTTGGAAAAAAGACCATACTTCATGGATTAAACCAATGATTCCATGGGCATTGTTTTCTGTGATGATTCTTGGTGCAGGCATTATTATGGGAGGTTTCTGGGCTTATGAATCATTAAGTTTTGGAGGTTATTGGGCTTGGGACCCGGTTGAAAATGCATCATTAATGCCTTGGATTTTAATGATTGCAGTAATACATCTGTTGTTAATTCTAAAGAACACAGGAGAATACAAAGTGTTAACCATCATGCTGATTTGTTTCTCTTTCTTTTTGGTTTTGTATGCTACTTTCCTAACCCGCAGTGGAGTGTTAGGTGAAGCCAGTGTTCATTCTTTCACTGACTTAGGGCTTTCAGGACAACTTCTGTTGTTCATCTTTATGTTTATTTTCCTTGCTGTGTATGCTTCAATAAACAGTAAGCGCAAGGCACTCATTTTCCTTGGATTATGTGTTCTTCTGCTTGCAGTCAATGTGGTTTCTGTGAAATACAAATTACTCTCTAATCCGGTAATGAACATTGTAAATCTGATAGCATTAATTGGATTTATTTATTGGTGGGCAAAGGAGTTAATGGAAGTTTATCCATCCAAGAAAGTGGAAGAAAATATCTGGAGCAGAGAATTCTGGATGTTTATAGGTTCTTTGGTATTATTGCTCTCAGCATTTCAAATTATCTTTTATACTTCAGCACCTGTTTTCAATAAGCTTTTTAACCTGAATTTAGCTGTTAACAAGCCTGAATTCTATAATAAATTTCAATTGCCATTTGTTATTATCATTACCTTGTTGTCTGGGTTAGGACAGTTCTACAATTATAGATTCACTGATAAACGTACTTTCTGGAAAAGTCAATTATTGCCAATTGGGGTTTCAATTTTGATTGGACTCATTCTTTTCTTTGCATGGCGCATGTACTATTTTAATTATGCACTGATGTTGTTCCTTGGAGTCTATACAATTGTGGCAAATGTGTTTTTCCTTGTTCAAAAATTGAGAGGTAAAATCAAAATCGGTGGAGCTTCTATTGCCCATGCAGGGTTTGGATTGATGATGGTGGGGGTGCTCGCTTCTTCAATCAATAAAGAAGTGTTGACTTATAATAATATCAACAGGGATTTTGTTGATGGCAGTGCCGGTGAAAAAGCCCAAGAGTTCAACAGAGATAATATGTTGCTCAAAAAAGGCGATACGGTTAGAATTGCCAATTATTTGGTGTATTATGACACGATTTCTAATGAGCCTCCCGATAAATATTTTCATGTTCATTGGTTGAGAACAAATGAACGTGGTGAGATTATCGAGAAATTTACCCTCAAACCCAATGCCCAAAATAATCCTAAAATGGGTGGTTTGATTTCAAGTCCTGATACAAGACATTATATTAGCCATGATATTTATACTCATGTGAACCATGAAAGCGGTTTAGAAACGGTAGAAGAGTTCAAAAATTTTAAAAGGGATACGGTGCTTGTTGGACAATCATTCACCACAAGTTCCGGAACCATTAGTGTAAAGGTCGCTAATCTTGAGAATTTTAAAAGCGAAGATGACAAACAAATTCGTTTGGTTGCAAATTTAGAAGTGCAATCTTTGGGTAAGGTACACACTGTGCCTGCAAGTTTGATTATCAATACGGAAACTAATCAGATTGAATATGAAGATGCACAGTCCAATGAAGATGGCTTCCTGGGAAGATTGCTTTCGATAATCCCTTCTGAAAAGATGGAACTGGTTATTTCTACTGCTGAACGCAAACCGATGTTTGATTATATCATTATGAAAGCGGTTAAATTTCCTTGGGTAAATTTGTTGTGGAGTGGTACAATCATTTTAACAATCGGCTTTTCTTTGAGTATTGCTCAACGTATAAAAGAGATGAGAAAGTGGAAGCCCTAAGCAGCCATATCACTTTTTTGATGATTGGTTCGGGAAATATGGCTTTTTCCTTAGGAAAAGCGCTTGTGCGGCATGGGCACAAACCGTCAGGTGTTTTTTCTCGCAATGCAACGACCGGCACAGAACTCGCTAAAATTTTAGAAACTACTTTTTATCCAGACTTACATCAAGTAAAAGAACCTGACATGGTTTTCTTATGTGTATCTGATACACAAATTGCAAGCGTATCAGAATTGCTAAAAGATTGGAAAGATTGTATAATCTGCCATTGCAGCGGAGCGATGCCTTTGTCTGTGTTGGTAAAATCTGTATCTCAATGTGGGGTGTTTTATCCTTTGCAGACTGTGCAAAAGAATGTTCCAATGAATTGGAACTCAGTACCAATCCTGATTGAAGGCAAAGCAAAGGAAATTGAAATTAAACTGCTCACACTTGCTAATACATTAAGTGGGAATGTTGCAGTTTGTGATTCTAAGATGCGCGCTCAGTATCATTTAGCTGCGGTGGTAGTCAATAATTTTACTACACATTTGATTGCTCTTGCTCAAGATTACTGTTCAAATCATCAATTAGATTTTAAGATTCTATTGCCTTTGCTCAACGAAACCATGTTGCGTTTACAAACCGGCAATGCAAAAGACCGTCAGACCGGACCGGCTGTGCGCAATGATAATGTTACGATAGAAAGACATTTGCAGTTGCTAAAAGAACAGCCCGCATTAGAAAAACTGTACCGCTTGTTTACAGATTCTATTCAACAGAAATAGGGTAGAGCTTATGTTTTAATCTCTTTTTTCTTGGCAGAAGGAAACAGAATGTTATTCAAAATCAGTCTATAGCCGGGTGAATTTGGGTGTAATGCTAATTCAGTAGGAGGTTCTCCAACAAAATGTTGATAGTCTTCCGGGTCGTGACCTCCAAAAAAAGTCCATGTGCCTTTGCCCATTGTGCCGTGAATATATCTTGCTTCACCAAGCGAAGCATTTTCTCCTAATATAATGACATTTGGTTTCAGGTATTTCTTTTTAAAAGCAGTAGTTTGCCCATAAAATCCTTTGATTGTTGTAGTGTGGTCTTGGGTTAATATGGTTGGAATAACATCGTATTTCGCAGAAAACTCAAATAAGGTAAAAAAATCATTAGCTTCAGTAATTCCGCGCCTTTCATTGGGTTGAACATCTATTGAACTAAATTCATAAATGTATGGATTTGTAATCAAATCAAAATTTTCAAAAGCAAAGGTGTTATCAAAATCTAATTTACTTTGTGCCGAAGGGTCAATAGCATCGCCATCAAACATGCTTTCGCAAATATCTACTCCTTCAGCAGCGAGCGCAATGTCATAGCTGTCTGTGGCAGAACACATGGCGAACAAAAAGCCACCGCCTAAAACGTAGTCTCTAATCTTTTTGGCAACAGCAAGTTTGAGCTGAGAAACTTTTTGGAAACCATACTTGGCTGCAGTAGCTTCATTGACCCGTACTTCCTCTTTGTACCAAGGCATGTTGCGATAATTAGCCCAAAATTTACCATATTGTCCGGTAAAATCTTCATGATGCAGGTGTAGCCAGTCATAGAGTGCGAGCTTGTCATTCATTACCTCATCGTCATAAATCACATCATAAGGAATTTCTGCATAAGTAAGTACCAATGTTACTGCGTCATCCCAAGGTTTCTTTTCTTTTGGAGAATAAACCGCGATTTTGGGTGCTTTCAGCAGTTTCAACCTCTCCATGTTGATTTCTGGATTTGCAATGGTGGCATAAATGGCATTTGCCGTAGCATCAGGTACAATCTCATAGGTTACACCTCTAATCAGACATTCTTTTTCAATGTTTTTCAGATAATCAAACATAAAACTGCCTCCTCTGTAGTTGAGCAACCATTCGCCTTCTCCACCTTGCGCCAGCACCCAATATGTAATGCCATAAGCTTTCAGGTGTTCTTTTTGTACGTCATCCATTGGGATTAACAGCTTGGCAGCATGTATGTTCAGCTGCAAGAGTATGAGACAGATTAAACCTAATGCGCGTTTCATTGCAACAAAGATAAACTTTTCAAAAGTTTAGAAACGTAAAACACGATTAAACTTAAAATGTGATGGAGCATTTAGGGTCGTTATCTTTCAACCATTCTTGAATGAGTTCTTTGTTCTTTTGGTCAAATTGGTTGTTGTATAAACTCAATATTTCTAACCACTTTAACTCTTTTATTTCGCTTGGAAGGGATTTGAGCGAATTATCGCCAAGCCACAATTTGGACATAAAACGAATTTTACCTATTTCTTTAGGAACAATGCTGATGTTGTTTCCCCGCAAATCCAAGTAGTTTAACTTGTTGAGTTTGGCTATTTCAGAAGGGATTTCGCTAATTTCATTATAGCTCAAATCTAAGTAGGAAATAGCAAAAATTGAGAACAGTTCTTTTGGAATAGCGGTGAATTTGTTGCCCTCAAGTTCAAGATGTTGGAGTTGACGCAGTTTGGGAAAGCTCTTAGGTAATTCTGAAATCTTGTTTTTATTGAGTTGAAGACTGGAAAGTTGATAGATGTCGCCAAAGTTTGCGGGTAGATATGTCAGTAAATTATCGTTTGCTTCAATTTCTCTGAGTTGTCTTAAGTTGCCAAAGTTATCCGGTAGTTTAATGATTTGATTTTGTGAAATCTTAATTTCAATGAGCGTAGTGATGTTACAAACTTCATTTGGAAGTGAAGATAGTCTGTTGTTCGCGAAGCGTAAATAATAAAGTGTTTGCAAAGAGCCAATGGAAGCCGGTATTTTGCTAATCTGATTGCCGCTAAAGTCAATCAGTGTGAGTTTTGGTGTGTTGCCGAAATTGTCAGGAATTTCAGTAAGCTTGTTGTTTCTAAACCAAATTTCTTTGAGTTGTTTGAGTTGGAAAATTTGTTCAGGTACAACAGTGAATTTGTTGTTAGACAGTTCAAGTATTTCTAAGTTTTTGAGTTTGTATAACTTTTTGTGTACTTCAGAGAGTTTGTTGGTGTTCAAATTCAGTTTCTCTAAATGCTTCATCTTGGTAAGAAATCCCGGCATTTTTGTGATGAGATTTTCAGAAAGGTCTAAGTGCTTGAGGTTCTTGAATTTTTTGATTTTTCTTGGAACTTTTCTAAGCTCCTGACCTGATAAATCTAAATATTGAACATCCTTTTTGTTTTTTAGTGCTTCTTTGATTGATGTGTAAACCGTTGCACTCTGTCCAACACTATGGTGTGAAATTGCAAGTGCTCCAAGGAATATGAATAATTTGAAATATACTGATTTCATGCTGCTATACTATTAAATATTAGTGATTTGAAATAATGTTTCAGAAAGGCAATGATAATTTTCGACAAAGACAATTTTCATTTAGTAAAAAATAATTACTTATTTCATCATGTCTTTGACCTCAAAAGGTTGGGCACTCAAAAAGCCTTCTCCATATTTTGAACCTATATAACGACCCATCAATAAGTCTTTGCCATATAAAATATCCCAAAACTCTTTGGTTGAGATAGGTGTTTCTGGCTCTTGCGAAGTTGGGTCATAGAATTGTGTTTTAAATGCAGCGATAGCTTCCATTTTTTTGTCGTGCCATTGAGTAATGTCAATGACAAACTCGGGTTTCATAAAATTATCTTGAATATAATGAAATACATGCACAGGTCGCCAAGGTTGCAAATCATCAGTTTCTATCTTTTTGAGACCGGACAAAAAACAAGCACGTGTAACAAGTCGAGAACCTGCACCGTGGTCAGGATGTCTGTCTGAAATAGCATTGGTTAACACAGTGTGAGGCTTGTATTTTCGAATCGCATGCACCACCCTAAGCAATGCCTCGCGACTTTCTTCAAAAAAACCATCGGCAAGATGTAGGTTTTCACGAACATCTAAACGTAAAATTTTTGCAGATGCAGCTGCTTCCTTGTCGCGTGTTTCAGCTGTACCTCTTGTGCCAAGCTCTCCACGTGTCAAATCAATGATGCCGGTTGTGTAGCCAAGTTCTTTGTGTTTTATAAGTGTTCCACCTGCTGATAATTCAACATCGTCAGGATGTGACCCAAAGGCAAGTAAATGGATTTTGTGTTCGTTATTCAAGGTCTAATTTCTTAATTATTTCTTCAATCTCCCTGTCAATAACAGGGTCAAATGTATCCTTTGTTGAAGCACCATAAAGATTTGCCATAGTACTCCAGAAAATGGGTTCAAAGGTGCCTGAGTATTGGTTTAGAATTTGCCAAGTTGTTCTTCCTGTCTCTCTATGAATCAGTTTGAGAAGTATTTTTCCTTGAGTAACAGTCAAATTCTTGAGGTCATTCATGAATTCAGCTTTGATTGCCTTCTCACATTCGCTGGTATATTTCTTTCTGGCGCGTTTGGATTTAATCATGCTGAGGTTGTCTTCCATCATTTGCAATCTGAAAGCAGCAAGTTTTGCATAGGGCAAAGCAATTTTTACATCACGAACAAGTTTCTTATATCGTTTAATCTCTTCTTCGCTTTGAAGCGTTTTAAGATAAACATCATTATATAGATAGACAGGGATAGTATCTCCATCTACAACTTCAAAACCAATGCGCACCGCATCATGATGAGGTATGCCGCCTTTCGTACTGTCATGATTGGTGGTTTTTACAACAATTGCAGAGTCAATTTTACTCAACTTAATTTTAGATGTAGTATCTGTATGTTGAGCTTGTGCATCTATAGAAATAAAATAACAGAACAAGAGGACAAAAATGCTTTTGATTATCTGTAAGTGTTTCATTGTGTGAGAATATTGCAACTGTTGTGCCGTATAAATGGTTGCAAAATTACAAAAAGTCGGAGTATCTTTGCACGCTTTAATTTCATTATGAATATAGAACAATATAGAGATTTGAGAGGCCGCGTAGAGGCTTTGAGGAGGTATCTTTAACATCGAAGAGAAATTAGCTCTAATTGCAGATGAGCAAAGTCAGACCTTAGATCCCAATTTTTGGAATGACCCTGAAAAAGCAGAAAAATTCTTAAAAACAATTCGCGACAAGCAGATTTGGACTGATGCATATCAAGAAGTTGAAAGTGCGGTCAATGATTTGGATGTGATGAAAGAGTTTGAAGAAGCCGGTGAAATGACCTCGGATGATCTGGATGTTGCATTTCAGCATGCGTTACAACTCGTAGAATCATTAGAATTAAAGAACATGTTGCAAAGCGAAGAAGATTCTTTGCCGGCAATTTTAACCATAAATTCAGGAGCCGGTGGTACCGAAAGTTGTGATTGGGCGGAGATGTTAATGAGGATGTATATAATGTGGGGAGAGAACCAGAAAATGAAGATAACCGAAATGGATATTCAACAAGGAGATGTTGCCGGCATTAAGTCAGTTACACTCAAGTTTGAAGGAGCATTTGCTTTTGGATATCTTAAAAGTGAGAGTGGAGTGCATAGGATGGTTCGCATTTCTCCATTTGACTCTAACGCTCGCAGACATACTTCGTTTGCTTCGGTTTATGCTTATCCTTTAGTTGACGAAAATATCAATATCGAAATCAAAGACAGCGATATAGAATTTCATACCTCGCGTTCAGGTGGTGCAGGCGGTCAAAATGTAAACAAGGTAGAGACCAAAGTTCAAATTACGCACAAGCCTACGGGTATTGTAGTTGTCTGTCAGCAAGCGCGTTCTCAATTGGAAAATAGAGAATTGGCAATGCAAATGCTTAAATCTCAACTTTATGAGATGGAATTGCGCAAGCGCAATGAAGCCAAGCAGTCTATTGAGGATTCTAAACTCAAGATAGAATGGGGTTCCCAAATCAGAAACTATGTGTTTCATCCATATAAATTAGTCAAAGACGTACGCACCCAAACAGAAACGTCCGATATTCAGTCGGTAATGGATGGAGAAATTGATATTTTCATAAAATCCTATTTGATGATGTTTGCCGGTAAAAAAGTAAAGTAAGCTATTTCCGACATTCTTAGACACGGTAAAAAGTTTGAGGAAAAAAGAAAAACGAAATCAATAAAATATCTATTGAATTACTTGAAGAACTGAAAAAGGACAAATTGAAAGTTGAACAATGGTCGGACAAATCGGTAACAGCAGCAGCCGTTTTTAATACTGTGAGCAAAACACTATATGAAACCTTACTGTACCCAACATATCAAACAGACGACATTGACTTAAATACTAATTTAGTATATGAACATTTAAAGAATCAATGTTTTGGAGGAGGAATGAGCATTTACGGACAGTATTAATCTGGCTTAAGCATTGATATAGCATATTGTTTTGTATTTTAATGCTTTCATTAGTTTTCACCTTTCCAAAATATTCCTTTTAAACACAAGGTATTTTAACTAAAAAATGAAACCTTTGCAATCATATTAAGGATACAGACATGAGTAAAAGTAGAATAATCAGAGCACCCAGAGGTACAGAATTGACTTGTAAAGGGTGGGTGCAAGAAGCAGCATACCGTATGATTCAAAATAACTTAGATCCGGACGTGGCAGAAAGACCGGATGAACTCATTGTATATGGTGGACTGGGTAAAGCTGCACGAAATTGGGATGCTTTTGATAAGATTCTTGAGGCACTCAAGAACTTAGAAGAAGATGAAACCTTGTTGGTTCAATCAGGCAAACCGGTTGGGGTGCTTCCTTCGCACAAAAATGCTCCAAGAGTGTTGATTTCTAACTCCCAATTGGTGCCTAAATGGGCAACATGGGAACATTTTAGAGAATTAGAAGCTAAAGGCTTGATGATGTATGGTCAAATGACTGCCGGCTCTTGGATTTATATTGGTTCGCAGGGAATTTTACAAGGAACTTATGAAACTTTTTTAGCATTAGCCAATAAGCATTATGGGGGTACGTTGAAAGGAAAGTTGAATGTTACAGCCGGACTTGGGGGAATGGGTGGAGCGCAACCTTTGGCAATCACGATGAACGAAGGAGTTGCATTGGTAGCAGAAGTAGAAGAGTGGCGAATCAAAAAGCGTTTGGATACACGCTATATTGATAAACTGTCTAAAGATGTTGATGAGGCAATTGATATGGCACTTGATGCAAAAGCAAAAGGAGAGGCTGTTTCAATCGGAGTTATGTGTAATGCAGTTGACCTATTGGGCAGATTGATTGAAAGGAATATCACTCCGGATACACTGACAGATCAAACCTCTGCGCACGATCCGTTGATTGGATATTTTCCTCAAAATCTTTCGATAGATGAGGCAAATAAACTACGTGTCGCAAATCCTGAAAAGTATTTAGAACTGTCTTACAAGACTATGTATCAACATGTAGAGCAAATGTTAGAACTGCAAAAACGTGGAGCTGTTACATTTGACTATGGAAATAATCTGCGAGCACGTGCATTTGAAAAAGGGTTAAAAAACGCATTTGATTTTCCCGGTTTTGTACCGGCATATATCCGTCCGTTGTTTTGTGAAGGCAAAGGTCCTTTTCGCTGGGTTGCACTCAGTGGTGACCCTCAAGATATTTATGAGACAGATAAGGTTATATTAGAATTGTTTCCTGAAAACGAAGGCTTAAAACGCTGGATTACGATGGCGCAAGAAAGGGTGGAGTTTCAAGGGCTTCCGGCAAGAATTTGTTGGTTAGGTCAAGGAGAGAGGGAAAAAGCAGGTTTAGCATTTAATGAATTAGTAAAAACAGGCAGTGTAAAAGCTCCGATTGTAATTGGACGCGACCATTTGGACACCGGTTCTGTTGCATCACCGAACAGAGAGACAGAAGCCATGAAAGATGGTAGTGATGCTGTGGCAGATTGGCCCATACTCAATGCTTTAATTAATACAGCAGGTGGCGCCAGCTGGGTAAGTCTTCATCATGGAGGTGGAGTAGGAATGGGGTATTCTATACATGCCGGCATGGTCATAGTTGCTGACGGAACTGAAGATGCATCAGTACGATTGAAGCGTGTATTACACAATGACCCTGCTATGGGTGTTATTCGCCATGCGGATGCGGGTTACGAAATTGCACAAGAAACAGCCAAGAAATTTAATATAGGATTGTAACTATTGTTACTTCCCAAAAGGTTTAGTCAAAATAAACAGAGTCAAGTATTTTATAATTCTTGACTCTGTGTGTAATATAAAGTGTTTGAAAGAAGACTTTGGGTTGTGTAAACACACAATCAATCTAAAGCTTGAACGATTGCTCTACAATGTCGTGTTGTTCTTTTTCATGAACTGATTTAAGTCCGGTAGAAGGACTTGCACTTGATTTACGTCCGATGTAGGAAATAGGTTTGTCAAAATCGTATCTCATCAAGTGTAGCCAAGCACCCATGTTTTTAGGCTCTTCTTGTACCCAGAAGAAAGAAGCATTTTTGTAAGATTTAATAACCTCATTAATATGTTTCTCAGGTAAAGGATACAATTGTTCTACACGAACGATTGCCACATCATTTCGTTTTTCTTCAATTTGTTTAGCAAGTAAATCATAATACACTTTGCCTGTACAGAACAACACTTTTTTTGCGGTTTTTTCAGTAGCAAAATTGTCAGGAATAAGTTCTTGAAAATGACCGTTTACAAAGTCGTCCAATTTGCTGACACATAAGGGATGACGCAATAGACTCTTAGGAGTGAACACAATTAAAGGCATTCTAAAATTGCGTTTCATTTGTTTTCTCAATACATGATAGAAATTAGCCGGAGTGGAACAATTCACAACATTCATGTTGTAATTTGCACACATTTGCAAAAAGCGTTCAGGTCTGGCAGAAGAGTGCTCAGGACCTTGTCCTTCATATCCATGTGGCAAGAGCATCACAAGTCCATTTTGGCGACCCCATTTAGCAAGACCGGCAGAAATGTATTGGTCAGTAATAATCTGACCACCGTTAGAGAAATCTCCAAATTGAGCTTCCCACAACGTAAGCGTTTTTGGGGTTGCAGATGCGTACCCAAATTCATATCCCAGCGCAGCATACTCACTTAATAATGTATTGTAAACAAAGAATTTTCCTTGTTTTTCGCTCACATGGCGTAAAGGAACATATTCTTCCTCTGAATCTACTTTTTTGACAACAGCATGTCTGTGAGAAAAGGTTCCTCGTTCAGAATCTTGACCGGCTAACCTGACGGAGTTCCCTTCATCTAACAAAGTCGCATACGCCATAAGTTCGCCCATTGCCCAGTCATAACTGTCAATCTTAATCATTTCGCGTCTGTGGGCATATACTTGTTCTATCTTTTTGAATAAAGGATGATCCTCAGGAATGAAAGTGATGTTTTTGGCAACTTCAAGCCATTTTTTCTTGTTAAAAGTAGTATCAGTAGGATTGTCAAATGTTTTCTCACTCGGGATAATAAAGTGCTCCCATTGATTTACAATACCCTCTTCTTTATGGCGAACAGGTTTGTCATTGGTTCTCACCAAGTCAAGTTTTTCTTGTAAAAGACTTTTGAATTTTACTTCCATGTCTTTTGCTAACTGTGCATCAATCTCACCACGTTCCAATAGTTTAGCTTTATAGATTTCTCTTGGATTCGGGTGTTTAGCAATGATTTGGTAAAGCAACGGCTGTGTGAACCTTGGCTCATCCCCTTCATTGTGTCCATATTTTCTATATCCTAACAAATCAATGAAAATATCAGAATTGAAATGGTTGCGATAAGCCATTGCGATTTTGATTGCGTGCACAACCGCTTCTACATCATCACCGTTTACATGCATTACGGGACAGTGCGTAACTTTTGCAACGTCTGTACAATAAGTACTCGTTCTGCCATCAAGATAATTGGTGGTAAATCCAACTTGATTATTTGTTACAATGTGAATTGTTCCTCCAATCTTATTTGCTTCTAATCCGCTCATTTGTACTGTTTCGTACACAATGCCTTGTCCGGCCAATGCAGCATCTCCATGAATGATGATAGGGCATATTTTGTCAAAATTGCCATTAAATCTATTGTCTAACTTAGCACGCACCATTCCGCTGACAACAGGTCCAACTGATTCAAGGTGTGAAGGATTTGGAGACATGCTCAAGTGTACTTTCTTGCCACCTTCAGTGGTGATATTAGATGAATAGCCTAAATGGTATTTTACATCACCTTCTATAAACTCTTGATTTTTATCTTCTTCAAATACTTTGCCTTCAAATTCAAAGAAAATTTCTTGGTAGGTTTTTTGGAAAATATTAGCTAGTACATTGAGTCTGCCTCTATGCGCCATTCCAATAATGAACTCTTCCACACCCATTTCAGAACCGTAGTGAATAACAGAGTCAAGAGCAGGAATTAGGCATTCGAGCCCTTCGATTGAAAATCGTTTTTGACCTATGTATTTTGTGTGTAAGAAATTCTCAAAAACAACCGCTTGATTGAGCTTTTCAAGTAATCGTGTTTTTTCTTTGATTGTAAGTTTAGGTTGATTCTTGGTGTTTTCAAAAATATCCTTTAACCAATTGTGTTTTTCAGTGTTTCTGATATAAGAATATTCAACGCCAATAGATTCGCAATAAGTTGTTTGTAAAAAGGCGATTATATCTTTCAGCTTTGCAGGTCCTATTCCAATATCTACACCGACATTAAATACTTTTTCTAAGTCACTTTCTTCAAGACCATAGTTGTGGATATCCAACGTAGGGGTATATTTTCTACGTTCTCTCACAGGGTTGGTGCGAGTAAACAAATGTCCGCGTTTGCGGTAGTCGTTTATTAAATTTAGAACATTAATTTCTTTTAGCGCATTTTCGGAAATGCCTTGTGAAGCAAGGTCTTTGCTTTGTCCAAGCTCAAATCCTTCAAAAAACTTTTGCCATCCAAAATCAACTGAAGTCTTGTCGCTTTGGTATTGCTTGTAAAGATCGTCAATGTAATTAACATCTGCGTTGTGTAAATAACTTTTTACGTTCATGCCTTTTAAATATGCGTGGCAAATATAGCCAAACAATCAATGCGTTGAATAGGTGTTGTAAAAGGAAAATTAAGGGTTACTCGTTATTTTTTTTCGTTTGGTTGCTTATCAATAGGCAACTTCTATTCGATTTGATATGTCTTAATTAATGTAACTTTGAACCCTTGTCAATGCTGACTTTCAATTTCAATATAAGGATTGTAATCCTAATTACTTTGCTTGTTGGAAGTAGCTATGTTGCTAAGTCAAGTTGTTTGAATGTAAACCCGGATTCGGTCAACACCTTACATTCCCTTCCAAGTGAATCATTTCCAAAACAGGATGCGCAAAATTGGTTTTTAGTGAAAAATGAGGGACAATGGAAGCAGCCTTTCCTTTTTAGGGCTGAGCTATTTGGCTCATGGTTTTATTTGGAGAAAAATGGATATACACTTAAAATCAACCAACAAGAGGGCTTAGAAAGTGTAAGAAGTCAAATTCATCGCAAACACTATGATATTGACACACCTTTTACAATAAAACACCATGCTTTGAGAGTAATATGGTTAAATACGCACGGTAGCCTTGAGGTTGAATACGATAAACATCCTTTTTATCACAACTATTTTGTAGGCAATGAATCGGCTCGGTGGAGAAGTAAAGTGCCGGTGGTTAAAAGTGTGTTAATGAAATCCCTCTATCAAGGCGTGGATTGGAAAGTGTATGCACCCAATTTTCATCCTAAACATGAATTGATTGTACATCCAAATACTGATTTGAGTTTGGTTGCATTTAAGATAGAAGGAGCAGAAAAGATTACGATTAATCATTACGGAGAACTTGTAATCAAAACTTCGCTGGGAGATGTAAAAGAAAGCAAGCCTGAGGTTTGGCAAATCATTGAAGGGAAAAAAGTATTTGTCAACTGTAACTATCAGTTGGATATTCAAAATTCTACTGTGAGATATGCACTTGGAGCTTATCGTAGAGATTTAGAGTTAATCATAGATCCGGTGCTTGTATTTTCAACGTATAGCGGCTCTTTGGGTGATAATTTTGGTTTCACAGCTACCTATGATTTATATGGAAACTTGTATGCAGGTGGTATTGTAGATGGTGATGATGGAGAATATCCTTGGACAGTAGGTGCATTTCAAACTCATTATGGGGGCAGTACAGGTGGGCAGCCTCCCATTAATCTTGCTTGTGATATTGCAATCAGTAAATATGCTGCTGACGGTAAGACTCTTTTGTATGCAACCTACTTGGGAGGCAGGCGGAATGAGCATCCGCACAGTCTTGTTGTAGATAATCAAGATAATCTGATAGTATTTGGAACAACTAATTCTGATGATTTTCCCGTGGACAGTTTTGGTTTTGATACTACGTATAACGGAGGCTATGATTTAATTTTAGTGAAATTTTCTGAGGATGGTTCTCAGATGTTGGGAGGGACTTTCATTGGCGGCAATACAAATGACGGAATCAATAATGGACTGCTCAGGTTTAATTATGCAGATGACTTTAGAGGAGATGTGTATGTAGATTCATCCAATATGGTGTATTTGGCTACTTGTACGAGTTCGTGGGATTTTCCAATCACTGCCGGAACAACCCAAACTGCCTTTGGCGGAGCAATTGACGGGGTTGTACTTAAGATTGATTCTTTATTTCGAAAATTAACTTGGTCCACTTTTCTTGGTTCTTCAGGACATGATGCCGTTTACTCAATCAAGGTGATTGATTCATTGGTGTTAGTTTCGGGAGGCACTTCAAGTACGGGATTAAGTATGTATGCTAGCGGTGCTATTAATTCATATCAAGGTGGAGTTGCCGATGGTTTTTTAGCAAGTTTTTATAAAGATACGGGGATTATTAAGGATTTTACATTTTTTGGTACAGATGATTATGATCAAGTCTATTTCATTGATTTTGACTCTGAGAAGAAAATATATTTTACAGGTCAAACAAGAGGAAATTTAACCCGAACACCTAATACTTATGGGCAGAATAATACAGGGCAATTTATAGGAAGGATTAACCTGAGTTTGAATAGTATAGATATTCTTACTACATTTGGGAATAGAACAAACTGGCTAAAACCGGATATATCGCCTTCGGCTTTTCTGGTTGATAAGTGCGATAATGTCTATGTCTCGGGTTGGGGTGCAGATATTGACTTGAATGCAGGTTCCACAAAAGACTTACCCATTACATCAAATACAATCCAAGCCACAACAGATGACAATGATTTTTATTTAATTGTATTTAGCAAAGAATTAAAGTCGATTATCCATGCTACATATTTTGGAGGTTATATGACCTTTGACCATGTTGACGGAGGTACAAGCAGATTTGATAAAAATGGAGTGGTTTATCAGTCTGTTTGTTCCAGTTGTCCAAACAACTTTTCACAGTCATTTTTGAGTGATTTTCCGGTAACCTCTGATGCTGTTTTTACTCAAAATTTTAGTCGTAGATGCAGCAATGCGGCATTCAAAATAGATTTTCAGGTTACATATAATATTGATGCAGAGTTTGAAGCAGACCCCATGAATGGTTGCAGCCCATTAACAGTGAATTTTACGAACAAATCCAAAGGAGGCGCAAGTTTTCTTTGGGATTTTGGGGATGGTACACAAGATACATCACAAAACCCATCGCATGTGTTTGAAACGCAAGGGCAGTATAAGGTCAAGTTAGAGATCTTGGATAACGCCAGTTGTAATCAAACAGATACAGCTTTTGCTGTGATTGAGGTACTGCAAGGTCCCAAACCCGAATTTGAATATAGTCTCGAATATTGCTCTTTGGAAGCAAGGTTTGTAAATAAGACTACAGAAGCACATAAAATCTTAGCATGGGAATTTGGCGACAGTACTACATCTCAAGAAGAACATCCAGCCCATCTTTTTCCTCACGGAGGAAAATTCAGAACGGTTCTTAGATTAGAACATCCTGACAATGGCTGCATTGATTCATTGGATACGGTTTTGGTTTTTGCCGAACATCCTTTCACCAAACTTCAAATACCCAATGTTTTTACACCAAATGAAGATGGAATCAATGATTGTTATCAGGTATTGGGGCTTGCAGAAGATTGTGAACAGGGAGAATTAAGGGTGTATAATCGTTGGGGCGATTTAATTTACAAAGGAAATTTAGCTACAGAATGTTGGAATGGACGTGTGTTTAACACAGGAGAGGAATTGCCGACAGGTGTATATTATTACCTTATCACAACAGAACGCGACAAGGTGCAAATGGTAAATACGCATGGCGTCATTCATTTAATAAGGTAAAACAATATTGGGGGATTAGTGTTGAAAATATTGCCCAACGAAGTAATAAATTAAAAGCAGTATTACAACAATCATTGGTACAAAAAGGAGAATGCTGCAACAACCACCCATTGTTTTTTCATGCGGATGATAAAAGTGCTCTTCATTGTGTCTGGGGGGTGTGAATTTGTCTTTCTCCGCTTCCATAAAAAAAGGCAAGCAAAGAATCGCACCGCTACAACCGTCTGCCCTTGCTCAGTTCCCTGCCTGGGGGAGTGAGACAGGAGCTGGTCGTTCCCGCTTGCCGCTGCAAAAGTATGATTTCAATTTGCCCTTTCCAAGTCCTGACGAACCTTTTTGTTGATTATTTTTTTAGAAAACATCGAGTCTCCTTGTTGTCTGACTAAAGGCTCGTATTAGGATTGTTTGAGAGAACGGAAAAGTATCCTGTTTCATTCTTACTTTTTTTGTAATCTTGCAGTGGGAGAGGATGATTCATAGATTGCAGGTCAAATACCGAGTCGTGGCAGTTATTGTTTTTATTGTCATTGTAATGGTTCAATGCAATCAACAAGGCAGTCAGCAAGTTCAAGATGCTCATACTGCTATCAATAGTCCTTATCTTAATCTCCATGATTCCGTTAAATATGTTGGTAGTAATGTCTGTAGAGCTTGTCATGCAGACAAATTTGAGAGTTTTTCACATACTGAAATGGGGATGTCTTTTGGAAAGGCGACCAAGCAAAAGAGCAGCAGTTTTGGACACGGAAATGGATATGTTTATGACACACTCAAAGATTTGCATTACCTTTCATTTTGGGAAGGAGATGATTTCTTTATAAAGGAATTTAGGATTGTGAATCAAGATACCGTCTATCAACGCAAAGAAAGGATTGATTATATAATAGGTTCGGGTCATCATACCAATTCACACATGATACAGCGAAACGGGTTTGTGTTTCAGGCTCCAATGACATTTTACACTCAAAATGAAATTTGGGATTTGCCACCCGGATTTAGAGGTAATAATTCAAGATTTGAAAGAAGGATTGAATCGGAATGTATGACGTGTCATAACGCATACCCTAAGCCGGATGCCTTGTCCTATAACAGATTTTTTGAAATTCCGGAAGGTATCAATTGTGAAAGGTGTCATGGACCGGGCGAATTGCATGTTGCACGCAGACAGTCAGCAGAATTTATTAATAACCCTCATCAATTTGACTCTTCTATTGTAAACCCAAAACGGTTGCCGTACAATCTTCAGACAGATGTTTGTCAGCGTTGTCATTTACAAGGAAATAATGTGTTGAAACCGGGAAAAACCTTTTATGATTTTAAGCCGGGTATGTCATTAAGCTCTGTTTTTACAGTATTTGCACCCAACTATAGCGAAGCAGAAGAGTTTCGTATGGGGGCACATTCAGAAAGACTGCAAATGAGTCAATGTTTTATTGTTTCTAACAAGGGTAATACCGAATCATATAATCCGGAATTGAGTTTTACTTGTATTACCTGTCACGACCCGCATGTGAGTGTACGCACTATGCAAGATGACCATTTTAATCAAACTTGTAAATCTTGCCACACGACACCCAAGACTGTTTGTTCCGAAATGGTTGAAAATATTCGGTTAAAAAACAATAATTGTGTGTCATGTCACATGCCCAGAACAGGGGCTGTCGATATTCCTCACGTTACGGTGCATGACCATTACATACGTAAAAATTATGACAATAAAGGTGCTGCCGGAAAAGGTAAGTTGTTGGGGTTAAGACCTATAAATACAAAGCAAGCAGATGTTGCTTCAACTTTTGTGGGTTATGTGTCATATTATGAAAAATTTGAACAAAATCCTTTGTATCTAGCTAAAGCAAAAGAACTTTATGACCAGTTAGGAAACTCTCAATATGCGTTGGTGTTAAAGATTTATTACCACTACACATCCAATGAATTCACTGCAATTACCCTACTTGCAGGAAAAATTCAGGAGGATTCAGTAAAAGATGGATGGACTTATTATAGGGTTGCAAAAGCATTTGAGAACACCCATAATCCAAAGACCGCTATCCAATGGATGGATAGAGCTGTTAAGCTCAAATCCACTTTTTCACCTTTTTGGGATGCTCTAATTTCATTAGAAATTGATACACGTCAATATGCCAAAGCACAACAAAGTCTCTACAACGTCTTGGAACTTGATTCTCGCGATGATGTAGCCATGGGGTTGCAGGCAAAATTGTATTATCTGACGGGTGATATCAAGAATGCTAATCAAACTGCACTCAGAACACTTAAACTCAACCCTGATAATTTTGTTGCGCTTGAAATTCTAATAAGAATTGCTGATGCAAGCGGTACGAAACCACCGTTATATGATTATTGGAAGCAAAGATTATCAAAAGGATAGCACCGTGTTTTTTATCCGTATGTGCATTTCAAAATGCAATTTAATATTGTTACTTTTGCGGCACAAAATTTAACACAAAGCAATGGCAGATATATTTAAAAAATTTCAAGAGAATATGGGTCCTTTGGGAACATATCATAAAGAGGCACACGGATATTTTACTTTCCCAAAATTGGAAGGAGAGATTTCAAATAGAATGGTGTTTAGAGGGAAAAAATTATTGATTTGGAGTTTGAACAACTACCTTGGATTGGCAAATTTACCTGAGGTAAGAAAAGTAGATGCAGACTCTGCTAAAGAATTTGGACTTGCCTTGCCTATGGGGGCGAGAATGATGAGCGGTAACTCAGATAATCATGAACTCCTTGAAAAAAATCTTGCAGACTTTGTAAAAAAAGAAGATTGTTTTCTGTTGAATTATGGATATCAAGGTGTGGTGTCTATTATTGATGCGATTGTAGGTCGTCATGATGTCATTGTGTATGATGCTGAATCACATGCTTGTATTATTGATGGAGTGCGTTTACATGCAGGAAAGAGATTTGTATATACACACAACAACATAGAAAGTCTTGAAAAGCAATTAGGACATGCTCAAAAAGTTGTTGAGCAGACCGGAGGTGGTATATTAGTAATTACAGAAGGTGTATTTGGAATGACAGGCAGCCAAGGAAAGCTAAAAGAAATCACGGCATTGAAAAAGAAATATGAGTTTAGATTGTTTGTTGATGATGCTCACGGTTTTGGAACCATGGGATCAAGTGGGGCAGGAACAGGAGAAGAACAAGGAGTGCAAGATGAAATTGATTTATACTTCTCAACATTTGCCAAGTCTATTGCATTAATTGGTGCGTTTGTAGCAGGTAAAAAGCCTGTGATTGACTATTTAAGATATAATATGCGTTCTCAGATTTTTGCAAAATCACTGCCTATGCCTATTGTCGTTTCTGCTATCAAACGTCTTGAATTGCTTAGAACACAGCCGGAGCATAAGGAAAAACTTTGGACTATTGTGCGTGCATTGCAGAATGGATTAAAACAAGCAGGGTTCAACATAGGAAATACTAACACCCCTGTTACTCCTGTGATGCTTAATGGGACAGTAGAAGAAGCAACATATCTTACATTAGATTTAAGAGAGAATTTTAACATCTTCTGTTCTATTGTGGTTTATCCTGTTGTACCCAAAGGTGTAATCCTCCTCAGATTGATACCAACTGCTGCGCATACTTTGGATGATGTGAATGAGACTATTGCTGCATTTACTGAAGTTCAAAAGAGATTAAAAGCAGGTCAATATTCAGGTAAAAGTAAAATTGCACAAGTAACACAGTAATTTTTTATTTTTGTTTGCTCTAAGACACTCGCTCATGATAAATCCGGAAAATAATATTCAGAGTCTTTTATATGATAACGACTGTGTTATCATTCCTGACTTTGGAGGTTTTATCAAGAGAGAGAATCCTACTGTGCTTGATAAGTATGCGAACTCTATTAAGCCACAGGGAACTACTTTGTTTTTTAATGTTGCCTTACAGCAAAATGATGGCTTATTGGCAAACCATATTGCATCCGAAAAGTCTATTTCATATCAAAATGCAATTGATTTATTAACCCAATGGGTGAAAGATACTGAAAGACAAATTACGTTAGACGGTAGATTTACTTTTGGAATTTTGGGAACATTTTTCGTCAATGCAGAAGGTAAGAAATGGTTTTCACCGAATCCATCCTTAAATTTTTCAAGAAAAACTTTTGGACTTGAAACAATAATTGCAAAGGCAATAATCAAAGATGTTTCGCAAACACATAAAAAAGAAGAAGCATTAAGTGCACAGTATGAAAAGGAAGTTGTTCAACCCACATTGCAACTTGCACAACAGAACAAGAAAAAACGCTTGCCTTTAAAAATAGCAGCTTCTTTGCTTCTCCTTATCGGAGTAGGAGCTGCATTGTATATTACTGTTTTTAATAACAATAGTTTTGAGTTGTTTCAACAAGCAAGGATTATCCCAATGGCAGATACGGCTCCCGTTGTAATAAATGAAGAAACAAATCAACAGGAAGAAAACATTTTTCTTGAAGATTCTGCTGATATGCCTGATGAAAGTGAAGTTATTGAAGACACAACTACAATAGAATCTCCGATTCAAGAAGAAACAATAAATGAAATAAATACTGAGCAGGGTGTGCAAAATTTTGTACAACCTGCGACAAATGATGTAGATGAAAATCTTGGCGAAGAAGGTATTTACACTATTTTGGCAGGTGCATTTCTGCATGAAGATAACGCACAAAGAAGAGTGGAAGTTTTAAAACAAAACGGATTTGATGTTTTTCCTGTTAAGCCTGAAGATAGTAGGCTGACAAGAATTCAGTGCGGAAAATTCTCTTCAATAGAAGCAGCAGAAATGTACTTGCAAGCAGTTCAAAAAGTAATACCTCAAGCACACATCACATCATTTAAATAATACATGAATCAACTATTCTTATTCACATTACTGCAAATCCAACAAGCGGAAGGAACAGTAGAAGCGGTTGTAAACACCGCACCCCAAGACGAAGAACTTAGACTTTGGGATTTAATGCTCACCGGTGGTCCTATAATGATTCCAATCGGGTTGATGCTCATTTTCGCCATTTATTTAATGACCGAACGATATCTAAATATCAAAAGAGCGGGTAAGTTAGACCCTAATTTTATGGCTACCATAAAGGATATGGTGTTGAATGACAATATAGCCGGAGCTCAAAAGTTATGTGAAAAAACAGATTCACCGGCTGCACGAATGGTTGCAAAAGGTATTTCTCGCATTGGCAGACCCTTGAACGATATTAGTGCGGCTGTTGAAAATACAGGTAAGTTAGAAATTTACAAATTAGAAAAGAGGATGCCTTTCCTCGCTACCATCGCAGGAGCAGCGCCAATGCTTGGTTTCTTAGGTACTGTTACAGGAATGATTCTTACTTTCCATTCATTAGCACTTGCAGGAGATTCTGTAACTCCCGGTGATTTAAGTTCCGGGTTATATCAAGCAATGGTTACTACAGTTGCGGGGCTTATTGTGGGTATTTTAGCTTATTTAGGATATAACTTGCTAACAGGTATGATTGAAAAGGTAATTTACAAAATGGAAGTTGCTTCAGTAGAATTTCTCGACCTGCTTCAGCAACCGGCTGAATAATATTTGCTGACTTAATTTTATTGCATTATGTCCTTAAAGAGAAAATCAAAAATCAGTACAGAATTCAGTATGTCGTCCATGACGGATATTGTATTCTTGTTGCTCATTTTCTTTATTTTGACTTCTTCGGTTGTTCGCGAACCAGTACTGAGAGTGTTGCTGCCCAAAGCAAATCCAGATAAAAAATTGACAACTAAAAGTATTAAAGTAGCTGTTACTGATGATGGCAGGTATTCAGTGGATGATAAAATTTTATCTTATGACAATTTACCTTCTGCCATACAAGCAGCATTAAGCAGTAACCCTGAAGCGGTTGTTGCTGTCTATGGTGATAAACGAGTGCAATACGAGAGAGTAATGGAATTGGTGAAAATGGCGGATGATATGGGAGCAAAAGTTGTACTTGCATTGGAAAAGGATACGAAAAAGTAGATAGCTTACGTTTCAACTAAAAACATGTTCAATTATGCAAGTATTTTCAAGTAAAAACGAAAAAGAAGATAAAGTCAAAGCTGGTTTTTTTACCGGTATTATGACGTTGTTACTGATCTTACTTTTGATTTTTGCAGGATTTCGCAATGCCCTAAATGAGGACAGTGAAGAAGGTGGCGGTGGAGTTGAAGTACAAATGGGAGACCCCAATCACGGTGGACCTGATAATAGTCCTGCCAGTGAAAGAGTTGTACCTGTGCAACCACAGCAAATTGAACCGGATGATAATTTTACCACCAATCAAAATGATGGTGTTACCCTGAATAATAAAAAAGATAAACCGCGTCAGACACAAACGACACCACAAACACAAGAACAACCTAAGCAGCCTGAACCACAAATATCAAATGATTTAGATAATTTATTTAAGTCATCAAAAGACAGCAAAGGTCAAGGAAACGGTCAAAATACCGGTACACAAGGTAATCCCGATGGTAAAGGTAATTCGCCAACGGGAGGCAGCGGAGGAGGAGGTGATGGTGTAGGTTCCGGTTCAGGTTCGGGAACTGGAGATGGGTTCAAATTGGGACAAGGGTTTGGAAATCGTAGAATAAGTTTTGCGCCTACTATCAGAAGTGCATGCACCAATGCCAAAGGTGGTCGTGTAGTTTTTAAAGTAGAAGTAGCACCGAATGGCACAGTAGTAAATGTGCTTAATCCCACTACAGGTGAAAGAGGTACTAATGTTTCCGATCCCTGCTTAATGGCTGAAGCGGTTGCCTTAGTGAAGAAGGTAAAACTGTCCTCTTCTAATGAAAATATGAATACCATTGGTGAAATCACCATTACCATTAAAAATTAACCGTATTCTTTGTGAACAATCTTAAACAGGAAGAGTTTAACCAAACTGTTGAGTATCTGTTCTCAAAATTGCCGATTTTCTCTCGTGATGGAAGTAAAGCATTAAAATATTCGCTTGAAAATATAACTAAACTTTCAGCAGCGCTTGAAAATCCGCATGAGCACTTCAAATCGGTACATATTGCCGGTACAAACGGCAAAGGATCAGTTAGTCATTCAGTTGCAGCAGTTTTACAGGCTAATGGCTATAAAACAGGATTGTACACTTCGCCTCATCTAACCGACTTTAGAGAAAGAATGAGGGTTGATGGTGTAATGGCGTCACAAGAGTTTGTAGTGAATTTTGTAAAGCAGCACAAAACGATGATTGAAGAGCTGCGACCATCTTTTTTTGAGATTACGCAGGTAATCGCTTTTTCTTGGTTTGCCGAACAAAAAATCGATGTGGCAGTAATCGAGACAGGGCTTGGCGGCAGATTAGATTCAACCAATATTATTTGTCCGCAACTGTCCGTTATTACGAATATTTCTTTTGACCATACGGACATATTGGGTGATACACTTGAAAAAATAGCTACTGAGAAAGCCGGAATAATCAAAAACCGTGTCCCTGTAGTAATAGGCAGGTATCAACCGGATATTCATTTTATTTTTGAAAATAAAGCCAAACAAACCAACAGCAGATTGTATTTATCAAAGGATATTGTGAAAGAGGAAAGCAATTTTGAGTTTCAATTAAAAGGCAATTATCAAAAGGAAAATATCAAAACAATTTTAGCAACCATCCAAATCTTAGAGTCGGATTGCGGATTTGAATTTAAAAATGAAAATATTCTATATGCACTTACACATGTAAAAGAACTGACTGGGCTGAGAGGTAGGTGGGATATTTTGGGTGAGAACCCTAAAATTATTGCGGATACAGGTCATAACGAAGATGGACTTAAATTTGTGGTTGAACAGTTAATGGCAGAACGATTTTCCAAACTTCACTTTGTAATAGGAATGATGCAGGATAAAAAGAGAGATAAAATATGGAATATTTTACCCCTAAATGCAACCTATTATTATTGTAAACCTAATGTGCCGAGAGGGCTGAATGAAATTGAATTGAGAAAAGAAGGAGTGGAGCATGGATTAAACGGTAATGCATATTCGAGTTGCCATGAAGCATTAGAACAGGCAATAAAAATGGCAGCAAACACAGATTTGATTTTTATAGGAGGAAGTACATTTGTGGTTGCAGAGTTAATTGAGTCTCCATTATTAAAAAGAGCATAGATGAATAAGCCAGAAAAGACCAAACTTATTGTTTATACCGATGGTGCTGCGCGAGGCAATCCCGGACCCGGAGGATATGGCGCAGTATTAATTTATGGAGATAAACAGCTTGAAATTTCTGAAGGATTCCGAAATACTACCAATAATCGCATGGAATTAATGGCAGTGATTGAGGCACTTAAGAAACTCAAAAGAATTAATATGGATATTGCTGTTTATACAGATAGCAAATATGTGTGTGATGCTGTCAACAAAGGGTGGTTAAAATCATGGATTAAGACCGGTTTTAAAGACAAGAAGAATGTGGACTTGTGGAAGCAATTTTTAGAATTAGCGCAATTACACCACATTTCATTTCATTGGGTAAAAGGACATGATGGGAATGTTTATAATGAACGTTGCGATGTGTTGGCAACTACTGCTGCTGATAATTATCCAACAAAAATTGATATAGGGTATGAAAGTGGAAAATAATCTAATGCCACTTCTTATTAAAACTCTCTAAAGCATTTTTGCGTTTTATTTCAAATTCTCGCCATTGAGGTGATTCAGGTTGTAATGCTTTATGTTTAAACATGGCATCTATTTTTCTCCATTCAGTAACATACTGTTTGGTTTGCTCAGCAAACAATTTACTGTGAAAAAAATCATATACGAACTCAATTGCTTGTGCATTGGGATGTACCAAGTCTGAATGATAGAACCGATAATCTCTTAACACATCTGTAATCAGTTCAAACGCGGGGAAATAATATACGTTTGGATGTTTAGCAATCAATTGTTGTATTGCTATTCTCAGTATTGCTTTGCTATGATTTGACTCTATTAATCCTTCTCTGACATACCTAACAGGGCTTATGCTAAGGTAAAATTCTTTGTCTGGACATTGAGTGATTAGGTTGTCCCATTGGTTCATAATGGTTGCTACATCTAACATTGATGTTTCAAAGTCAGATAAAGGTCTTTTATGGCAGTTGCCTACAATTTTACCCGTAGCCTTTGATTTATATACTTTGGCTGTCCCAAATGTTAAAAATATAAAATCACTATTGTTCAGTTGTTCAGCGGCATTTATAATTTCGTTGTTGATTTTTTGTAATGTGTTTTCTTGCGTAGTGTCTGAAAATGCTACATGATGCATTTCGCTATGCCAGAGATTATTGTGAAAAAACAAATCCTCTTTTAACAGTGTGCTTCCATTAAGACAATGGGCAAAAACATGTGCCATGCTGATTGGATTGTATAAAATGCCAAAAGGATTCTTAGTTACATTTAATCTGTTGAGTGATACTTGTTCTGCAATATTTTCAGCAAAACAAGAACCGAGAAAAAAGAGAGTACTCTTGGATTCTATCCTTTTGTTGGATTGAGGGTCCCAGTCGAAAGGCAGCACCCATTTCATAGAGTTTAGATTTGTTTACAGGTTTGAAAAAAGGCAGCACCGGTCTTAATCAACTCCGGATCATGACCTTGAGGTCCCATTAATTGCATTCCAAAAGGAAGTCCTGCTTGAGTATTAGCGACCGGGATAGATAGGGCAGGGATGCCGGCTAAATTTGCATGCACAGTAAATATGTCCGCCAAATACATTGCCAGCGGGTCTTTGTCTTTCTCTCCGATTTTAAATGCAGGAGTTGTAGTGGTAGGCGTTAGGATGAAATCATTGGTTTCAAAGATGTTATCAGTAAACGTCTTAATAAGCCTGCGTACTTGTAAAGCTTTAGTATAAAACGTATCCACTTTTTCAGAAGTAAGCATATAAGTGCCCAACATGATTCTTCTCTTCACTTCTTTACCGAACCCCTCTGAACGTGATTTCTTATACATTGAATCTAGGTCTGTGCTGTTTTTACTTCTAAAACCGTACAACAAACCGCTAAACCGGGACAAGTTTGAACTGGCTTCGGCTGTAGAAAGGGCGTAATAACAAGGGACTACAAAGTTAATCAAAGGGAAATCAATGATATTGATAGTATGACCTTGACTTCTGAGCAATTCAATTACCTTCAAAGTGTATTCTTTTACTTCCTTATCAATAGAATTATTTTCAATACATTCTTTCAGCACAGCGAAAGAGAGTTTTTTTCCGGATTGGTTTTGCTCCAAGTAACAATCAGAACATTCTTCTAACATAGTTGCATCATGGTTGTCTTTACCGGAGATGATTTCCATTATCAATGCCAAGTCTTCAGCGGATTTTGTAAGTGGACCAATCTGGTCAAATGAAGATGCATACGCAATCAAGCCATATCGTGACACAGTGCCATAACTAGGCTTGTAGCCCCACAGTCCGCAAAAAGAAGCCGGTTGTCGAATAGAGCCTCCTGTATCCGAGCCAAGACTTGCATGACACATACCCGCTTGTACTGCAACAGCAGGTCCTCCGGATGAGCCTCCTGAAACACGAGTGGTGTCGGCAAAATTCTTGACTGGACCATACACTGAGTTTTCGTTTGATGCACCCATAGCAAATTCATCACAATTCAAACTGCCTATAATGATTGCGTCTTCTGCCAATAGGCGCTCGACAACTGTTGCATTATAAACAGATTCGAATCCTTTTAAGATATTTGACGAAGCAGAAACAGGATGATTTTTGTAACAGATATTGTCTTTAATGCCAATAAATAAGCCTGCTAAACGTCCTGCTTTACCTGTTTTAATCTTTAAATCTAAATCTTTTGCTTGTTGTAGTGTTTCATCTTCAAATACCTTTACAAAGGCATTAAGATCTGCGTGTTGCTTAATTTTATGCAAATACTCTTGTGCTAACGCTTCGCAAGTCGTTTTGCCGGAAAATAGGGAAGATCGTATTTCCGAGAGGGAATTGGAATCCGAAATCATTTCTTGAAATGAATGCTATTCTTTGTCTTTTGGCTTTTCTTTCATGCCTTCGTTAATCTCTTTCTTAACGTTATTCTTTGCGTCATTGAATTCTCTGATTCCTTGACCAAGACCACGCATAAGTTCAGGGATTTTTCTACCACCGAAAAATAAGAGAATAGCAAGAATAATCATTATCCATTCTGAACCTCCGATTGAACCTAGAAATAAAAGTGTCATAGTGCTTATTTTAGAATTGCAAAGGTAAATGATAAAGTCATTTAACCAATAGAATAATAAAATAGTTTCTATGTGGTCATTCTTGGTGTTTACAGATTTATTCTCTCTTTTCTATGAATGAAAAAAGGAGTGTACAATATGTGCTTTTTGTAATCCGATTTGGCGTTCAATTTCTTTCAACTCAGCATTTTTGATGTTTTCTACTGATTTAAAATACTGTAACAAGGCAGATTTAGTTTTATCGCCTATCCCTTTAATGCCGTCAAGTTCTGATTTAAGAGATGTTTTACTCCTCCTGTTCCTGTGATGGGTAATGCCAAAACGATGCGCTTCATCTCTCATTTGCTGAATGATTTTCAATGTCTCGGACTTCTTGTCTAAATAAAGTGGAATAGGGTCTTCGGGATAATAGAGTTCTTCTAATCTTTTTGCAATTCCCAAAACGGCAATTTTCCCGTATAAATCCAAAGCCTTTAATGCCTCAACTGCAGAACTTAATTGTCCCTTCCCTCCATCGACTATGATAAGTTGAGGCAATGCTTGGTTCTCTTCTAATAATCTTTTGTATCTCCGTGTTATAACCTCTTGCATTGTTGCAAAGTCATTAGGACCCACAACAGTTTTTACTAAGAAATGCCTGTAATCTGATTTTGAGGGTTTACCATCTTTAAATACTACGCAAGCAGATACTGCATCAGTTCCTTGAAAATTTGAATTGTCAAAACATTCAATGTGTCTGGGTTGTTCTGTCAGACGCAGGTCATCTCGCATTGTATCCATAATACGATTCATGCGTTGTTCAGGGTCGAGAATCTCAGCCATTTTAATACGCTCTTTTTTGTAATAGAACGCATTCTTTATACTCAAATCAAGCAGCATTTTTTTATCTCCGCGCTGAGGAATAGTAATTTTTACACCGGCAATTTTTAGTTCTAAATTCATAGGGAGAATTAACTCAGGAGCATGTTTGATATCAAGAGTGCGTACTTCTGCAAATGCAGCAAGCAAAAGGTCTTCGTCTGTTTCATTTAATATTTTCTTGATTTCCAAATTACGTGCTCGTGTAATAATTCCGTTTGTAACCCTCAGATAGTTTACAAAACCTTTGTTAGAATCACTAACCACGCTTAACACTTCTACATCTTGGATGGTAGGGGGAACAATAGTGGACTTTGCTTGAAATTTTTCTACAATATCCAAGTGCATCTTGTATTTATGAGCGTCTTCAAAAGCTAAGTTTTTGGCAGCCTCATGCATCTGTTTCTTTAAATGCACTTTCACTTCATTGAGGTTTCCTTTAAGCAGCAGCTCAATTTGGGCGATATTCTGTATGTAATCATTTTCCGATTGAAGTCCAACACATGGTCCTTTGCAGTTGCCGATATAATATTCTAAACACAGTCTGAATTTCCCTTTTTTGATATTCTCTTCGCTCAGGTTCAAATTACAGTTACGTAAGGGATATAGTTCCTTGATGAGGTCGAGCATAATATTCATCATTTTTACTGAAGAATAGGGTCCAAAATATTTGCTACCGTCATCAATCGGATTTCTAATAGGAAAAACGCGAGGAAAACGCTCGTTGGTGATTTTAATATAAGGATACGATTTGTCGTCCTTGAGATTAATGTTGTAGCGCGGTTTGTATTGTTTGATTAATGAATTTTCGAGCAATAAAGCATCATACTCAGTTTCTACAACAACATATTCAATACGTTTGATTTTTGATACAAGAACTTTGGTTTTATGATTTTCAAAGTGGTGTTTATTAAAGTAGCTGCTAACACGTTTCTTTAAGTTCTTAGCTTTGCCAATGTAAATGATTTTATTTTCCTCATCATAGTATTTATAGACACCCGGATTGTGTGGGATGTTTGCAATTAAATCTTTTAATGCAGGTGAGGTCATTGCTGCGCAAAGATAGTGTAAAGCGTAAGTCGAAAAGAATAATATCTTATCCTAAAATCGGTGTCACCTCAACTTGTAAAAGAGTTTCTCAAAGTTTCGCCCCAACGGTCCTGAAATATGAATCATAATTCACACATGAAGTGTTAAGGTTTTTCAGAGTAGGTCATAGAACAAAAAAAAACGCACCGAAGTGCGTTTTTCCTAAACTAAATCAAAAAAACAAATTATTGGTTTGGCGGTAATAAAACAGCATCAATCACATGAATCATCCCATTTGTTGCCGGAATGCTTGTGATGATGTTAGCACCGTTTATTTGCACTTTGTTATCTTTTACAGTCATTTTTGCATTGCCTCCGTTTACCATGCCAACGTTTTGACCATCCTTAAAACTTTCAATCTTCAAAGAACTTGTAGTTACATGGTATTCAAGAATATCAATCAATTGGTCGCTGTTTTCCGGTTTGAGAAGATTGTCTAAAGTGCCGGCAGGAAGTGCGTCAAAGGCAGCATTGGTGGGAGCAAATACAGTAAAAGGACCTGCATTTGAAAGAACATCTAAATAGTTCACGGCCTTGATGGCTGCAACCAATGTTGTATGGTCTTTGGATGAAGCAGCTACTTTGACAATATCATTAGCAGATTGATCATCTACAACTGCGGATTGTCCTTGAATAGGTTGAGATGAGGTTTGTGATGCGTTTGATTCTTTGTTACTTGTATTGGTGTTTGAGCTACAAGAGGCTAACACAAAAGCGAAGATTGCAAATGCAATACATAAATTAATTGTCTTTTTCATAATGGTTATAATTGTGTTTGTTTCACTACAAAGCTGAGTTTTATTATGTTGTCCTTCAATGATTTATGTCAAATCAAAACATGATTTATATCATATATTCATTCAAGCATTGAATCTCTTACTTTTGTCGGTTTGGATATTGGCAATTTAAAGTAGGATGAATTTTTTTGGTCATTATTTTACAGATTCACAAGAAGGGAGGCCGTGGTTTAATTTGGGTTTGGTTTACCCTGATTTGTTCAGAGATTTATATAGGAAACAGATTCCCAACCGGATTGTTAAGCGAGATACACAAAGTAGTATTGATTTTGTGGATGGGATGAGAGCCCATATTGCAAGAGATAAAATGTTTCATCAGAGTAGTTTTTTTCTGCATGCAGAAAAAATGCTAAAGGTGGTTTATGATGAATATCGAATTCAAAACAAGTTACCAAGGACTTGGTTTATGTTTCATATTCTCTCTGAATTACTTATAGATAGACAGTTGGTTCAAGCTTATTCGGAGGTTGCAAATCGTCTTTATCTAGATATGGCAAACACTATGTTAGATACACTCATTGTTGATGAATTATTTGAAGATGTTGTAATTAAAACTGTTTTTTTGTCTCGTATGGGTCTTATACATCAAGATAAGTTTATTTTTGCCTACGCAAACAATGAAAAATTGATTGCTGCGTTGTGGATGCTATATAAACGCGCAGGAATTGAGTTATCTATGGAATTAAAAGAAACACATACGCCTATTTTACATTCGATTATCAATAAATTAGAGGGAGATTCCCATTTTGATTGGGCGTATTACACAAAACAATTATGATAAAACGCGGATTATTAGCCATAGGACTTTTAGTTTTTTATCAGCAAGTTGTTGCCCAAAATGCAACAAAATACAGCAATGAATTCTTGAATCTTGGATTAGGAGCCAGATCAATGGGTATGAGCAATGTTGCGGTGTCTTTGATTGATGATGTTACTGCCGGCTATTGGAATCCTGCCGGGATGGTTGATATTCAAGACAAAGTGCAAGCATCGTTTATGCACTCAGCTTATTTTGCAGGAATTGCAAATTATGATTATCTCGGAATAGCAACAAAACCTACCGAAAACAGTGCTTTGGGATTGACAATCCTAAGGTTTGGTGTTGATGGAATATTGAATACGTTAGACTTAATCAAGAATGGTGAAATTAATTATGACCGTATCACTCAGTTTTCGGCAGTAGATTATGCCTTCATGGCGCATTATGCCCAAACTGTGCAATTGCCCGGCTCACATCGGTATTCCTTCCTTGAGGATTCAAAGTTAAGTTGGGGCGTCAATACGAAAGTCATCAACAGGAAAGCGGGTCCTTTTGCTACTGCCTGGGGTTTTGGATTTGACGCAGGAGCAAGATTAACAGGATTGAAATATGGATGGAGTTTTGGTGTGATGGCTAAAGATATTACTACAACTTTTAATACTTGGAGATATAGTTTTTCTGAGAGGGATAAAGAAGTTTTTGCTCAAACAGGGAATGACATTCCGATTCATACTCTCGAACTGACTTTGCCTAGACTAATTTTAGGTGCAGGGAAGAAGTGGGATTTAGATAAGTTTGAAATTGTTACTTCTACTGATTTTGAAATTACTACAGATGGAAAAAGAAATACGCTCATCAAGAGTAATCCATTTAGTATTGATCCCAGATTAGGAGCGGAGTTTAGTTATAAATTAAAGGATAAAGAGGATAAAATCTCACTTAGAGTGGGCTTGGGAAATATTCAAAAAGAAATGAATAAAAAAGGCAAAAGGATTACGTCCATGATGCCTACAGTTGGAGTGGGAATAAAAATCAAAAGTTTTTGTATTGACTACGCCCTTACGGAAATTGGTGATATGAGCGCAGGGCTTTATTCAAATGTGTTTTCTGTTCGTTTTGGATTTGATGCAGCTAAGTTAAAAAAGTAAAGTGTGATAGCGTTAATTGTTGCAGTTGGGAATCATAATGAAATTGGATTAAATAACCAATTACTGTGGCATTTACCGGATGATTTCAAATGGTTTAAGAAGAATACATTAGGGTATCCGGTAGTGATGGGAAGAAAAACTTTTGACTCTATTGGCAAAGCCTTGCCGGGCAGGTTAAATGTTGTCATTAGCAAAACCCCGCAAAACTATCCCAATGTTGAATGGGCAGACAGTATTGACAATGCACTAAGTATTGCTTCAAAAGAAAATAGTAAGGTCTTTATTTTGGGTGGAGAATCTATTTTTAAAGCCTTGTTGCCGAGTGCTGACATACTTTATCTCACAAAGGTTTATCACAGTTTTGATGCCGATGTGTTTTTCCCTGAAATTAACCCTCAAGAGTGGAAATTAGTGTATTCTCAATATCACCCAAAAGATGAAAAGCATCTTTACAATTTTGAATTTCAAATTTTAGAACGTATTCCTCATCCCTAATCTGTTTGCCTACAAGTGTTCTTCAATAGCTGCACAAGCGAGTTATTCTCATGAAGAGCGGTGATAAATACTGAGAGCATAAACAATACTAAGGTCAAGCCAAGTTGTATCAGTTTTCTTGTTTATGATACACAGATTGTAAATTATCTGCCCAATATGAAAACCGTTGGAATTTTGCCGATTGTAGGCTAGATGCAGACCATTCAGCGATTGTGCGTGTTTGAATCTGTTGGTCATTTTGCAATAAATTACTTGCCAAGCATAGTCGAATCTGTGGTGCTAAATGTTCTATTAAAGAGTCAAGAAGTTTGTCATTTCTATAAGGAGTTTCAATAAATAGTTGTGTATAACCTGATTTGAGCACTTCGCTTTCCATGCCTTTCAGCGCTTTTTTTAATTCTTTGGGTTGCACCGGTAAATAGCCATGAAACACAAACTGTTGTCCGTTCATACCGGAGCCCATAAGCCCTAACATAAGCGAAGAAGCACCGACCAGAGGGATAATCTCATAACCTGATTTGAGTGCGGCATTAACCAGTAGGGCTCCGGGGTCTGCAATGCAAGGTAGTCCGGCATCTGACATAAAACCCACAGATGTACCCGATTTGAAACAGTTGTTGATTTCATCCATATCCAACAAGTTGAAATCATTTTTGGGAATTTGCCTTATATCAAAGTCCTGAATAGGACGGTTGAGGTTACAGGCTTTTAAGAAAGCACGAGCAGGTTTTTCATTCTCTACCCAAATGGTTACGATAACTTCTAAAATGGACTTGTTAAATGGTGTAAGTTCCTTGATAGCACTGTCATTGCCAAGCAAGGTAGGAATTAAGTAGAATTTTTTCTCAGACATAGGATGTTTCTTGTTCAATATATTCAAAATGTGCGCACTCTATCTTTTCAATCTTTTGTTTATTTTTGAAAGGTTTTAAATCAATGAGAAAAGGGTTTATATTGTCTCTCATCTGCATGATGGGTTTTTTGCTTTTGTCCATTGACTCCGTTGGGCAAATCTATGGAAACGAGTGGATTAAAAAAGACCAAAGATATTTTAAAATTAAGATTGCAAAAGAAGGAGTTTATCGTGTGGACTATACTACACTTTCTACAATCTTGTTTCAAAATGGTATTGATTTATCTACAATCAACCCCAAAAAGATCCAAGTTTTTAATAATGGCGTAGAAATAGCCATCCATCTTAGAGGTGAGGAAGACGGGGTTTTTAATTTCAATGATTTTATTGAGTTTTATGCCAAACCGAATGACGGAAAATTAGATAGAGAACTTTTTTATACCGACCCTGTCAAAGATCCATTGCATGATATGTCCAGCATGTATGCAGATACATCAGCATATTTTATCACTTATCTCGCTAATTCAGCACCACAAAATGGTAAAAGATATTCATTAGAACGCACTCAGAATCTTGGGGTCTATCCGGTAGAATCTTATTTTAAGTTTACCAATGCTCAGTATTTGAGCGAAACTTATTATTATGGTCATCCGATTATTATTTCTCATGTGGCTCTCTATTATCCGGAATTTACAGAAGCAGAAGGTTGGGTAGGGAGTAGGTTTGGTTATGCGCCATCTGTGGCTACATTTAGGACTTTGGCGTTGTCAGCACCGGCTCAAAGTGCAGTGGGATTTAATCCTATACTTGAGTTCAAAGTAATTTCATCGTCAGAAAATATCGCAATACCAGACCACCATTTGGCTGTGAGTGTTAGTCCTAATAATTTAAGTTTCTCCAATGTGTATGATACGCTTACCGATGGTTTTGGTGTGATTCATAAGAATTTAAGTTTTTCAAAATCATTGATTAGCGGCTCAAATACGGCTTATATCAAAATGGAAGCTATTAATGTTCCGGGTGTTTCATTACAAGCATTTAACCCTTCTTATGCCAGTTTGCAATATGCCAGAGAGTTTAATATGGTAGGCTTTTCCTTTCTGAAAGGAGTAATGGAGCCTTCGTTATCAGCCAAGCAGGTTGATTGGTATAATTATGGATTAGCGCAAAAAAATCCTATTGTCTATGATTTGACCAACAACCGCAGAATCAATCCTGTCATGGGAGTAGGGCAGACTTTTAGCTATGTCAATCCGCCTCTTGCAACCGAGTCAGATTTTATAGTTTTTGATAGTACAGAGGTCTCATCAATTACTCAAATTGAGGCGGTGAATTTTGCTGATTTTGATCTTGCAATCAACAATACTACTTTTCTGATAATCACAAGCCAGAAATTAATGGGCAGCGAAGCCACTGCGTATTTGAATTATCGAAAAACAAGTTATGCTTCCAATATGTACACTGTTCAGCAGTTGTATAATGGATTCAGCTTTGGTATAGAACATCCGATTGCAATTCGCAGGTTTTTAAAATTTTTGATTGACAAATCTACTTCAACTCATCCTGAATATTTGCTTTTCTTAGGGAGAGGTATTCAACCGGATTTGTTAAAAAATGCCTCAATGAAACAACTCAATGTTGTGCCTATTATTGGAAGTCCGGCATCTGATATTTTATACTCTTCGGGATTGGGAGGAAAGAGTTTTACCATACCATATCTTGCCACAGGCAGAATCTCTGTTGATAAACCTGCAGATATTGGTCTTTATTTAGAGAAATTAATCGGACAAGAACAGTCGCCTAATGCGCAATGGAAAAAGCGAGTCATGCATCTTGGCGGAGGTAATGATGGATCAGAAAGTAAAATCATTAGAAATTACCTTGAATATATTTCAGTATATCCTTTGCAGCCGCCCTTTGGAGGTAATGTGCAAGGATATTACAGGAGTGCTGCAGATGTAGCTGTTGAGATTAATATCCGCAATAATTCTATTAAGAATATTAATGATGGTATGAGTCTCATTACATTCTTGGGACACGGTTCTGCAACTGTTTTAGATGTAGATATTGGAGACACTACGGATTATAACAACAAAGGAAGGTTGCCTGTTATGTATTTTAATGGTTGCAGGGCAGGAAATCCAGCGATTGGGTTTAACAATGGCGGTTTGTTCTATGGTGAAAAAATGGTTAGAGCTAAAGAAAAAGGTGCTATCATTTTTATTGGACAAAGTTCTGTTTCTGAGCTTGGTACACTTGGAGGACAAATGCGTGCTTTTTATGAAAATATTTTTAATAAAAACTTTGGTAAGTCAGTGGGGCAGGTATTAAACAAGACGATTGAAGATAATCTCAATTATAACAGCCCTTTATCTCGAATGCATAATACGTTTATCTTCTTTCAAGGAGATCCTGCATATACTATTTATAACCCGCCTTTGCCTGATTATTTTGTTACCCCTTCCAGTTTGTTTCTTGACCCTGTTAATACAAATGCATTAAGTGATTCTTTTAGATTGGGCATTGCAGTAGGTAACATAGGCAGATATAACCCTGCGGACTCTTTTAATATTGCCATCAAAAGGACTTGGCCCTCAAATGCTAAAATTGAGAACTATATCATACGTGTACCGGCTGTTGCATTTATGGATACCATTTATTTTACTTTTAAGACTAAAGATATTGCAACAACCGGAAACAATATTTTTGAAGTAGAATTAAATCCTGAGAAGATCATCATTGAAAGTGACTACTCAAATAATAAAGTCAGTTGGGAGAAATATATAGAGGGTAATGGGATTAGTCTTATTTATCCTCGAAGATTTGCTATTCACAATCAAGATGATTCCGTTACATTGGTTGCCCAATCACTGAATTTACTCAAGGTGAATAATCAATTTATTTTTGAAATTGATACTACTCCTGAATTTAACAGTCCTTGGCTAAAACGCACCCAACCTGCCATTAATACAGGCAATTTAGCTTCATGGACAGTCCCAATTTTACCTAATGATAGTCAAGTCTATTATTGGCGCGGCAGATTAAACCTGCCAACAAATCAAGGAGGGTTTTGGGAAGAACGTTCCTTTATCTATATCAAGAATGGACACTCAGGGTGGTCGCAATCTGATTTTCCTCAATTCTACCCCTCATCTCAAACAAACAGAATTATTCTTAATAAAATCAAACAACAATTTGAGTTTGGCAATACAGAGCGTTTTGTATGGGTGGATACTCGTGTAAATTCACATGCTAATTTAGGAGTGAAGTTTGCCGGATTTTTGTCTCAAGATGTAAACCCAAAAGCAGACGGAAGTTTTATTGCCGTTTTATTGGATGGGAATACCTTAGAGCAATTTTTGGATGGAAATTTTTACCCCAAATGTTGGATGGGTGCAACTTGGCCCCCATTCCAAGCTGCAAAGGAATATGCTTATTATTGTTTTGCCAATAACAGTAGCGGAATAGCAGATTTTAATGCTTTGATTAATGATATCCCTGCGGGTACGTATGTTGCACTTTTTACCAGATATGATGCACAAATGAACACATGGGGAACCCAACTCAAACAAACGCTCAATATTTTGGGTGCAAACTCATTTGAAGGGTATCCTAAAAACCAGGCTTCTTATGTTATGATAGGATGCAAAGGCTGGACTCCAGGAACTGCTTATGAAAATATTTCGCACTTGACAGATAGTGCAACCATGGGATATGCAGCTATTGAAGGGAAAATTTTAGGTAGATATGACCAGGGTTCATTAACTTCGGAATTGATTGGTCCGGCTACAGAATGGAATACTGCGTATTTTGATTGGAGACCAATGGAAGGGACATCAGGCAGTGCAGATGATATTAAATTCTCAATTTATGGGGTGGATTCAAGCAAAAATACTTTTTTATTGATGCAAAATATTTCACCGTCAACCGTTGATATTTCTTCAATCAATGCTAATATGTATCCTTATTTGCAACTCAAAGCAGATTTTAAGGATTTGACAGATAGAACTGCACCTCAAATCAGACATTGGCTGGTTACTTTTGAAGAAAGACCGGAGGGAACTATTAATACAGCACAACAGTTTACTTTCCATAAAGATACGTTGCAAGAGGGAGATTCTTTTAGAATCAATATTGGATTCCAAAATATCTCATTAAAGGATATGGACAGTGTTCTTTATAACTTCCAAATTGTTGATTTATCTAATCAGAATGTGTTAATGCAAGTTAGTCAAAAGGGAAACCCGATGAAGCCAACGGAGTTTGTGTTTTTAAATCAAACAATGAGTACAAAAGGGTTATCAGGACGCTATGCGGCTAATATTTTCTTTAACCCCGAAATGGCGCAACCGGAAGTTTCATTACTGAATAATTATTTAAGTATCCCATTCTTGGTAGTAACCGATAACCTTAATCCTTTATTAGATGTTACTTTTGATGGAAGACATATCATGAATGGCGAGATTGTGTCGCCTAATCCGCTCATATTAATTACCTCTAAAGATGAGAATAAATTCTTGTTACAAACCGATACAGCCGGATTTGAGGTGTTGTTAAAGGTGCCGGGTTCACAAGTGTTTGCTCCGATTGATTTTACTTCGGGTGAGTTGACATTTAAACCTGCTCAAGATATTAATAATGTTGCCGCAATTGAGTATAGACCGGTGGATTTAAAAGACGGCAAATACACCATTAAGATCCAATCGAAAGACATGACGGGCAATCATGCAGGGAAGGAGTATTATGTAATTGATTTTACGGTGGTGAATGAAAGTACTGTAACAAATTTCTACCCTTATCCTAATCCTTTTACAACCCAAATGAGATTTGTGTTCACTTTGACAGGTAAAGAAGTGCCGGATGATATCAGAATCAAAATCATGACTGTGTCAGGCAGGGTAGTTAGAGAAATCAATAAAGATGAATTGGGAAATATCAGAATAGGAAATAATATTTCGGAATTTGCTTGGGATGGTACCGACCAGTTTGGTGACAGGTTGTCCAATGGCGTATATTTGTATCAAGTAACGGTGAAGAATAGGCATGAAGATGTCAAACACCGAGATTCTGCAGGAGACAACAGTTTTATAAAAGGGACAGGTAAAATCTATCTGTTGCGTTAGAGTTAGGTGTGTTCAACGAGCAATTGCCCTCGTCTATTACTTTTTTGCTTGTGTCATTGATACTAAACTCATGAAAATGAGTTGCGTATTTTTCTTATTTATATTTATTACAAATAATCAAATTCAATCCCTAACTTTGTCCGCTGTAAATGCGTTGGTACGAGAAACTTCAGCAGCGATGGAAAGTAGATACATTGTGGGATGTAATTGCAATTTTGATAGTGTTTACGTTGACGGGATTTAGTGTAGTTTATTTAAAACATTTGTTTGGAATAGGTGCTATTTCTCCCATGTATTACAGGATTGCATTTTATATATTGATTCTCTTTTTATACCAGATTGTTCTGCTTTTTTGGGGTTTTATTTTTGGAAAGTTCAGGTTTTTCTTGGAGTTTGAGAAAAAGATGTTCAGACGCATATTTAAAATGTTTAAGAAATAATGACAATGGAGATAACACCTAAAGAAGTTTTGCAGGCTTTGTCAGTAGTTATTGACCCTGATTTTAAAAAAGATATTGTAACACTTGGTATGGTTCGCCATATTAATATTGAAGGAAATAAGCTTTCTTTTGATTTGGTCTTAACCACACCTGCTTGTCCGCTTAAGGATATGCTCGAAAAAGGTTGTAGAGATGCAATCAGAGACAGGCTTTCACCTGATTTTATTGTTGATATCAATGTTACTTCAGAAGTACGGAAAAATATATTCATGCAAGGAACATTAGATGGCGTAAAGAATGTGATTGCTGTGGCTTCAGGCAAAGGAGGAGTAGGGAAGTCAACCGTTTCTTTGTCCTTGGCAAAAGTGCTTGCTGAATCCGGTGCTAAAGTAGGGTTGATGGATGCAGATATCTACGGACCCTCTCAGCCTACACTCACAGGAACAGAATCGTATAAACCCACTGGAGTTCAAGGCAAAGATAAAAACCTGATGAAAGCCGCAGAAGTCGGAGGTTTGAAAGTGTTTTCAATTGGATATTTGGTAGAGCCCGGTGTTGCGGTCGCTTGGCGTGGACCAATGATGTCAACTGCATTAAGACAATTTGTGAGCGATGTGGCATGGGGTGAGCTGGATTATTTAATAATTGACTTGCCTCCTGGTACAGGTGATGCACAATTGACTCTTTGTGCAGCACTGAAAATTACCGGAGTGGTTATCGTTACTACTCCTCAAAAAGTGGCAATGGTAGATGCAGATAGGGCATTGCAAATGTTTAGAATGAAAGGACTAACTGTACCTATTTTAGGGATTATCGAAAATATGGCATGGTTTGAAACACCTGAATTACCAAATCGTAAATTCTATATTTTTGGTGACAGCGCGGCAAAACAGTTGTCTGAACAGTCCGGTGTGCCATTGTTAGGTTCGGTTCCTATTATTGAGAATCTTTCGTCAGACCAAAACAAAGGTAGTATTATAGAGAACAATCCTGTATTACCTTACTTTAAAGAGATTGTCGGCAATTTGGTTAGAAATTTGGCAATCCAAACTCAACATATTCAAGAAGCACAAACATCTTAAATTTATTCACTATGAACAATACAGAACTAATAGCAAAAGTTCAAGAAGCATTAGAATCTATCAGACCATTTTTACAAATGGATGGAGGTGATGTCGAATTGGTCAATATTGATACTGATAATAATGCCAACATTAAACTTGTTGGTAATTGTGTGTCGTGCTCTATGAGTGCTATGACAATGAAAGCAGGTATTGAAGGCGCTATTCGCAAAGTTGCTCCCGAAATTAACAAAGTGGTTGCTGTAAATTTATAGCCTTTGCTTATTAAGATTAGCAATATATTGCTGGCGTTATCTGATTTAAGTTTGCCGGTAGTTTTTGGTGGAGCGGTTTGTTTTTCTTTTTTTGCTAATCTACATCAGATTGAATATTACTATCCCATTATCTGGATATGCTGTAGCGGCATTTTTGCTATTTATCTGTATGATCATTTAGCAGACCTGAAATCAACTTCCCAAATAGAGATAGGAGCACCTTTTTGGATTCTATACAGGTTTAAAAAAATTTGGATTGTTGTTTCTGTTTTATCCTTGTTAATCGCATTCTATATTCTACTCACTAAAATGCGCTTGGAGTATCTTATGCCTGGCGGTATTGTTGCTTTGTTGGTATTAGGGTATTATCTGTTTAGAAAATTTGCTCCCAAGAAAATTCAAGGTCAGTTAAAGGAGCTTTGGATTTCATTGGTTGCAACCATGGCATTGGGTGGGATTTCTGCGTGGATTACAACTTCGCAAATTCATTGGATTTTGCTGATAAGTTTCTTCTTAATCTGTTTCCAAAATATGTTATTGTTTTCGTGGATTGACTTTGAACATGATGTCATCAATCAAAATTTGACATTGGCGGTCAGTTCAGGGATTTCGTACTTGGTTTGGATTTTAGATATTGTGTCATTGGTTAATTTGGCAATGTTGGCTGATTTGTGGCATTCAGAAGGATTTTCTTTTGCCATTGTGATATTCTTGCTGATGCAACTGCAACTTTTTATTATTAGAATTCTCTGTGAATATAAGGGTACAAAGCGCGTTTATCGCTTCTGGACAGACATGGTTTTTGTATTACCCTTACTCAGCTTTATTTGAAAAGTCAATAAAAACCCTTCACAATGCTTGATTATGAAGGGCTTAAAAAGATTGATTTGCGTTAAATTATTTTTTCTTCTTTTTAGGTGCTTTGTAAATAGGTTGGCGCTTAATGTTTTCAATAAAAGTATTTAATTCTGCTACGGCATTGGCTGCGCCCATTTTTTCTGCATTTGTTTTAGCTGATTCGGCAGTTTCAACTGCTTCGGTGTATAGTTGGTTTTCTGCTTGAATTTTAGCTTTCATGGTTTGAATCCAATATCTGTTTGGGGTTAACTCATCTGCTTTGTTTATCCATTCAAGCGCTTTTTTCATGTCTTTTTTATTGTTGTAATAATATGAAGCAGCTGAATAATAGGGTCTTGAATCATTTGACATTACTTTTTCAATCTGAGCGGTAAGTTCTTTGTCGTAGTCAACATTCACTTGTACACCTACTTTTGTTTTTTCCCAAACAAGGTTTAATTGGAATGAATTGTCAGTGATATTATTGATTTCAATAGAAAAAGTTTCGTGTGTTTCTGCAAGGGTTGATACCGGTGCTTTTACTCTAATAATATCATTTGCTTGTTTGTAATTGCTTGCTCCGGTTACATTTAAATCTTTAGTAATGATAATAGTCCATTCTTTTTCACCGGGAATAGCTAAGAATCCGTATTTGCCTTTGGTTACAGGTTGTTCATTAATAGTAACATCTTGACCGAATTCAATGGTAGTAGCTCCATTGGCACCAGTTCTCCATACTTCTCCATAAGGCACAAGACCGCCAAAAATTACTCTGTTTTTGACACTGGGTCTTGAATACGATAGTTCTACAAATGAGGTTGCAAAGTTTTGTTTAACGGTTGCAGTAGGGCTGGGTTGTGGAAAGCTGATTTGTTGTGCAGTTGCTGTCTGTCCTAAAGATAGCATGGCTGCGCTTAACATACTGAATACAAATTTTTTCATCGGTTTTTAAATTTTAATTAGGGCAAATAAAATCAATGTTACCGAATTAATCGCAACATTAAGACGAAACTCTTGAACACAAGGACGTGCGTTATGAGTTTTCTATATTTCTAATGATGAATGCTAAAGCAGCATACAATGTACTTTCTTGAATATGCTTTCTTTCTCTGGTAAATAAGAATTTTTTTGTAATGGTGCTCTTTTGACTACTATAACCGATATACACTGTTCCAACGGGTTTGTCATCAGTTCCGCCATCAGGACCGGCAATCCCTGTTACAGATACTGCAATATCGCTTTGAAATACAGTCCTGCAATTCTCTGCCATAGCGGCAGCCACTTCTTCACTCACAGCTCCGTGTTGTTCAATAAGACCTGCAGGAATTTTTAAGATGTTTGTTTTGCTCTCATTTGAATAAACAACTGCACCTCCTTTGTAAATTGCAGAAATACCCGGTATTTGTGTAAAATGTTGTGATATTAAACCTCCTGTACAACTTTCAGCCAATGAGAAACTTGTTTGTGTGTTATGTAATAATAAAGCAGTATAAGCTGCTAAAGGGATGTCTTCTTCCATCAATAAATCATTACCTAAGGTCTGTTTGAATTGCTGACTAAATTCTTGAAAAAGCAAACCGTCATTTTGTTGGTTTTGAATGTTACATGTAAGTCGTAACCTTACAACATTTAAGTGTGGAAGGTATGCAAGACTAAAATGAGCGGGGAGATTATCTTCAATAGAGGATAACCTCTCTGCAAGTAATGATTCCGGCACTCCGATAGTAAAGAAATGGTGTCTTAGTGTGGGAGCTGATTGAAATTCTTTCCTTAGAAGCGGTAAAACAACATTATTCATCATTTCTATCATTTCAAAAGGTACACCAGGTAATGAAATTACTATTTTGTGTTCTTTTCTAAATAACATTCCCGGAGCTGTTCCTAACTTATTAAAAATAGTTGTGCAGTTGTCGGGGACGTATGCCTGTATCTTGTTGATTTCTTGGAGATGCTTTCCTCTGTTTGCAAATATTTTTTCAAGGTTTTGCAATGTGTCTTCGTCCCAACGCCAAGAACTGTTAAAGTATGTTGCCAATACATCTTTGGTTAAATCATCTTTAGTAGGTCCTAACCCTCCGGTAATAATTACAAGATCTGTATCGTTGATTGCTTTGTCAACTGCTTCTAATATAAGGTCATGTTTGTCGGGTACTGTAACCATGCGATTGACAACAAAGTTTTCTTCGCTGAGTTTGCTTGCGAGCCATTGGCTGTTGGTATTTAATATTTGCCCAATCAAAATTTCATCTCCAATAGATAGAATTTCTGCGGTAAATGCCTTTTTCATTTGCATGGATAATATTTGCAAATGTAGGTAAGATAGAGAAGTAACATTTGTTTTTCATGTAGGAATGCAGGTATTTTGCACCAATGAACAGAAAGTATATAGCATGGGTGTTCATCTTGATTTTTATCGCTCTGGCTACTTTTACATCTTGTAGAGCAACCAAAAGAGTTGTGAAAAAGTTCAATAAAGATTGCAATTGTGAATTCTGAGCAAAGGCGGAGTAATGAAAGTTGCACTTCTCCAAGAATATCTGGATAAAGCTTTTGAAACTTATCACAAAAAGGGGTTTATAGCGCATGACCCTATTTCTATACCTCATTCATTTTCTGTAAAACAAGATATTGAAATCATGGGATTCTTTGCTGCTATTCTTGCATGGGGACAGCGTAAAACAATCATTGCTAAATGCAAAACGATTGCTGAATTGTTTGATCATCGTCCTTATGATTTTATATTGAATCACCAAGATACGGACTTAGCATCTCTGACATCGTTTGTGCACAGGACTTTTAATGGCACTGATTTGCTGTATGTTGTACATTTCTTACAACAAGTGTATCGGGAGTATGATAGTTTAGAGAATGCCTTTTTTCCTGTCCCAACTTCCTCCTTTAATGCAGTTGAAGAAGGGTTAAACAATTTTAAATTCAAATTTGTAGCTTCAGAATGGTGTCCAGTAAGAACACGGAAACATATTGCTTCACCGGCACAAGGCAGTGCATGCAAAAGGCTAAACATGTTTTTGCGATGGATGGTGAGAAAGGATTTTGAAGGAATTGATTTTGGTATTTGGACGCATATTCAACCGGCACAGCTAAAATGTCCTTTAGATGTTCATGTGCTTAGAGTGGCAATGCAATTAGGACTTTTAAATGATTCAAAATCACATTGGCAAAATGTGCTCAAGTTGACTGATGCATTAAGAAAGTTTGATGCTGCTGACCCGGTCAAATATGATTTTGCGCTTTTCGGAATAGGAGAGGCGGGCGCATTATGAGAGCTTTTTCTTTGCTCTTTTGAGTTGTGCTATTTCAGAGTTTTTAAGAAAGCGAAATTTTCCTCTTTCAACACCTTTTTTGGTAAAAGGACCAAAGGAAACTCTGTCCAATTTTTCAACTGTGTGCCCCAATGCTTCAAACATTCTTCGGACAATACGATTTTTACCACTATGAATCTCAATACCTACAATGGTCTTGTTGTTTGCATCCGGAAAAGCAATCAAATCAGCATACGCAACCCCGTCTTCAAGCTCTATTCCTGTTGCCAATTTTTCTAATTCTTCTAATGTAGCTTTACTTTTTAAGGTTACTTCATAAATTTTTTTAACATCAAATGAAGGATGTGTAAGTTTTTGTGCCAATTCTCCGTCATTGGTAAGCAAGAGTACGCCTGTTGTTTTTCTATCGAGTCTGCCTACCGGGTAAACCCTCACATCAATTTCGTCTTTGATTAAGTCCATTACAGTTTGCCTGTCAGACTCGTCCTTGGTTGTAGTGATATAATTCTTGGGTTTATTCATCAAAATATAGATTGGTTTCTCAGGGAGAATTTTATTTCCGCGATATTTCACTTCATCTCTTTTTTCAACTTTAGTTCCTAGTTCTGTTACTATTTGTCCATTTACGGTAATGTACCCATCTAAAATTAATTTATCAGCATCTCTTCTTCCGCATATACCCGCATTTGAAATATAGCGGTTCAAACGTATTGGCCACTCAAATTTCATGTGCTCATCAGGGTAGGCTTCTTCTTGGTATCGCTTGCCTTTGTTAGCTTTAGAGTATGGCTTGCGTTTGTCAAATGATTTGTTGTGCCCGCTTGATTTTCTGTTGTTTGGTCTGTCGCCTCTGTTAGCATATATTGAATATAATTTTTTTGACGGAGTTGACTCTCTTTCATTGTTCCCAAACTTTGCAGTTTGCTTTCTTGTAGAAGGTTTTCTGTATTCTCTTTCTTCTTGATTTCTGTTTTCAAAAGAAGATGAACGCTTTCTTGTATATGACTTCTTATCTTCTTTTTGAATATCGGAGTGGGTATCGGATTGGCGAGAGTTGAACCTTTTCTTTGAGAATTCTTTAACGTTAGTATCCGTAGATCGTTTTTCGGATTTGGGTTTAGAGAATGAATTTTCTGATTGAGTTCTTCTGCTTTTGGTTGGTAAACTCTTTTTAGGCTTGTTGTTCATCTGAGTTGATGGATAAGGTTACAAAGATATTCAGAATAGTTGTTTATTTTCCGAATCTATAAGCAGAACAAAGGTGAAATTAAAGCAGCTCGGATACCCATTGCAACGCTAATTCTAATTGCTCCTCACGGGTTAAATTGCTATTGTCAAGCACTCTGGCATCATCTGCTTGTCTGAGAGGACTATCTTCTCGGGTTGAGTCAATGAAGTCACGTTCTTGTAAATTCTTTGCGATTTCTTCAATGGTGATATTAGGCATAAACTGTTTCATTTCATGAAACCGTCTTTGTGCTCTGATTTCAGGAGAGGCGGTCATGAAAATTTTGAGTTCCGCATCAGGTAGTACAACTGTTCCTATATCACGCCCATCCATAACAACACCTTTGCTCAATGCAATTTGTTGTTGTTGTTTCACTAAAAATCTTCTTACCGGAGTCAGTGCACTGAATTGGCTGACATTTGCATTAATTTCCGGTGTACGAATGAAGTTTGCTACATTTTTTCCATTGAGGTATATTTCAAAAGAGTTGTTTGCAGTGTTTTGTTGAAATGAAATGGTAGTATTCTCAATGAGTTTTGCAATTTGTTGCTCATCATGTGCCGTAATATTTTGTTGTAAAGCAGCCAATGTAAATGCTCTATACATTGCACCAGTATCGATACAAAGATATCCCAAACTATCTGCGAGACTTTTTGCTAATGTGCCTTTGCCACATGACGACCATCCGTCAATTGCGATATTGATTTTGTTAGCCAATGTTTTTTAATGATAGAATTCGTTAAGGTCTAAGTTTACAGAAAATATATTTGAATTATGTCCCGGAAAGAATCCGGCACTTCCATATTCTATTCTGATTTTTTTAATTTTTAATGCCAGTCCCCAAGAAAAACCGGCAACACCTTTTTTTACCACTGTTCCCAACTCTTGTCTTCGTTGATGATTGTAGCCAAAACGAATGTTGAAATTTTCACTCAGAAGTATTTCACCGCCAATATTGATATGTCTAATGATTTTCTCTCCCAAAGAATACTTGGTATTAATAATCTGATTGTTTTCGTCAATTCTCCTGTTGAAAGGGTCGGTATAATCGTATGTTAAATCCGGTTTTTGCAGGTTGTGCAACAAAATGGTTACTCTGAATGGGGCATGACGAGGCTTTAAGGTAGTACCTAAAGCAATATCAAAAGGCAGCATTTCACGCTCAGTTCCTCTGTATGAGAGTAATTGATAGCCGAAATTTCTTGCAACTAATCCCATAGACAAACCGATAGCAGTATCATGGTAATAACTGCCAATATCAAGAGCAACACCTGTTCCTGTATAAGTTTCTAAGGTTGAATAAATGAATTTGAAGGAACCTCCAACACTGAATTTTTCGTTAAGAGGTTTAGCCGCACTCACCCCAAACATCATATCATTGGCTCTGAATGTTCCCGTGCTTTCTCCGGTTTTATCGTATCCATCAAACTTTCCGTAGTTGAGATATAAGATTTGAGAGGCAAAAGTCCATGTGTTATCTTGGTTGTTCAATCGCTTTGCATAAGATACATGACCGTAGTTTATGTCCTTGAAATAGTTGTTGTAATTGAGTGCCAAATTATTGTCGTGAGAAGAGTTTAAGGTAGCGGGGTTGGTAAGGGTCGTAGATAAATCAGAGTTGGGCACAGAAATAATGGTGCCACCCATTGAAGCTGATTTTGCACTCGGATCAAGTTTTAAAAAGGGAAATACCGCATTGCCTGCTAATTGTGCATGTACTTGAACGCCAAGCATAAGGTTTATGCACACCAAGAATATTTGTAAATAAACAGGCTTTTTTAGCACACTTCAAACTTAGTATATTCTACAACAACATCTGCAATCAGATATTGTATAAACTTGGAACTTTAGAATGATTTTTTTGTGTTTTTTTCTTTGCTGCCAGCTTCTTTTACCGGTGCGAACAGGTTCTTAGGATTTTTTACTTTTTCGGTTGTCAAGCCAATTTCTAATACTTCATGCATTTTCTTCACGTAGTGGAATGTCAATCCTTCTAAGTAGTTTTGAGGGATGGAGTCAATATCCTTTTTGTTGCCTTTGCACATGATGATTTCGGTGATACCGGCACGTTTGGCAGCTAATATTTTTTCTTTAATTCCACCTACAGGCAATACAGCACCTCTTAACGTAATTTCTCCTGTCATTGCAAGTTGTGCTTTGACTTTCCGTTGTGTAAACAAAGAAGCAAGCGCGGTTAAAATGGTAATACCTGCGCTGGGGCCATCTTTCGGTATTGCGCCTGCCGGAAAATGAATGTGGATATCCCAGTATGAGAAAATCCTATAATCGATACCCAACATTTCGCTGTTTGACTTTAAATAGGTGAGTGCAGTAGTAGCAGACTCCTTCATCACATCTCCCAATTGTCCTGTGAGCGTGATTTTTCCTGTTCCTCTTGCCAGTGCTGTTTCTACAAATAAAATTGAACCACCCACGGGTGACCATGCCAAGCCTGTTGCTAACCCTGCTGTATCATTGTTTTCGTAGGTCTCTTTTTCTAGTTTTTCAGTTTCTAAAATCGTGTCAATATCTTCTGAAGTTATATTGGCATTAAAAGGCTCTTCCATAGCGATACTTTTGGCATTATGACGTGCTAAAGAAGCAATTTTTCTATCTAATCCTCTCACTCCTGATTCGCGAGTGTATTCTTCAATTAGTTTTTCCAACACTTTGCCATTAATCTTAAACTCGGTTGCTTTGATACCGTGCAACTGTCTTTGTTTAGGAATTAAATATTTTTTGGCAATTTCTACTTTCTCTTCTACAGTATAGCCATTAATGTCAATGATTTCCATTCTATCTAACAAAGCAGATTGTATGGTGTCTAATGAGTTTGCGGTAGCAATAAACATCACCTTAGACAAATCATAATCTAACTCGAGATAATTGTCATGAAATGCATTGTTTTGTTCAGGGTCAAGGACTTCCAATAATGCAGATGATGGGTCACCTTTAAAGTCTCTGCCTACTTTGTCAATTTCGTCTAATACAAAAACCGGGTTAGAAGTTTTTGCTTTTTTGATATTTTGGATAATGCGCCCCGGCATTGCTCCTATGTATGTTTTTCTATGACCTCGGATTTCCGATTCGTCATGCAAACCTCCCAAAGACATACGAACATATTTACGCCCAATAGCTTTGGCTATACTTTTACCCAATGATGTTTTGCCGACACCGGGAGGTCCTACTAAACAAAGGATTGGACTTTTCATGTCGCCTTTGAGTTTGAGCACTGCCAAATATTCTAAAATACGTTTTTTTACTCTTTCTAAACCAAAGTGATCTTTGTCTAATTGCTCTTTTGCAGATTTGAGGTTGAATTTATCTTCGCTGTATTCATCCCAAGGTAAGTCCAGCATAAGTTGAACATAATTGAGAGAAACAGAGTAGTCCGGTGCCGCAGGGTTGATTCTGAGTAATTTTTCTAATTCTTTTTCAAAAGCATCTGCTGTCTCTTTGCTCCATTTTTTCTTTTTTCCTCTTGCTCTGAGATTCTCTACTTCCTTGTCAGGTGAGTCGCTGCCTAATTCTTCATGTATGGCTCGAATCTGTTGTTGCAGAAAATATTCTTTTTGCTGTTTATCAATATCAAATTTGACTTTAGATTGGATTTTATCTTTGAGTTCCAGCATTTGCATCTCTTTGGTTAAATGCTCTAACACAAGAGTTGCTCTGTCAATCAGGATGTGTTTTTCAAGCAGTGCTTGTTTTTCGGCAATTGAGATATTGAGATTGCTTGCAATAAAATTAACCAAAAATTGATTGCTATCTATGTTCTTTATAGCAAATGCGGCTTCTGATGGAATATTAGGAGAAAGCTCAATGATTTTAAGTGCAATATCTTTTGTAGAAGATATCAAAGCTTTGAGTTCACGAGTTTCTTTGGTAATCTCATCTTCAATGGCTTCAACTTTTGCAACAAAATATGGCTCAGATTTAACTTCTTCTTTTACACGAAAGCGTCTTTTTCCTTGAATAATGACTGTGGTATTTCCATCGGGCATTCGTAACACACGCATAATCTGTGCTACCGTACCGATATTATATAATTCTGATAATGAAGGGTCTTCTTGATTCGGATCTTTTTGACCACAAACACCAATAGTCTTATTGCCTCGATTAGCATCTTTAATCAGTTTTATTGATTTATCTCTGCCTACGGTAATTGGGAAGATTACACCCGGAAAAAGTATTGTATTTCTAATCGGTAATATTGGCAGAGAGTCGGGAATGGATTGTTTGTTCATTTCATCTTCTTCTTGTTGGGAAAGAAGTGGTAGAAACTCTTGATTATCAGCCTCCTCGTTAATAAATGATATTGGATTTTTGTCAAACATACGCTTCGTTCTTTCAAGTGCGAGTAATAGATTCAATCAATATGCCAAAACTATTTAAAGAATGCTTTTCTGCCAAATACTACTAAACAAGTAGTTGAGATAAACAGAATCAGGGCATAGACTATGGTCTCTTGAGCAGTCTTGAGCATTAGACTGCCAATGGTAAACAAAAATGAGTATGACATTATGACTGCCGAAACCCATGAAATAACCAAATAGTAAAATGTAGCATTGTTGTTTTTTTCGGTTCTGAACTTTTTCCAGCCAAGTGGCGGTTGCACTTTTTCAAAGAAATTTTGTAAAGTACCTGTATCCTCGGGTTTAGTTATGAAGGTTACAATCAGCCATGCGATTGTTGTAAAGCAAAAAGTAATAAAAAATGTGTTAGGAAACAGAATGTTGAAACCGGCTGTTCTATTTAGGACTGTGATAACTATCATTACAACAAAGGGCGAAAAGGTTGCGGTAATTTCAGACCAAACATTAATTCTGTGCCAAAACCAGCGGAGAATTAGAACAGTTCCAAGTCCTGCACCACATTCCATCAAGAAAATCCAAGCACCTGCAATGGAATCCATAAATAAAGTAATAATAGAAGATGCAATCATAAAGAAGAGAATAATTAGCTTGCCGTAAGAAACCTTTTGTTTCTCCGAAATGTTCTTTTTAAGCGCAGGCAATACGTCATTCACTAAATAACCTGAACCCCAGTTTAGATGTGTGCTGATGGTACTCATGTATGCAGAAAAAAATGCTGCTAACATTAAACCTTTCATGCCGGCAGGCATATAATCCTTCATTGCCATTACATACCCCTCTTTGCCACTTCCGGGATAGAGAATATATGCACAAAGCGCAACAATAATCCAAGGCCATGGACGCAAACAAAGGTTGAGCAATTGAAAAATAAAAACAGACAGCCCGGCATCTTTTTGACTTTTGGTGCTTAAAATCCTTTGTGCAACATATCCGCCACCTCCTGGTTCATTGCCCGGATACCAAGTTGCCCACCATGCAAAACCCAGAAAAGTGATGAATGACAATAATGGTAGGGAAGGATTGTTGTTTTGCTTTGAAAAGTCAGGAAAAAAAGCCAAAGTTTCTGCCGGAATTTTCTCTCTTAATCCGGCTAATCCGCCTATCTCAGGAGATTGAACAACTACAAAAGCAAGCACTATACAACCAATCATGGCTGTAATAAACTGAAAGTTGTCTGAAATAATTACTCCTTTCAAACCTACATAAGTACTATAAATGGCAATAAGTCCCATCAGTATGAAAGAAATCAACAATGCCTGTGAATCGTCAACATCAAAAAATACTTTGAGTATGCTCACAAATGCAAGGTTGACCCAGCCCATAATAAAGACATTGATAAATAAACCTAAAAATGCTGATTTGAATATTCTTAGTCCTTTGGCATTTTTACCGGAATAGCGTAATTCAATAAGCTCAGCTTCTGTCTTAACACCCGAACGATACCAAAGTTTTGCAAAGAAAAAAGCAGTGAGCATCCCCCCAATAACAAAGTTCCACCATTGCCAATTACCGGCAATTCCATAACTTGAAACCATTTCTGTTACAGCGAGTGGGGTATCCACTGCAAAAGTTGTGGCAACCATAGAAATCCCGGCTGCTAACCATCCCATGTTTTTGCCTCCAAGGAAAAAACTATCATAGTTTTTTCCCGAGCCTCTACCGTACAGAATACCAATGCCTATCGTTCCAATAATAACGATGGCTATAAACAGCCAGTCAATAAGTGTGATGTCTTCCATAGATTTAAATTGATTGAATTTTAGGGGGTGAATTTGATTTTTGTGTTGTACAAATTGTATAAACAATTACATTTGCAAACTAATCAAAACAGAAACATATTATGAAATTAAAGAAACTAACATTAGTCGTATTTGCGTTAGCAACTGCTGTTGCTTTATCAGTTACTGGTTGTAAAAAAGATAAAGGCGGGGATGATAAAGATGGGAAAGGTACTACAAAGCCTCAAAATGGACCTATTATCGAATTTTATTCTACCGGTGTTGTCGGTGATTTGTATTGGACATATCAAAACAGAACCTTGGATCTTGGTGTGAAAGTAAATATTGGTATTTATATAACATCAAAAAATAACAAGAAGGTGAGTAAGTTGCAAGTAATCAGAGAAAATATTTCAGGACCAGGTAAAGGGGATAAAACTACTGTTTTTGATACTACTCTCAATGAAGTATATGCAACCAAAACTTTAGTGAAAGAACAACTAAGAACAGACGGTGTAGTTGCTGCACAAATTGCGGTGTTCACAATTATTGCAACAGATGAAGACGGAAATACTTCAGAAAAGTCAGTGGAAGTAAGCCCTGCTATCAGCGTTGACCAAAGAACAGGAACTGTTTGGAACAGAGATGAAGATATGGCTTTTGATTTATTACAAGCTGTTGCAGTTGCCAAAACAGTGGCAAAAGCTACACATGATATTGAGCTTGCTACTTCAGGTAATGGATTCAAATTTGTTTCAGGTAACGGAAGTAAATTTAAACTTTATACCGGTACTGCTGTAGGACTTGACAGATTTGGTAAATATGAAGATATAGACAATGCTTGGTCAACAAGTGGCAAAGAACTTACCGAAACTCCACTTTTAGAAGAGGAATCATCAAGCTATAAGTTTATTTTAATCAAATCAAGCCAAAACCAAAGAGTCTATATACTGCAATTATACATTGTAGAAGATGACCATATTGAGTTTGATTATATCGGTGAGATTAACTAAATTCAACCATTTAATAAATAAAGAGGCGACCCATTGGGTCGCCTTTTTTTGTTTTTATTAAAACTGATTAATAAATATTTTTGTAGCGAATATGAAAAGGATTGGGGTTATTACAAGCGGTGGTGATGCACCCGGAATGAATGCGTGTATTAGAGCGGTTGTGAGAGCTGCTTGTCAACAACAAATACAGGTTTTTGGTATTTTTGGTGGATTACAAGGGTTGATTGATGGTAATATTTCTTTGCTTCAAACAGGTGATGTGGCAAATATTATACAACGCGGTGGAACTATTTTGCAAAGTTCGCGTAGTGAGGAGTTTAAAACAAAAGAAGGGAGAGCAAAAGCATATTCTATTATTCTAAAACATGAAATAGATGGATTGGTATGTATTGGTGGTGATGGCAGTTATAGTGCGATGAAAGTTTTCTATGATGAATTTGCAGTACCTTCTGTCGGATGCCCCGGAACCATTGATAATGACATTTTTGGTACTGATTTTACTATTGGATTTGATTCAGCAATTAATACGGTTGTGCAAGCCGTTGATAAAATCAGGGATACTGCTGAATCTCATAATAATGTTTTTTTTGTTGAGGTAATGGGAAGACATTCCGGCTATATTGCTTTGTTTTCAGGTATTGCCAGTGGTGCAGAGTCAATTTTAATGCCTGAAGTGCAGAATGATTTTGAGTTATTGGTGAACAAGTTTAAGAATACCTCCAAACGGAAAAAGAAATTTTCCATAGTGATTGTTGCAGAAGGCGATGAAGAGGGAAATGCATTGCAAATAGCTGCAAAATTTAAACATATCTTTCCTACGCTTGCACCTAAGGTATCAGTACTTGGTCATATCCAACGCGGTGGAGCTCCCAGTGCATACGACAGAATTTTAGCCTCCAGAATGGGTGAAGCAGCAGTTACTTCGTTAATTAAAGGTAAACATAATGTGGCAGTAGGAGTGATGGCAAACGAAATTGTATTGTCTAATTATTCGGACGCAATCGGAAAGAAAAAAGAACTTGATACTGAATTTGTCAAACTTGCTGAAAAACTTAGCCTATAACTATGATAACACTCAAAAAACTTACTTTTAGGAGTTTTTTTCTCTTTGAACAGATGGAACTTGAGCCTTCGCAAGGTCTAAATATTATTACCGGAGAGTCAGGAGCAGGGAAATCCCTTTTTCTTGAAGGAATTAACTTGTTGTTAGGAGGACGGTTGGATGCCAGTTTGGTTGCCGGTTTGCAAGATAAAGCAGTACTTGAAGCTGTTTTTGAATGTGATCAAAATGAAAATGTCAAAGAAATTCTTGAAGAAAATGAGTTGGATGATGCAAGCGAACTCATTATCAGAAGGGAGTTTAGCCCGGCAGGAAAAAACCGGTGCTTTATCAATGACACTCCTGTTACTGTACAATCTTTAAAATCTTTAGGCGAAAAACTCTGTGAAGTTCATAGTCAACATGAAACGTACTTCATTAAATCTAATGAATACCAAATTGGAATTTTGGATGTTTTTGCTAAGTCAAATCTGCTTAGAATTGAGTTTAAAGAGTTATTAAATGAAATTAAAAAAATCAAGAATCAGGTGCAAGATATTGAGGCACGAAAGGCTAATGCAATCAAAGAGCAAGAGTTTAATAACTACTTAATTAACGAACTCAAAGCTGCAAACTTAGTAGATGTTGCTGAGGAAGAAATGTTGGAAGAAGAACAGAAATTACTCGCAAATGCAGCTGATATAGTTAAGTTGACAGAAGCAGTATCCTATGGAGTAGAAGGTAGTGAGCATAGTTTAGATTCTTTTGTTGCTGAACTAAGAGCAAAATTCAAGTCTTTGACTCAAATTAGTCATTTGTTTGAAGATGATTATCAGCGATTTGAAAGTGCTTGGATAGAATTAAAAGAGGTTGCAAGGGACATTAATAGGAAAGGTGGAAATATTTCTGTTGACTCTGGTCGTTTACAAGAAGTAGAAGATAGGCTTGGAATGATTCAAAACCTCAAACGAAAACATGGTGTAACATCAATTCAGGAGTTAGTGGAAATAAAAACTAAACTCACTCAAAATGCACTTGATTTCGAAAGTTTGGAAAGTAAGTTACACGAGCTGTTGAATCAACTGGAAGTATTGGAAGCTAACTTATTGAAAAAGGCCTCAGAAATTACAGCACTTAGAAGAAAACACGCACCTTTGGTTTCAAATAGTGTAAAGAAGATTCTTGCAGAGTTAGAGATTCCATCTGCTGAATTTATTATCAAAATTGAAGATTTAAACAGAAGTGAATGGACACACTTGGGACCCAATGAAGTTACATTCTTGTTTTCTGCAAATGCCGGTGTTGAACCTCAAAAATTGGAAAGTGTGGCATCAGGAGGTGAATTGTCAAGGTTGATGTTGAGCTTTAAAACAGTTGCAGAAGGAGAGGAATATGTTACAATCTTTGATGAAATTGATACCGGAGTCTCAGGTGAAACTGCAATGAAAGTTGGAAAATTAATTGCGAAAATGGGGCAATATTCTCAATTGTTTGTGATTACTCATCTTCCTCAAGTAGCATCAAAAGGCAATAGTCATTTTTTAATTAAGAAAAGTGCTCACAATGACAAGTCAGTTTCAGCAATAGAAAATCTGCAAGGACAAAGCAGGGTGTTGGAAGTTGCAAGACTATTAAGTGGAAAAGAGCCTGGCGAAAAAGCCATTAAGAATGCAGAGGAATTACTGAAAACTGCTCTTAGTTAGCTCTTACAATGATTCTTTGCGTAGTTTGCTTATACCCTTTGGTAACTCTCACAATGTAAATACCACTGGAAAGGTCTTCCATTTCAACACGAAATTTACCGTCCATAGTTTTTTGAACTGTATAAGCAATATTGCTACCAATCAGGTTAACTATCTTAATGTTAATTTCATTTATTTCAGTAGCCTCAGGTATTGCAATAAAAAAATAACCTTCTTTGATTTCAGAAGGATATATTTTAGCTTTCAAATCCTCGTTTGAATTTGTAATTACATCGGGTTGTTGAGCGTAAATACTTGGTAGTGAAGCACTCATCATAAAGGTTAATGAAAGCAAAAATTGAAAAAGTATTCTTTTGTTCATACGCAATAATTGTTTCAAATATTATACCACAAAATTAAGTTAATTTTTTTATGCTATTGACCATTTTTTATCTACCATCTTGAAGAGGAAAAAGTATAAATCCTATTGCATGATATGTAGTAATCAGTAAATCAATCAGATGCGAAATGAGTGAGTATATTGTATATTAGACAATATGTCTAAAGTCAAAGATGTACAACGTGTTGAAATAGTGTTTTTCTATAAAGGTGCTTTAGGTTGAACCATCACCGTTCTTTCTTTTTCAATAATTACTTGCCCGGCTTTTAGATTTTTCCCTTTTCTGACATATTTTCTTTCGGTAACTATGACAGGCAGCAATGCTTGATTCTTTCCTTTAGAATACCACGCAGCCCAAGAAGCAGCAGTTATAACCACATTTTCAGGAATAATTTCTTGTGGATTGCTGCGCTTAATAAGGACATGTGAACCGGAATAATCTTTTGCATGGAGCCAATAATCATTTTTGTTTGAGTATTGTGCCAGCATCTGATCGTTGGATTTATCATTTTTACCAATCCTGATAATATACTTGCCAATTTTGAATTCGCGGAAGGGTAGGTGTAGCGCATCTTCTTGTTTATCGGATATTTTCAAGAATCCCTTCAGTTCCTTGTAGGTTTGGAGAGAATTTATGTGTTCAATCTCGCTCTGTAATACTTTAATTTGCTTTGTGAGGCTTTCTATTTTTTCTTGAGTGATTGCTATTTCTTGTTTAATGCCGCTATTTTTTTTGTATAATTTCTCTGCGTATTTGGTAGGATTTTGAATGTTTTCAGGTAAGCGAATTGTAATTGATTGATTTGTATAGAAATCAAATGCTACTATTGTTGTTTTTCCATCCGAAAACAAATGCAAATGAGCCATGATAATGTCTGCAATTTCCTTTGGAGAGCGTTGTGTTTGTAGCTGTTTAAGATAGTTGGAGGCAGCTTCTATAGTTTTTGTTTTCTTTTTCAAAACATGTTCCTTTGACTGTAAGAGACTTGTTTTGAGTTGCTCTATTCTGTTTATACGTACTGAATTGACATAAAATGACCTGAGTTCCTCAAGCAACTCGGATGAATTTTGAGTGTTTTGAGTTGGAATGAGTCTGTTTTGATTGTCATTAAAATGCCATGCAATAATTATTGACGAGGTAAAATGTACTAGTTCTTCACCGTAATTCAACTCTTTAGTAGGAAACCATGCAGCAATCTCGGCAGGGATGAACTGCAATGACTGAATAGGAATAGTTGTATTTATTGCAATAGCTCTGTCAGCAAGTATTTGAGCAATCGTGATTTGTTTATCTGCTTCTAGGTTAAATCTGAAAATTTCTTTTGGTAAAGTTTCATGTGTAGCATAAAAGAAGATATTGGAGTGTCGCCCGAAGAACCTGAATACGAGTTTTGAGGTATCTTCAAATTCCAGAAAGAAAACCCTTTCATACAAAACAGTCTGAACATTTACCACTCTCTGTCCCCACAAATGTTTGAATCGAACCTGTGCTTCTTTGTGATGTTCCGCTTGGTTTTGGAATAGGGCATAATAGCAATTGCCTTTGATAAACGTAAGTTTTAATGCAGTCGAGCCTTCAAAATTCAGTACAAGCTCATCGCTCTTGACACCGTAAGCTGATTGAAGTTTTGCTTTTAACAGTAATGCCTTGATTGCATTTGTAAAATCCTTTAAAAAAAAATAGTTGTGAATCAGCATAGGAGTCAGAAAGATTATGGAGAAACCGGGATTACTTTATCTCTTCATAATCAACGTATTCTCCATCTTTGTTGCGGTCGTTTGAGTGGTCATTGTCATGATTGGTTTCAGTATCTTTTTGCTCATCATGCTGCTGTTTATTGATTGTAAACATGTTTTTGAGCAATTTCCAGCCATAATAAAGAATGACTGCATATAATAATGTTCTGAATATTCCCATGATTATCGACTTAAATACATACTCTTTTTCTTATCAAGTTCTCTGAAATAAGGGTCTTTCAAATGTTTGATAAAATAGATGGATTCTCCGGTGGACTTCATTTCCGGTCCTAATTCCATATTGACATTTGGAAATTTATTAAATGAAAATACAGGCAGTTTGATTGCATACCCTTCCATTTCCGGATTGATGTCAAATTCCTTCAATTTATGAGTGCCTAACATCACTTTCGTAGCAATATTTACATAAGGGATTTTGTATGCTTTGCAAATAAAAGGAACCGTTCTTGATGCTCGCGGATTTGCTTCAATAACATAAACATTTTCATTTTTGATTGCGAATTGAATATTTAGCAAGCCTTTTACGTGCAATGCTTTAGCGAGTTTAATTGCGTAATCTTGCATGTCTGCTTGCACTTTTTGTGATAGACTATAACAAGGCAGTACCGCGCAGGAATCCCCTGAATGTATGCCGGCAGGTTCAATGTGTTCCATCATGCCAATCACAATACTGTCTTCGCCATCACATATTACATCACATTCAGCTTCTTCTGCTCTGTCTAAGAAATGGTCTATCAATACTCTATTACCGGGGAGGTCGCCTAAGAGATGAATTACTGCACTTTCTAATTCTTCATCATTGATGACAATCTTCATGCCTTGTCCTCCCAAAACATACGATGGTCGAACTAATACAGGGTAGCCCACTTGATTTGCAATTACAATCGCTTCGTCTGCTGTCTCTGCCACTCCATATTTGGGATAAGGAATATCCAAGTCTTTTAATAAATCAGAAAAACTGCCTCTGTCTTCTGCCAGATCCATGTCATGGAATGACGTACCAATGATTTTAATGCCTTCCTCATTTAGCTTTTCAGCTAATTTTAATGCTGTTTGACCGCCTAACTGAACAATTACCCCTTCAGGTTTTTCAAACTCAATGATTTCTTTAATGTTTTCCCAGAAAACGGGTTCAAAATAAAGTTTGTCGGCTGTGTTAAAATCTGTTGAAACGGTTTCAGGGTTACAGTTAATCATGATTGCTTCATAGCCCATTTCTTGACAAGCATAAATCCCATGTACGCAGGAGTAATCAAATTCTATCCCTTGACCGATTCTATTTGGACCGGAACCCAAGATGATAATTTTCTTTTTGTCTGACTTCACACTATCATTATATCCTCCTTCTTCAAATGTTGAATAAAAATAATTTGTTGGCGAAGTGAATTCAGCTGCGCATGTATCAACCATCTTAAAGACTCTCTTAATACCCAACTGATGACGTTTTGCATACACATCATCTTCGGTGCAATTTTTCAATATATAAGCTAATTGGTAATCTGAATATCCCTTTTGTTTTGCTTCCAACATCATCTCATAAGGGATATTTTCTAAGGTATAACGCTTAATCTCCTTTTCTGTATCAACCAAATCCTTAATTTGTTCGAGATACCATTTGTCAATTTTTGTAATCTTATAAATGGTGGACAAAGGAACGCCAAGGGCAATCGCTTCTTTTATGAGGAATATCCTGTCCCAAGAAGGGTTTTCCAGTCCGGCAATAATTTTCTCTAAATTTACATTGCCAAAAGTGCCGTCTGCACCTAAGCCGTATTTGCGAATCTCTAATGATTGACAAGCCTTTTGTAAAGCTTCTTGGAAAGTTCTGCCAATACTCATAACCTCTCCAACTGCTTTCATTTGCAGTCCGAGGGTAGTGTCAGCGCCTTTAAATTTGTCAAAATTCCAACGTGGTATTTTTACTATTACATAGTCTTGTACAGGCTCAAAGAAAGCAGAAGTAGTCTGGGTTACAGGATTTTTAAGTTCATCCAAAGAGTATCCAATGGCTAATTTAGCTGCAATTTTGGCAATTGGGTATCCTGTTGCTTTGGATGCAAGTGCAGACGAACGACTTACCCTAGGATTGATTTCAATAGCAATAATTTCTTCAGTCTCAGGATTAAGTGCAAATTGTACATTACAACCACCGGCAAAGTTTCCTATACTTTTTAACATCTTAAATGCAGTATCACGCATCCTTTGATATGCTACTTCGCTCAAGGTTAATGCAGGGGCTATGGTAATGGAATCTCCTGTATGAATACCCATAGGGTCAAGGTTCTCAATGGTACAAACAACAATCATGTTGTCTTTTGGGTCTCTTATTACTTCCAATTCATACTCAAGCCAACCCAAAACAGCTTGTTCTACTAACACTTCATGTGTAGGAGAGGCTTCAAGTCCGCGTTTGAGTGCTTCATCTAACTCTTCTTTATTGTGTACAAATCCGCCACCATAACCTCCCAGCGTATAAGAAGGGCGGATAACCAAAGGAAACCCCACACGTTGTGCAATATCTTTACCTTCTAAAAAAGAATTTGCGGTTTCTGCCTTTGCAACTCCCACACCTAATTCTATCATTAACTGTCTGAATTCTTCTCTGTCTTCAGTTTTGTCTATTGCAGCAAGGTCAACGCCAATGATTTTGATATCGTATTTTTCCCATATTCCTAAGTCTCCCGCTTCTTTACATAAATTCAATGCGGTCTGCCCTCCCATAGTAGGAAGCACCGCATCAATAGGTACTTCAGTTAAAATTTTCTCAATTGACTCAACTGTAAGTGGTAATAAATAAATATTATCGGCAGTACTTGGGTCAGTCATAATGGTTGCAGGGTTAGAATTGATCAGTGTTACGGTAATGCCTTCTTCGCGAAGACTGCGTGCTGCTTGGCTTCCTGAATAGTCGAATTCGCAAGCTTGTCCAATGATAATGGGTCCTGAACCTATGATGAGTACTGATTTTATCGAGTTGTTTTTTGGCATTTAATATTGTATTTAAAAATCGTGCAAAGTTACGAAAACATGAGTTTTATCCGGTCATGTTTATATCTTGTTGATGTTGTCCTCTATTGTTTAGATTGTAGGGTATTTCTTGAAGCTTCCAATCTCTACAAATTCTAATCGCGAAATTTTAGGATTGTACTTGGAAACCCTGATGATAGGTTGCTTGTGTGTCATCAAATACACCACTTTTTCTTCTGAATATTCATTGGTTGACTTATAGATTAATTCTCCGTTGCCATAATATGAATAGACAATTTTATTGTGGGAATACTGTACATTTAAGGGTTGGATTAATACGCTGTAGTGGGAGAGGTGGTATTGCTTTTTGAATGTGTTTAACCCAAAAATACTAATCGGTGCGGTAATGATGATAATAATAAAAAGCGAAACGGTTGTTTTTTCATAAGGGTATTTGAGTGCTTTGCCTATGATATTCAATGCTCTTAGATGAATAAAAAGGTGATTGAAGAAGAAGAAAGTTGAAATTCCGAAAATAAAAAAGCCAATAATGATCATGAAATAGTCAATTCTGGCTTCGTTTACAAACCAGTTGTTAAATACATATAAGTACCCTGAAAGAGCCGCTAAAACCAGTATGGAATAACGTATTTTGTGATTCAGTACTTTCTGGCGGTTTTTAAATAATCGCAAATATCCCAAGCGTTTTATACGCAGGTCGTTTTCAATCTTTTGGCGTATTTCTTCAACAGACATTTGCGCTCTGCGTCCATATTTTCTTTCTTCAACCTTGTTTTTCTTTTGTTCTTCAATAACAGCAGATAGCAGTAAGTCGTATTTCATCCGTTCTCTGGGGTTGCTCAAAATATTGTACCCTTTGGTAACAATTTTAAAATACTCTTCAGCATTTTCTTCTTGTGGCATTTTGTCGGGATGGTATTTCAAAGCAATCTTGCGATAGGCTTGTTGAATCTCTTTGAGTCCTGCCTTCTCAGAAATCTGCAATAGCTTATAGTAGTTGTGAAATGACAAAAGTGGTGCTTGTTTGTGAGGCAAATGTAGTTTTTATGATAACAGAATTTGCGGTTAGATTATTTGACTTATAGAGAAATATGTGATAAAAACTGTTGTTTGTCTATCTGTATGCAATTGTAAACTGATACCTTTGCCTCATGATGTCAGGTATGATAATTTCAAATGCAATTGCAATAAACGAAGGAAAGAAAACAGAAGTAGATATATTGATTCAAGAGGGAAGAATAGCCCGTATTGAAAGAGCAGGCACATTGTCAAATGCAGAAAGAATAATAGATGCTCTGGGTATGTGGCTGTTGCCGGGAGTGATTGACGACCAAGTGCATTTTAGAGAACCCGGTTTTATGCATAAAGCAGAAATAGCTACGGAATCGATGGCAGCAGTAGCCGGAGGAGTTACCTCGTTTATGGAAATGCCTAATACTCAACCTCAAACTATCAATAAGGAAGAGCTAGAAAAGAAATTTGCGAAAGCAGCACAAGTAAGCCCTGCAAATTATTCTTTCTTCTTTGGTGCTACCAATAAAAATGCAGATGAAGTATTGTCGCTAAATGACAGCAGGGTTTGTGGAGTGAAAATCTTTATGGGCTCTTCTACAGGAGATATGTTGGTAGATAATGAAAATACGTTGGAGAAAATCTTTGCAAACTGCAATATGCTTATCGCAACCCATTGTGAAGATGAGCCAACCATTCGCAGCAATATGGAATTGGCAAAAGAACGATTTTATGGCAATATACCGATTGAGCAACACCCTCTGATCAGAAGCAGAGAAGCATGTATTTTGTCAAGTCAAAAAGCAATTGCATTGGCAAAAAGACACAATACAAGATTGCATATTTTACATATTACAACTGCTGAAGAAGCCATGAATTTTGAAGCAGGAAATGTTGAACACAAGCGAATTACCGCTGAAGCTTGTGTACATCATTTGTGGTTTTCTGATGAAGATTATCAAACTTTAGGCAGTAAAATCCAATGCAATCCTGCTGTCAAAACCAAGCATGACCGAGAGGCAATTTGGCAAGCATTGATAGAAAACAGAATCGATATCATAGCAACAGACCATGCACCCCATTTATTGGTAGAGAAGGCTAAACCATATCCTCAAAGCCCAAGCGGACTGCCACTTGTGCAACATTCTTTAAACATGATGATGCAGAAAGCCATAGAGGGCAAGGTGTCGCCTGAATGGGTGGTAGAAAAAATGTCTCATGCCCCTGCAAAATGCTTTAAATTAAAAGAGAGAGGCTTTATAAGAGAAGGCTATTTTGCTGACCTTGTGCTCTTTGATTCAAACCAACACTATACCATTACCCCTCAAAATATTTTATACAAATGTGCTTGGAGTCCGCTGGAAGGCTTTGCTTTTAAAGGTAAAGTCATGCAAACTTTTGTCAATGGAGTGAGTGTATTTGAAAATGATACAATTACAGGTCTCAAAGCCGGTATGGCTTTGCAATTTAACAGATAGAAAATGATGAAAGACACAGTTTTACATACAGTTGAAATGAAAATAGTTAAACAATTTTACATGCTATTTTTGATTTGCTCTTTTATGGGTAAAGTAAACGGGCAAGCAATAGAAACCTATCAACATAGTGTCAAAATGCCGTTGATTCTAACAAATGCTATGGGCGAAGTGCCGGTTCTGATACTTGTTGATGAAAATATTGATATTGCAGCATTGAATCAATACGATGTGCGTATAGAAACAAAAGCCGGCAATGTTTGGAGCGTACTTGTGCCACAAAGTAATTTATCTGTTTTATCCTCAATTCAAGGTGTTAAGGCAATTGAACCTGCACTCAGGATTAATGCTGCACAAATGAAAATGGATTCAGTGCGAAAGGTGATGAACGTTGATAAGGTGCACAACGGGCTTTTAAATGACTTGCCTGATAATTTTAAAGGAAAGGGAGTGATTGTTGGAATTGTTGATATCGGTTTCAATTATCAACATCCTGCATTTTACGCATCAGATAGCACAACCTACCGAGTGAGTAGAGTGTGGCAACAAAATCACGATGAAGGCACTCCTCCACAAGGATATGACTATGGTTCAGAGCTTATAGGCAAGGATGCCATATTCAAAGATATAGACTTAAACGGGACGCACGGTACACACGTTGCCGGAATTGCAGCAGGTAGCGGGATTGGATCGCCAAACCTTAAATATCAAGGACATGCACCGGAAGCTGAATTGGTTTTTGTGAGTTTAAAATATTTTAATGACGAATTGCCGGGCAGCGCAATGAGCGATTATTTAGTTGCAAATCCTGCTATTATTGATGCTTACAATTACATTTTTAGTTATGCTAAATCTCAAGGGAAGCCCGCTGTTATTAACCTCAGTTGGGGTATGCACACGGGTCCGCATGACGGAACCTCTCTTTTTGATTTGGCTACCAATAACTTGATTGGAGAAGGGCTGATTCTAGTTGGAGCGGCAGGAAATGAAGGAACAAATGCGATGCACTTTGATGCGCAATTACGTGGTGATACGGTGAAAACGATGGTTATAGAAAACCAGCGCTTTGAATACCCCAAAGAGGAAGTATATGTTGATATGTGGGGGAGTGGCAATTCGGTTTTCTCTGTATCTGCCCATTTAATTGATACAAGCGGAAGTATTGTATATGAAAGTCCTTTCTTAGCTTCAAGTAAAACAGGTGCAAACTCACACTCATACGATACTGACTCAGGCAAATTCACTGTGATTTCTTTTATCACTGCATATTATGTTCCCAATGGTAAACCCAATATCAGACTATTGTTAACCAACCCTAATCCGGCAAAATACAATATAGGTCTGAAAATCACTTCGCCTTATTCAGATGTACATGCATGGAATTCCGGTGGTATTTATAGATATACTTCCGGTCGCTTTGTGAACAAGCACAACACAATTGACTTTTCGTCCACCTACAAAGCCGGAAATACTGCTTATACAGTAGGGGAGAATGGAGGAACCTCTAAAAGCGTGATTACTGTTGGTTCTATGACTGCTAAAAACTTATATTATGGCATTTACAACGACACACTCAATGATCAGTCCTATTCGCAAATTGGCACTATCACACCATTTAGTAGCAGAGGTCCTACTGCTGACGGAAGAATTAAACCCGATATTTTAGCTCCCGGTATGGATGTGGCTGCTCCTATTTTTTTGAGAGAATATCCGGGCTGGGCGTGGAATAAGATTGTTGCTTTCTCAACTTTTAATTCAGATTCTTTTGCTTATGCGGTTTTTTCCGGCACATCCATGGCCTCTCCTCAAGTTACAGGAACAGTTGCCTTAATGTTACAAGCAAACCCAAAATTAACCTCATTCCAGATTAAACAAATATTAGCTAAAACTGCCTTGGTAGATGACAACACAGGCGCGGTTCCTAATAATAATGCCGGATGGGGAAAGGTGAATACATTTGAAGCCGTAAAGGAATCATATAGAATTTTGAGTGCCGGCAGTCTTACATTCAATCAACAAACAATCATTGCCTTTCCTAATCCGACTTCAAACGCAGTAACAATACAATCAGAGCACAAAACAATCTCTCAAATAGAAATTTATTCTATCAACGGGGTTTTAATACAACGCAATTCATATACACAACCCACAAATATTGTAGAATTGTCGCTTGCCGAAATGAAGCAGGGACTTTACATTATCAAGGTAGATGGACAAGTGATAAGGTTGTTGGTGGACTAATTGTCGGATATTTTAAAAAAAATATTTCATGGTCTTGTTTTCAAAAGATAAAAAACTATTTTTGCACCCACGTTTTCAAAAGGGGTAGTTCCCTAATTGAAAGAAAATAAAAAAAAGATCCTGTAGCTCAGCCGGTAGAGCATTACACTTTTAATGTAGGGGTCCTGGGTTCGAATCCCAGCGGGATCACAAAACAAAAAAAGGTCGTCTAAAAGGCGACCTTTTTTTGTTTGCTGCTTACGCAATCCAATTTTCAACCATATCAGACTTTACTCAAACCGTAACCGGATTACTTGCTTGTCCCGATGTGTTCCTAAGAAAATATTAAAAAGTTGCATGGTTAAATTCAATCTTTGTATTTTGAGTATCAATACAGTTTCGCATTTTGAATATCTGCAAAGGTTTATAATTATCAATGGTTGATAAGTTGAGAGATATAATATTTGGGAGAATGGAATTACTTCGCATATTTGTGAGTTGGCAGCAAGTGTAAAGGACGACACGACAACAACAAACAGACGACTAAAAACAGAGAAAAAGTAAACCATTTTGACAGGTGAACACAGACATAAAAACGATACAACAAACGGACAACGAGTAAGCCGACACTCATTTCCTACCCTTCTGTGTTTTAATTTTTTCCCCACCGCACAAAAAAAATTGAATTTCTATTGCCACCCACAAATGGCATATTTGGTTTTTCCGACACACAAGCCAACGCTCAAAAAACCAAAAGAGCCATTTTTTAGCCAACGCACGGACAGAAAGACCGACAATAAAAAGTAATTTAGCGAACTAATAAATAAAGAGAATTTTAAATGAGTGAAGACCAAAAACGAATATTAGAACAACAACTTTGGAATATAGCCAATACGCTGAGAGGCAAAATGAATGCGGACGAGTTTCGTGACTATATTTTAGGCTTCATTTTCTATAAATACCTGAGCGAGAAAATGGAAATTTTCGCAAACGACATCTTGAAGCAAGACAAAATCAAGTTTCGGGAAATAACGCCAAAAACAGCACAAGCCAACGACTTTTTGGAAGCAATCAAAGAAGAAGCCTTGGAAAAGTTAGGTTACTTCCTTAGACCCGAAGAACTCTTTACCGAAGTGGCTAAAAGAGGAATGGGCAACAATGAAGACATTGACCTTTTTGACGAAAGCAAAACAAACTTCATATTGGAAGACCTTCAAAAAATACTGACCAACATACAGCTGAGTACAATGGGTACTGACAGCGAAGAGGACTTTGACAACCTCTTTGAAGATATGGATTTGAACAGTACCAAATTGGGCAAGACACCCGAAGCAAGAAATACAATTATTGCAAAGGTGCTAACGCACCTTGACAAGATTGATTTCAAGTTGGAAAATACGGAATTAGATGTTTTGGGTGATGCTTACGAATATTTGATTGGTCAATTTGCCAGCGGAGCAGGTAAAAAAGCAGGTGAATTTTACACCCCACAGGAAGTTTCTAAAATATTGGCAAAGATTGTTACTACAGGAAAGCAAAAACTAAAATCAGTTTACGACCCTACTTGTGGTTCAGGCTCTTTGTTGTTGCGTGTAGCCCGAGAAGTTAAAGACGTGGCAATGTTTTACGGACAAGAGATGAACCGTACAACATACAACCTTGCCCGAATGAATATGATTTTGCACGGTGTGCATTATCGCCAGTTTGACATTAAGCAAGAAGATACACTTGAATATCCTCAACATATAGAACATTTACCTTTTGAAGCCATTGTTGCCAATCCGCCTTTTTCTGCCAAATGGAGTGCGAACCCTATTTTTACAAGTGATGACCGTTTTAGCCAATACGGAAAATTAGCACCTGCAAGCAAAGCAGATTTTGCCTTTGTGCAACATATGATTTACCATTTGGCTGAAAATGGAACTATGGCCATTGTATTACCACACGGTGCACTGTTCAGAGGTGGAGCAGAACAACACATTCGTAAATTTTTGATTGAAAACAAAAACTACTTAGATGCGGTGATTGGCTTACCCGAAAAGATATTTTTTGGAACGGACATTCCGACTTGTATAATGGTTTTCAAGAAATGCAGAGAAAATCCAAATGATGTAGTTTTTATTGATGCCAGCCAACACTATGCAAAAGGAACTCAGAATTATTTGAGACAAGAGGACATTGATAAAATCATAAACACCTATCAAAACAGGATAACAGAAGACAAGTATAGTTTTGTGGCTTCTCTTGAACAGATACGTGAAAACGATTACAACTTGAACATACCTCGCTATGTAGATACATTTGAGGAAGAAGAGGAAATTGATTTAGATGCAGTTTCTGCCAAATTGGTTGACTTGGAGAAAGCCATCAAAACTACTGAAAGCGAGATAGCTAAATTTTGTAAAGAATTGAACATTTCAACGCCTTTTTAATGATGAGAAATACCAATACAAAACCAGTTTTGCGATTTCCTGAATTTAAAGAGGATTGGAAACCTGTACAACTCAAGGAAATTTTAAAAGAACATAAATCAAGAAACACGAAAAACCAAGTTGAGGAAGTGTTTTCTGTCGCCAAAGAAAAAGGTGTTATTAACCAAATAGAACATTTAGGAAGGTCTTATGCTTCTGAAGATATTTCAAATTACAAAGTAATTTATCCAAATGATGTCGTTTACACAAAAAGCCCAACAGCAGGATTTCCTTTTGGTATTATCAAACAAAATAAATTAGACCGTACTGGAGTAGTTTCTGTACTGTATGCAGTATTTAAACCAAAAAATGTTGAATTGGGTTTATTGCTTGATATTTATTTTTCTTCTTGGGTAAACACTTACAATTATCTTGTGCCCTTGGTTCATAAAGGTGCTAAAAACACAATGAACATTGGAAATGAAGATTTTTTAAATGGTGCTAAAATTTACCTTCCAACTCAAAAAGATGAACAGAAAAAAATCACAGATTTTTTAATTCAGATAGACAACCGCATTGCTCAACTCACAGAGAAAAAAGAGAATTTAGAGCTATACAAGAAAGGAATTACGCAAAAAATATTCTCCCAAAAACTTCGCTTTAAAGATGAAAATGGCAAGGGATTTCCTGAATGGAAAAAACATTCTATAAAGAAAGTTCTAGACAGATATTCTAAACCTGTAGATGTTAACCCAAGTCAATTATACACTCAAATCGGAATCAGGTCACACGGAAAAGGAATTTTTCATAAAGAAGCTGTTTCAGGTAAAAGTCTCGGAAATAAGAGAGTATTTTGGATTGAAGAAGACAAGCTAATTCTAAATATTGTTTTTGCTTGGGAAAGAGCAATTACAAAGACAACATCATCAGAAAAAGGAATGGTAGCATCTCATAGGTTTCCTATGTATCAACCAAAACAAGGATTGTTAAACCTTGATTATATCCTTTTATTTTTCCTTACACCAAGAGGTAAAACATACCTTGAATTAGCTTCACCAGGAGGAGCAGGAAGAAATAAAACACTCGGGCAATCAGAATTTGAAAAATTGAAGATTTATCTTCCATCAATTGAAGAGCAAGAAAAAATTGTTTCATTTCTAAATGAAATAAGCAAACAAATTGAATTAGTCAATGAGCAGTTGGAAGAAACCCGAACCTTTAAAAGGGCATTGTTAAGTAAATTATTTTGCTAAATGAAAGAGGATAAAGACAATATAGACAAATGGCTAAAATTCCTTGACCCAGAAAATCTGAAAGGGAACTTGATGTTTTCATCTCTTTACATTGCTTCGTTTGAAGCATTCAAGGACTATGTCGTTGATGAAGTGAAGTTTTTCTTCAATACAGGCTTTTCAGAAGGCGAGTTTACTTTTTCAGAAGAATACATTACCAAAGTAAAGGCATTAGACAAGAGTATTTTAAAAGCAACATTAATTTGGCTTAAAGACTTAGAAGCAATTGAAGACAAGGACATTGAAACCTATGATGAATTAAGGCAATACAGAAACAAGTTATCACACGAGTTAATGACATTGCTCTTTGATGGGTTACCACAAGAACTTCCAGAAAAATTTGCTCAACTGATAGCATTAAGAGTAAAAATTGAAAAGTGGTGGATAATGAATATCGAAATCCCTACTAATCCCGATTTTGATGAAAGTCCCGAAGTAAAAGAAGAGGATATAATGACTTCTTCTCAAATATTCAATCAACTTATTTTTGATATGTTGTCGGGTGATGAAAAGAAAGCATCCTATTATCAAAATGAATTTAAGCAGAGATTTAATAAGTAATGGCTAAACAAAGCGAACAAATATTAGAAGAACAGTTGATTGCCCAGTTACAAAAATTGGGTTACGGTTATATATCGCTCAATAGTGAAGCGGCTTTGTTGGGCAACCTTAAAAACCAATTAGAAAAGCACAACAATATTTCTCTTTCAGATGCTGAATTTGACAAAGTGCTAAACCTTTTGAACAAAGGTTCAGTTTTTGAAAAATCAAAAACACTTCGACAAAAACAACACATTGTAAGAGACAACGGAGATAATCTCTATTTTGAATTTTTGAATACAGAACATTGGTGTCAAAACCAATATCAGGTAACCAACCAAGTAAGCCAAGAAGGGAAATACAAAAACCGTTATGATGTTACCATTCTAATCAACGGTTTGCCCTTGGTTCAAATAGAACTAAAACGCAGAGGTTTAGAACTGAAAGAAGCGTTTAACCAAGTAAATCGCTATCAACGCCATTCATTTGGTGCAAATTCTGCTTTGTATCAATATGTTCAAATTTTCATTATCAGCAACGGAGTAAACACAAAGTATTACGCCAATAACCGCAACCAAAGTTTTAAGCAAACTTTTTATTGGACAGATGTTGAGAACAAGCGATTGACCAATATTCTCAACGGTTTTACAGATGCTTTTCTAGAACCTTGCCACATCAGTAAAATGATTTGCAAGTACATTGTTTTGAATGAGGCTTACAAAATACCAATGGTGCTTCGTCCGTATCAATTCTATGCAGTAGAAGCATTGATTGACAGAGTAAAAAACTCCAACAAAAACGGTTATATATGGCATACGACAGGTTCGGGCAAGACTTTAACCAGTTTTAAAGCCAGTCAAATTTTGATGAATTTGCCAGAAGTTCACAAAGTTGTTTTTGTGGTGGACAGAAAAGATTTGGATTATCAAACCACCAAAGAGTTCAACAGTTTTAGTGACGGTTGCATTGACGGAACAGACAACACCGCCAATTTGGTAAAGCAGTTTATCGGTACATACAAAGACAAAAAAGGCGAAGCCAAAAACACAAAACTGATTGTTACCACCATTCAGAAACTCAATACTGCCATCAGTAAATTGAAGTACGAAAAGAAAATGACAGACTTGAAAGACAAGCGAATTATTTTCATTTTTGACGAGTGCCACCGAAGCCAATTTGGAGAAACACACAACAGAATAAAAGAGTATTTCAACAATGCTCAAATGTTCGGATTTACAGGAACTCCCATTTTTGCCGACAATGCCAACAAAAACGAATTGGGCAAACGCACAACCAAAGACCTTTTTGAAGACTGTTTGCACAAATACGTAATTACAGATGCCATCAAAGATGAAAACGTATTGAAGTTTTCAGTTGAGTATGTAGGCAGATACAAGCAAAAAGACACAGCAACCGAAATTGATATTGAGGTTGAAGACATTGACACGCAAGAGTTGATGGAAGATGAAAAGCGATTAGAAAAAATTGCTGATTACATCATCAACAATCATAACCGAAAAACGCACAGTAGAGATTTTTCGGCAATGTTTTGCGTGGACAGCGTAAAGTCATTGATTCGCTATTACGATATTTTCAAACGCAAAAAATTAGCAGGAGAACACAATCTAAATATTGCAACCATTTTCAGCTATGCAGCCAACGAAGATGATGCAGATGCCAATGGCTTTATTCCCGAAGAAGTTTCTGTAGTTGAAGAACCGAGAGCATTATATGGCTTGCAAGCCCACAGCCGTGAGAAGTTGGATGAATTTATTGAAGACTACAATCAATTGTATGATGTAAAGTATTCCACCAAAACCAGTGAGGATTTTTACAACTACTACAACGATATTTCAAAGAAACTGAAAGACCGTGAACGCCAACCCGAAAATGTAAATAATCGCATAGATGTTTTATTGGTGGTGAATATGTTCCTAACAGGTTTTGATGCCAAAAAAGTGAACACACTTTACGTTGACAAGAACTTAAAATATCACGGATTGATTCAAGCATTCAGCCGAACCAATCGTATTTTAAACGAGCAGAAATCGCAGGGTAATATTGTTGTTTTCAGAAATCTGAAAAACAGAACAGACGAAGCCATTACCCTATTCAGCAACAAAGAAGCGATTGAGGTTATTATAATGAAACCTTATGAAGATTATGTTGCCAAGTTTGATGAAGCCTTTGAAAAGTTGTTGGAAGTTACACCGACAACAGATGCAGTTAACGACCTTGAAAGCGAAGATGACGAACTGAATTTCATTAAGGCATTTCGTGACTTGATGAGAATTAAAAACATTCTCACTGCCTTTTCAGACTTCAAATGGGAAGACCTGCAAATGAACGAGCAACTTTTTGAGGACTTCAAAAGCAAATACCTTGACTTATACGACAAAGTAAAAAGCAACCACCAAAAAGAGAAAGTTTCCATTTTGGAAGATGTTGACTTTGAATTGGAGTTGATACACCGTGATGAAATCAATGTTGCTTATATCATTCAGCTTTTAATCAAACTGAAATCTCAAACACAGAAAGACACGACAAAAGCAGAAAAGGAAATTTTCAATTTATTGAGTACAGAAGCTACTCTAAGAAGCAAACGAGAGCTCATAGAGAAATTTATTTTAGAGAATCTTCCAGTCATAAGCGACCCCGACAACATTACAACTGCCTTTGAGGAGTTTTGGAACGAAGAACAACAAAAGGAATTTTCTAAAATTGTACAAGAAGAAAATCTATCTGCCGAGAAAACCGAAAAACTCATTGAAGATTATCTTTTTGCAGAAAGAGAACCACTCCGTGACGAAGTTTTGGAACTCATTGAAGGCGAAAAACCAAGCTTACTGCAACGTAAAAAATTAGGAGACCGAATTTTGAAACGGATTGTTGATTTTGTAGAGACATTTATTAACGGAATGAATTTGAATTGATTTATAAAATATGGAAGCTAAATATATTAATCTTAGTGCACTGAAAGAATTTGTTGAACATCACAAGTTGACCAATAGAAAGTCAATTACTCAATTTAGTGCTTTAGTAACTATCCAGACAGCTAAGAATAAAATTACAAAACAAGAGATGAATGTAGGTGTAACTTTTGATGGATATGAAAACTACGGTACAGTTACTATACTAGAAAGTGATATTGACCCATATTTATATCCTACAGTATTTTTAGCCCAATGGCAAAAAATGGAACATATCGAAAACGAGTTTTTAAGAATTACAGATACCCACACTAAGAATCCAGATATAGGTAAGTATGAAGTAAGAATTTTGTAATAGGTCGATAAAAACTTGGACACAAAACTAAGTTAATAATTAATTAGATTTGTGTATGTCAAAGCATAGGAAAACGTGGTCTTCAGAAGAAAAGGAGAAGATAGTACTTTACTCAATTGAGCATGGGGTTAGTGTTGCTTCAAGGGAATTTGGGGTGTCGTCTGTAAGTATTTATAGTTGGAAAGAGAAGTTTGACCAACTGGGTAAAACAGGTTTACCTCCAGGGTCGATGTCAGATTCTGAGCGTGAGTTAAAACAATTGCGTCGAGAAAACGAAGCTCTTAAACGGATCGTGGCCGAAAAAGAGTTAGCTATTCAGATTAAAGATTCCCTTTTAAAAAAAAGTCAATCCCTAAAGAAATGAAAATCATGGTTGTTGACGAGTTTTTAGAGCAAGGGAAGCCAAAATCAATAGTGTTGAAGCATGTAGGGTTAGCTAGAAGTAGCTATTATTATACATCTACTGGCACAAAACCCGGTAAAAAGACCTCTCAGTTTGTCTATGATTTAGAAAACAACAGGCATGATTTGGAGTATGTTTTGCAAGAAACCAAGAAACTTTTGGAGGGAGAATTTGTGGATTACGGTTATTATAAAACCTATCGCTATTTAAACCAAGAAAAGGGGTTAAAGATAGGTGCTTATAGAACCTACAAACTCATGAAAGAGCATAATTTACTGAAATTTCAACGCAATAATACCAAAAGAACTAGCCGAAATTGGGTAAAAGACCTCGTCCCTAATGTACAAAGCGAATTTAGTTTCCTTGAATTTGACATTAAGTATGTTTATATCCAAGGAACACGCTCAAATGCACAAGTACTGACCGTTTTAGATGTTTTTTCAAGATGGCAACTTGGACAATACATCGCAAATTCTATTAAATCAGAAGATGTAATTAGACTTTTTGAGCAAATTTTTGAAACTTATCCTATGCCTAAGCAATTTATCGTAAGAAATGATAATGGTTCTCAATTTGAAGCAACAATAGTTCAGGAATATTTAAGACAAAAAGGAGTTAATCAGGAATTTACGAAGCCTGCTACTCCGCAACAGAATGCACATATTGAGTCCTATCATTCAATCTTAGAGAGTGCTGTTTGTCAGAGATTTGAGTTTGAAGATTTGCAAGATTTCAAACAAGTGATGCATAGATGGAAAAAATTTTATAACTTCGAAAGAATACATGGAGGTTTACAATATATGTCTCCTCGAAAATTCCTCGAATCAATACAAGTAGAAATAGACCCTACGTGGTAAAATAAAGTAAATAAACTGTCCAAGTATTTGCGTTTAAGACAATTTTTCCCCTTCAAAGATTGAGGGAATAGGTACATAAATAAATTAAGATGAAAATAAGTATAACAGATAAAGCTTTTTTAGATGCATTTGACCACCTAAATTCTTATTATTTAGATGAACACAAAAAGAATGCTCTTGACTTATTCATCTTAAAGACGAATGCTAATGAATTTGACATAAGCCATTTACAAAACTGTTTATTAGAACCGCTTGCAAGCTATTCTTTATCTCGAAAAGTTAAAGAAAAGTATAAAAACAAACCAATGGAGCTTTCTACAAAAGCCAGAGAAAAATTCATAGATTACTTAAAAAACAAAGGAGAATTAGGAGAGCTATTATTGTACTGCTTTTTGGAATCACATTTGAATGCTCCTAAAATCTTATCTAAATTAGAATTGAAGACTTCAACCAGCCTTTATGTAAACGGGGCTGATGGTGTTCATTATCTTAAACTATCGGACGGAAATTATCAGTTAATTTTCGGTGAATCAAAAAGCATAGCGGATTTAACTTCCGCAATTTCTGAATCCTTTAAGTCAATATATGAGTTCAAGAATGAAATAAATTCGAAAGGCAATTCAAAAAGTGGTCTTCGTTATGAAAAAAGTTTAATAAGCGACCACCTTGAAAAAGAAACCTTTTCAGAGGAGGAGAAAGAATTTATCGAAAAAATTATTTATCCAGTCCGTACAAATACATTTGAGGTTGATGACGCTTTTGGCATCTTCATTGGCTATGAAATAAAAGTCTCCTCTGAAATGAAGCGGCTAACTCAAATCGATTTCCGTAAAGAAGTAAAGAACCAAATTGAAAACGAGATTAATGGCAAGTTAGATTTCATTAAAAAGAAAATAGAAGATTACGAATTATTTGGTCATAATTTTTATATCTACATTCTGCCTTTCACAAACCTAGCTAAGTCAAATAGTACCATTCTTATAAGTATAACCAAATGAGTATTATAGAGGAATTAGCGGGCAAGACACTTAGTGACGACTATTTTAAGGAGTTGTTCTTAAAAGCTGAAATTAAATCAGCTTACAACTTTTTTCAAATGCAAAAAGAAAAGTTAAATGCAAAGGAATTTACTGATATTTTACGGTTTGCAGATATTTTATCACGTTCAGAAGATTCAGAATCAAAAAATAAGGCATACAAAATTGTAAGTTTACTCATTGATGATTATAAAGACGACCCTATATTTAGGGCTTTTTCTAGTTCTATTTTACTGAAGTTAGGGAATTTTCCAGCTCTAAGCTTTCTTGAAAATTCCAATAACGATTTGGATAAACACTCATCAGAAATGTTATTTGAGAGAGCTATTAAAGAAACATTTCAACAGATTCCAAACAGTAACTTTATTTTCACAGATTCACAATATGCAATATTTGAAGAACTTAAAAACAACAACCACTTTAGTTTTTCAGGTCCGACTTCTCTTGGTAAATCTTTTATTATTAAAGCGTTTGTTCGATTTCTAATATCAGAGCATAAGGGTACAGACAATATCATAATTCTTGTACCAACAAGAGCACTTATCAATCAAACAGTTCTATATCTTAAAGAAGAGTTTAAAGATGTCGAGAATTACAGAGTTTTAGCACATCCACTCGTTCCTGCATTCTATAGACAAGAAAATTCAAGGTATATTTTTGTATTTACACCTGAAAGATTACTTGCTTATTTGTCTGAACCTAAGAATCCTAAAATTGACTATTTATTTGTTGATGAAGCCCAGAAAATAATCTCTGAGAAAGACACTAGAAGCCCATTATATTACTACTCGATTTTACAAGCTGAAAGAAAAAGCATCAAGTTGTTTTTTGCATCACCCAATATACCTAACCCTGAAATTTTTCTTCAATTATTTGAAAAAAACACAGATGAAAAACTAAGTATTAAAAATTCCCCTGTTTCACAAAATCGGTATTTCTTAGATTTGACAGAGAAGAAATGTTTACTATTAAGTGAATTTAATACAGAACAATCAATTCCAATAAAATTAGAAAATACTAACTTTTTCTATTGGCTCAAAACTCTAACAGGTGAACAAAAAAGCATTGTTTACTGTAATACAAAAGAAGACACTATTAATTTTGCACTTCAATTTGCTTCTACTCTTCCTGATAAGGACAATGAGCGAATTAATGAGGTAATTGATTTAATAAAAGATTACCTGCACAAGAAATATTTCTTGATTGATTGCTTAAAAAAGGGGGTTGCATTTCATTTTGGTAGCTTACCACAACGTATTAGAGAAAAAGTTGAAAAGCTTTTTGAAGATAGGGACATTGATTATGTTTTTTGCACTTCAACACTTTTAGAGGGAGTTAATTTACCTGCAAAGAATATATTTATTTTAAGCAACGCTATTGGATTGACAAAGTTTTCGGATATAGATTTTTGGAATCTAGCAGGAAGAGCCGGTAGGTTGACAAAAGAGTTGTCAGGCAATATTATTTGTACACGAATTGAAAATAAAAAAAACAGATGGGACAAACCTGAAACTGATTTATCTGTTGTTAAAGATAAAACGATTAAAGAAATAAATCCATTAATTATTTCAGGAAGAAAGAATTTTTTTGAAAATATAGGAGCTTCACTATCGGGAGAAAAATTCACAAAGAAAAATCCTTCAAATAATGAAATTAGTGTTTGGAATCAATATGCAAATATTGCTTTGATACACGAACTTCGCTCTGATGATTCTGTTCTTCGCTCTAATTTTATTTCAAAGAATGATCGGGCAAAAAAATTATTGCAAGACGAAAAGAAAAAAAATTCAGTTCCAGAAAGGATTTTAGCCATTTCCCCTATGATAAAGGCAAAATATCAAAATGGGATTTTCAACTCAAATAATTTAGAAGATGAAGTGCTACCAATAGAAATAAATTACCAAACGGTACTTGACAAACTCAAAAAGCTTAGTTCTTATTATAGGTGGGACATAGAAGAAAGCGGAGGACGTAGTCCAATGTATAAATCAGAGAATAGCTTAAATTACTATGCTACAATAATGAATAATTGGCTTAATTCTACACCACTTAACTTGATGATTACCAATGCAATTGTATTCTATACAAAACAAGGGGTTTACTATAATCAAAATCAAGAACAACCTTTTGATGCTTCTAATCCGTACCATATAAATTTTGTGATAAATGAGCTGATAACCAACATTGATAACATTTTACGATTTAAGTTTAAAAATTATTTTGAGAATTTTTATTTACTACTTGATAAAAAATTAGGGAGCAAAAATGCAGGAGTTAATTGGTCTGAATATCTTGAATATGGGACAACGGATTATAAAGTTATTGAATTACAGAATATTGGTATTCCAAGACACCTCTCAATGTTTATACTCAAAAAACATTCAGATTGCTTGACTTTTGAGGAACGATATTTAGTAGCCTTTAATCACAAAAAACTTCTTGATTCGGTAGACAAAAAGTCCGCTGAATTTAAAGAGTTAAATGAAATATTTGCTTATGAGAAAGATAAGGAATAACAAATCCCAACACACAAAATCACACACATTGCCAAGTCGCACCAGCCAACACACAAACCAAAACTTGGCAAAGAGTGTGATTTTCCCAACGCAGAAAGAAATTCAATTTTTTTTCTCCTTCCCTCTTGAAAAAATTAAAACACTCGACACACTAACCTACACGACAAAGACCGTTAAACTCAACAATGACAATGGTTTACAGACACGGACGACAAGAACGCCAGCACACAACAGGCGGTTTGCCGTCATTGGCGGTTAAGTGCTTAATTTGGTCATTTGTGCTTTCCATTTGCTTTTGTATTAAAGTGAAACATTTGTGCTTTCTATCGCCACCGAACGGCAAGCCGCTGGGACGTTGCCGGCAAGTGTATGACGACAGTGCAAACATGAAACGGACGTCCAAAAATTAAACATTAACACAAGGACAAACCATTTTGACAAGTGACAAACATACTGACCACATTTCAAGCGTTGAACGAGTCAGCCGATCCCCATGGCTATCGGGACACAAGCCAATTATTCTCAGGAAAAGCAAAAGTGCCGTTTCTGCTATCGCACCGACAAACAATCACTTCGGAAACGATAAATTTCCGTATTTTGACCAATTAAAAATATTTACAAGACAATAGAACATGACTGACAATTTAGAGCTGGAAAAAACCCTTTGGGCAGCAGCCGACAAACTCCGCAACAACATTGACGCTGCGGGTTGGGAGTATAATGAATGTTTCAAAAAAATACATAAACAATAAATAGACTAATGGCTTATGTACAATAACTATATTCATTCTAATTTTGCACTTTCAATTCAATAATATATGAAAGTACTTTCTGGTTTAACACTAACCATTCTATTTACTTTGGTTCTATTGTCCTCTTGCAAAAAAAACGAAGATGAATCTACAAATACTGCAAATAACATTACCATACTCAATACCAATGAATGGAAAGTAGTTTCGCATCACGCACAACCTAAAACACAAGGAAATTTAGGTGGTGGATTTGAAACTCAGGCATTTAGTTTACAATCGCCCAACGAATTGCGTTGGTATTTGTGGTTTAAACATATGTCCGGTTATCAAGATCCAATTGAAATCATTTTAAACAACCTAAATACTGTTGTAGTAAATAAACCAACAGGGAATACCGGAACTGATTTCAGACCTTTCAAAACAATTTATGGTGGAGATACATGGGAAACACATATTCCATTTTCAAATACTTATAGTTTAGCGGTTTTTAAGAATAATCAAAACATTAATATAAAACTTGATAGCAATGCTACCAACATAAGAAGACTGCAAGCATCGGAAGACGGATTGTTGAATAATTCAGAGGTGAATGGCGGAACAAATACGGTGTCGCACTTTCACTTTGGCACAAATAAATGGAAAACAAATGCTTTTTTCGCCTCCCAATTTGTATCTGTACGTTTTGATAACCGGACTTACGTAATCAATTTAAATAAAAATACCAGCCAAGACGGCTTAGGAATACATTCTGAAACAGATAATAAAGTAACGGGTTCTCAAGGAAATATTGTTTATACGATGCAAGAAGAAAATCATCTTACTATGTCTTCCGTTGGCTTTATTTTACACAGTTCACAACATGGAGATAATGTTTTTGTAGCGATTGATGCCAATGGAAATAAGTTTGAAGTCTATAAAATAAACTTAACCAATTTTACCATTCAAAAGGTTCTTGATGAAACTAAAGTAGGCACTTACACACAATATGCGAATGAAATTGATGATGAGGGAAATTTGTATATTGTAGAAAATAGAGTTGAAAATCAAACTTCACATTTTAGCATTAGAAAATATAAAACAACAGGTGGAAACGAGGTGATATTGAAAGAAACAGGTTTGAAGGAGCATACTCAGATACATGCACTCAAGTATTTTAACGATAAGTTACATGCAGCGGTGGTTTACAGACAAGAAAATCCGGATAATTGGATGGATAATACTTACCACATGCAGATTATTGCTAAAAAATAAAGTTGGATGTATCCAAATCCAATTAAACCAAGTTAGTTGGTAAATAAAGTGTTGGTTTATTTGTTTTATTGGCTTTCCCAAATCTTGCTTGTTTGATTGTAACTTAAAATCGATATAAGAAGATAATTGAGGTCAACATGTTTTCCTTTTTGTTTTATCAATTTTTTAAACTGAATTTTGCGCTGTAACATGAACAAGAAAGCGCAATATAATCAATCACTAAAGGAAATCCAATCTATATGGGATGAACAAATCAGTTTAACCGGAAACCTTGCAAATGTGTGTGCGGTACTTAAAAGTACTTTTGATTTTTGGTGGGTAGGTTTTTATCGTGTAGAATCTGACGTATTACAATTACATGTTTTTCAGGGTCCGACAGCTTGCACCAGAATTGGTAAGGGAAAAGGTGTTTGTGGAGCAGCATGGGAGAGAGGGTCGGGTATTGTTGTTCCCAATGTACATGAGTTTGATGGGCATATTGCATGCAATTCGGAATCAAATTCGGAGATTGTGATTCCGGTAAAATATTATGATTCAGTATGGGGTGTGTTAGATATTGACAGTAAGCAGTTTAATATTTTTGATGAAGTGGACAAAATATGTCTTGAAGAGATTGTTGGGTTTTTAGAAGATAAAATAACTTCCAACATACCATGTTAGGACTAAAATTAGCTACAGACCCTCGTTGGGTGGACATTGCCGGTATGAGCATAGAAGAGATTTTAACCGACCATGCTTGGTGTGAACAAAAGGCTGCTACCAATGGAATTACCGTTATTTCCAAATTCTCTGAGTTTGAAAACATGGTGGACAAGGTTGCCCCTGTCATTGCGGAGGAGTGGGGGCATTTTCGCAAGGTATTAAAGGAGTTGAAAAAGAGAAAATTGAAACTTGGAGCCCAGAGAAAGGATGAATATGTAAATGAGTTGTTTAAGTTGGAAAAGAAAGGAGGCAGCAGAGCGCAGGCATTGGTTGAGAAATTGCTCATTTGTGCCATGATTGAAGCGCGCAGTTGTGAGCGATTTCGCTTGTTGTCATTGCACATACAAGATGATTTGTTAAAGGAATTCTATCATGAGTTTATGGTGTCTGAGGCAGGTCATTATACGCTTTTTATAAAACTCGCTAAGGAAATCCTACCAGACGAATATGTTGAAAAACGTTGGCAGCATTATTTGGAAGGAGAAGCCGAAATCATGAAAAAATTTGAGTACAGAAAAGGGCGGATACACTAATTGTGTGTATTTGCATATTATTCATATCGCAATGCGTCAATAGGGTTCAATTTAGCAGCCTTGCGAGCCGGATAAATTCCTGCTAACAACCCTACAACGATGCAGATTGTTAATGCAATCAAAATCCACAACCAAGGGACAATGAATCCGGTGGACATCATCATACCTACAATGTTCCCTATGGCTATTCCTAATACAATGCCGGCAAGCCCTCCGATTATACATATTACAATGGCTTCTGTGAGAAACTGAGATAGAATCGTTTTGGGTCGAGCACCAAGCGCCATGCGCGTTCCTATTTCTCTTGTTCTTTCTGTAACAGAAACCAACATAATATTCATCAATCCAATAGCTGCACCAATAAGTGTAATGAGCGAAATGATGGTGGCAGATAGTGTTAGGGCTTTGAGGTTTTGAAGTAAATCTTCGGTTGCTGAATTGCTCTTGAATATCTCAAAATTATCTTCCTCTCCGGGGTGTAGTTTTCTGATTTTTCTTAATGTTATTTTGGCTTCATCTATTGCAACATCAATCAAATTGCCATTGCTCACACCAACTAAAATTACATAGTTTGTATTGTTGCTTAAGTATAAAGAACGAGCGCGATTGATAGGGATGTACATCATTCTGTCTTCACCTCCGAACCCAATACTACCTCCTTTCTTTTCAAGTATGCCAACGACTTTGAATTTCACACCATTATAGCTCACAAAGCTGTCAATCGCTTTTCCCTTTGGAAAAAGCCCTGTTGCAATATCATAGCCAATTACCGCAACAGGACTGCCTTCAGAAATTTCAAATTGAGAAAAATTCCGTCCTTTATAAATGTCAGATGCAGAAAGTTCTAAATAATCTTCATCTATTGCTAATATACGGTTGTTAGGATTAGTCTTAGCAAAATTGGATTTGAGAATTCCTTGAAATGAGACAACTGCCGATACAGCAACGGTTGCGGGAAATTCGAAATTTTCTTTGAATTGTCTTGTTTGCAAATATTTGATTGATTCGTATTTGGTCTGTTTTTGTGTTCCAAACACTTCCATTTTTCCACTTTTGTCTTTGATAGTAAATGTGTTTGCGCCCATACGAGAGAAGTTTTTGTTAATCGCAACTTCTAAACCTTCAATAGCGGTTAACATACCCACCAAAGCAGTAATACCGATTGCAATAATGGTTGCTGTAATAATGGTGCGTAGCAAAGTGCCTCGAATCGAGCGTAAGGCAATTTTTATGTTTTCTGATATTCTCAATGAGGATGTCAAAAGTAATGTAATTTTGCCTCATGGATGTTTTTGAATTTGAAGATTGGGGGGTAATAGAATATGATGTGGCTCGCCAAAAACAGCTGGAGAGATTTGAACGAAATTTAGCAGACAAAATCGCAGGTAAGGCTATCAAATCGTGTCTTATTATGTGTGAACATAATCCCGTTATTACTTTTGGTAAAAGTGCAGACAAAACCAATGTTTTGTTTAATGCAACATGGTTACAAACACACGGTATAGCTGTCTGTCAAACAGAAAGAGGCGGAGATGTTACGTTTCATGGACCGGAACAATTGGTGGTTTATCCGCATTTTGACATAGAACAAATGGGGAAGGGGGTGCGTGATTACATTCACTCTATTGAAGAAGTAATCATTAGAACAATCCGACATTACGGAATAAAAGGAGAGCGTTCACAAGGGTTTACCGGTGTTTGGTTGGAGGTTGGTTCCACTAAAGAAAGGAAAATTGCAGCAATCGGTGTAAAATGCAGCAGAGGAGTAACCATGCACGGGTTGGCGTTGAATGTCAATACTGACTTACATTTTTTTGATTATATTATCCCATGTGGTATTACAGGAAAAGGGGTTACGTCTATTGAAAAGGAACTTGGACACAAGGTTTCTATGAAAGATGTTAAGGCAATTATGAAAAGTAAATTTGAAGAAGTGTTTGCTTGAGTTTAGAGCAGGAAAATAAGCATTATCACAATCAACATGACAAATTTTGTTATCAAAGATAGTTTCTTAGCTGTAACAATATCAGGATTTCTCAATGCCATTATTCCAATCAAAAAAAACGCACTGCCACCGATAATGGCAATCAAAGCCCAAGCTATGGTTGAAACTTCGGGTGTTATTGGATAAATAGCCCTGTACAATAGAATACCTCCGAAAACTAAGCTGATAAATCCCGTTGCTATCATTGCATTTTTACTTCCAATCAAAACAGGCAGCGTTCTAAAACTTGCTATTTTATCACCGGCAAAATCCTCTATACTTTTAAAGTTTTCTCTAATGAAATTGGCAGCAGTTGCAAAAATTCCAATGCCTGATGCAAGGATTGAGGGTGTTTCTGCTAGTAAATTACAAACAATAAAAACCATACCAACACAAACGCTCACAAGAAGATTCCCAACAATTGCAGTTCTTTTTACAAATAATGCATAGAAAAATAAAGCAATATTGATAAAAACTACTACCGCCAACAATCCCGGAATTGCAGCATAATAGGCAATGAATAATGAAGATAGCAGTAGCGTGAGATAGAATACTATTGCATTTGTTTTAGAAATTTTTCCTGAGACTAATGGTCTTGTCGGGCGATTGACAAAATCTGCTTTTATATCAAAAATATCATTAATCACATAGCCGGCTGCAGCACTGAGTATTGTACTGAAAATCAAGAAAAATCCTTGAATTGCAGCATTTGACTCAATCAAATGCATCAGCAACGCACATTGCCCCAAAATAATAAAGAGTAAATTGAGCGGTCTTATTAATTGAAATCGGGCAAACATGAGGAGATTATTTGCGAGAGGGTTTAATAGGATAGTCTGCACGAACTTTACCCTTGCTCATTTCTTTCAGTTTGTTTTGTAAGAATTTCTTTCTTAACGGATTAATCTTGTCAGTAAATAGAATCCCCTCTATATGGTCATATTCATGTTGTATGACACGTGCAGCAATACCGGAAAATTCTTTGAGGTGAGCATTAAAATGTTCGTCTAAGTATTGAATTTTTATTTTTCCTTTTCTGCTCACATTTTCTCTGATTCCTGGAATACTTAAACATCCTTCTTCAAATTTCCAAGGTTCATCCCATTCCTCAATGATTTCGGCATTGATAAATGCTTGTTTGAATTTCTCTGCGTTTTTTGCTTCTTCCCATTTTGTAGTGTCAATAACAAAAAGCCTGATAGGCAGTCCTATCTGGGGTGCAGCAAGTCCCACACCATTGGCAGCATACATGGTCTCAAACATGTTTTCTATCAATGTGTTTAATTCGGGGTAGTCTTGTGCAATCTCAGTCCCTTTTTTTCGCAGAACTTCTTGTCCAAATGTGTATATGGGTAAAATCATGGATGCTTCTCTAAATAAGTTTGCAAAATTAGGGCAGCACTCACTGTATCCAATAGCTTTTTATCTTTTCTTTTAGATTTTTTCATACCCATTTCGACCAAACTGCGTTGTGCAATGCGCGAAGTATAGCGTTCATCTTCAAAGACAATAGAAAGTTGAGGAAATAAGGCTTGCAGTTTCTTCGCAAATTTGTGCACTTCAATTTGCATTTGTTGAAGTTCGCCACTTTCGGAATATGGTTCACCTAAAACAATGACGCTTACATTTTCTTTAGCAATATATTCTTTCAAAAAGCGCTCAATTTCACTATTTTCAACAGTTGTAAGTGGTTTGGCAATGATTCTGAGAGGGTCTGTTACAGCAATGCCTACTCTTTTTAACCCATAATCGATGGCAATTACTCTTCCGCTCACTTTATTCTTCGAGATATCACTAAATTACGGTCTGCAATTTCAGCATACACCGGTTGATTATTAAAAATTTCAATACTTGCTTTGTTGGCAAGGTTTCTAAATGTGTAGTCATACGAAGTGTCGGTTTGATACTGCTTGTCCACCACAATTATCAAAAAGAGCGTGTCTTTATTTTTGTCTAAAACAATGCTGGTTTTTGCATCATCGGTAAAAAACTTTTCATCCGCTAAGAAATTTCCGGTACGTTCAACTAATTCACTTGCGATTGTAGGATTGTAGAGTAATTCACCTTGTTTGAATGTCTTACTTGGTAAATTCTGTTTACATCCAATCAATGTAACAAATATAACCGGAATTAAAGCAAGTCTTTTCATGTTACTTGGGTTGTGTTATCGTTGGTTTGAAATTATGATTTTATGCGTTTTCCATTCCTTGTCAAGAATATGAGCCACATACATTCCATTCAGGAAATTAGAAATATCAATAGGAAGTAAAGCCCCGATTTTGCCTTCAAACACCAATTCTCCTAACATATTATAAATCTTGATTTCATATTCACCTTCATACACAGAACCTTGATAAAACAAGGAGTTAGTTGCAGGGTTAGGATAGGGGAGTAAATTACCATTTTTATAAATAATACCTTTTGTATCCAAAGCGAGCATAATACCAGCATACGCATCCACCTTGCCTACACCCCAAGTCATATTACCAAAAGGGGCTTGCAGCGCTCCGGTTTTACTGTCTTGATATGCAGTCTTCATTAGGATTTCTTTGATTTGGGCGGGTGATAGTTCCGGGTTAGCTTCTAAAAGCAATGCAGCCACTCCCGTTACGGCAGGTCCGGACATGGATGTTCCGCTAAAACGAGCAAAAGGGTAGGTTTTGCTATTAAACTCAATAGTTCTTACCACAGTATATGGTTGCGTGGTAAAAGTGGAAACAGACGACAATATTTGCACACCCGGTGCGCTGATATTCGGTTTAGGTAAATTATCAATGGTGGGTCCGTGACTGCTAAAATCAGCAATCGCGCCAGGTGTTGTTGTGTTTCCTGAACGGATTTCTGCGGTGTGTGCTGCAACGGAAATGATATAGGGAGTAGTTGCAGGATCACTAACACAAAAGGAGTCATTACCTTTTTCCCAATCAGGTTTAAATGAAATGAAATTCAAACCCGTATTGCTGGTATTGCCTGTTGTTTGAATAATATTCCAATAATGTACAGTGCCGTTATCTGCTTTTGTACGCAGTACTACTTTCCACAAATCATTTGTTTTCCGTATTGTAAAAGTCAATCTGGGCTTATTGTTGAGCGGATGCGACTTCTCTCCTTGAACTTTGAAGTACATAGAATTATTGGCAATTTTTATATTGTCTTCATAAGTATTCGTATTGTCAGTATTGAAATACTCTCCTGAATAAATCTTGCTGCTTCCATTATAAATATCCAATGCACACGAAAATGATTTACCGGGTTCTCCCCATGCTAACACATATTGTCCCCAATAATTAGGAAAAGAAGTAGTTAATGGATACATGTTAATTTGCGTTTGCATCTCATCATAGTTAAAGGTATGTTTGATGTGCATTTTGCTGTTGCCATTATTGCCGGCAGAAGCCACCATGACCACACCTTTTTTTGTATATTCTTTGGCAACCGTGTGGTAAATTCCAAAAGTGTCGAGTGTAGCTTTGTTATAACTACCAAAACTCATATTAATCACCAAACGTTTGCCTCTTTGCTTTGCCATTTCATAAAGCCAATCAACACAGTCCAAAAAATTTCCTTTTTGCCAATCCGGTTGCACCAACAAAAATTCACAATTATAAGCCACTCCAAACAACCCGATTCCGGCACCGCCACCTCCGGCAATTCCGGCTACGTGCGTACCATGAGTTTCATAAATGCTGCCATAAGCGGTATCAGACTGAGCGGCAAGTAGTTCGTCTGTGCCAATATATACAGTTCCATAGCCATATTTGGAGGGTGCAGGTCCTGATTTTTTATAGTGATCCCATGCGGCTATGATTCTGTTGCGTTGCAAAAAACTGTCATAAAAAATAGGATGTGTATAGTCAAAGCCCCAATCTATAATACCGATAATGACATCTTTGCCGGAATATCCTTGTGGTAAGCTAATGCCTTGATGCACAGAGTCTGCTCTGATATCGCCAATTGCTCTATCCAAAAATGGAGTCATGTTAGGCGGTGTTTCTAAGTATTCAATGCCTTGAAGTGATTCTATCCGTGTAATTAATCTGATAGGAACTTTTAGACTCACCACATTGCCAATGTGCACTGAGATTAATATTCCTTGTTTCTCAAGATAATCAGCATTGAAATCATTTGAAATAAACCCTTGCAGATTTATATACATGGTATTGTTTATTGTGAGAAAACTATGAAGTGTGTCTTGAAGCTGTTGTGAAATAGTATTCCCGTAAGATTCTAAGTAAGCTGCATCCGTACTAATCTTGTGAAAACATTCTCTTGTTTCGTTTGTCAGTTTGACTTGTGCATGCACAGGAGTAATATCTACCAATGCAAAAAAGGAAACTATATAAATTGCAATTCGGATTTTCACTGTGTAATTTAATTATGAATATAAAGCAAGCAGACAAAGATTAGACTGTGGTTATTACTTCTTTTCATCTTTCTTATTGTCAGGTTTCTGATTTTTGTTTTCAGTAGTTTTATGACGTTTGTAATCTCCTCTATTCCATGCTTCAAAAAATTGAGCCCATGCAAAGGGGTTCATTAATGTGATAGATGGTACTGTTCCTTTGTAGTATTGCTTTTGGTTCTGATAGCGGATATATGCCTGATAGTTTTCCTTTTCATCCATTCCCATTCTAAATGCAGCATCTTTATATGCTTCTCTTTCAAGATTCTTTTTGGCAATATCTAATTTATCTTGAGGAATATCAGCGGTAAGGAAAAATTGGTCAAAAGTATTTCTGTTAGGAACCGGGCTGACAACAATACCATCAAGGTATATAGTATCTGCTGTGAGCGATTGAATGATATGATATTTGAAATCAGTTAATGAATCAGGTATTACGAAATACGATTTCTTGTATTCAATATGTGAGAACACAACTGTATCACCTTTTTCTGCAACAAAAGAAAATTTTCCTGAGAAATCGCTGTAGTCACCATAGGGCTTATTTTGTACAATGATATGCACAAATGGAATAGGGAGGATGCTGTCTGATGTAACAACAATCCCTGTAAATTGGATATAATCGTGTTTTGTTACCGAATCTTTGTGGTGTTGCGCAAAACAAGAAACTGAGAAAAGGAATGAAAGTAATAGCAAGATAGTATGTTTAGTTCGGTCAAAAATCATAGGTTTCAAAATTACGGTTTTTTCATGGTTTTGATGAAGAGGAAAGTTTTTTGAGTGTATTACGTTTAAAATGCCTTCAATTGTCTAGTCCAAAATAGGTTTTCACCAAAACGTGTAATAATGAACAAAAAGTAAAGTCATTTCAGGACTAAAAAACAACTGTAAACTAATAATAGGATTTAACCTATAGCCTGTAAACTTTTTTTAGGACGAGACAGTTTTTATACATTTGCTCCCGACAAAGCCAATGAAAAAAAGCTACCTCATATCAGCAGCCGTTTTGTTGCTCCTTAGCCTAGGCGCATATGCTCAACCCATCTATAAATTGCCGACAGGCTGGCGACAAGCGGTCTATTATCATGGTAATTATTATCAATCACCACCTGATTCACCTGTGCCAATACAATATGTGGGAGATACTGTATTGTGTGGCAAAACATATTGCAAAATCAATGAATTAAGTTTCTTTTGGAGTGCTGATACGAGTACAAGATATGTTAGAATTGACAGCGGTAAGTATTTCGAACTTCGCCATGTAGGTTCTTGTAAAGAAGTGTTGTTGTATGATTTCAGTTTAAATGAGCAAGACACGTTTTTCCCGTTCAGGCTAAATGGCGACTATGTGGATGATTGGATTTTTTCAGATTACTATATTGTGGATAGTATATCAACTATTACGCTTCCTGATAGCTCTCAAAGGAAGTGGATGAGATTAAAATCTAATGGTTATTATCGCCAGTATGCTTATTGGGTTGAAGGAATTGGAGATATTGAAATGGGCTTTTTTGCCAGTGGCGACTTTGAAGGAGGAAGAACAAGCTTAATTTGTCATAAGGAGGAACAAGAACTTATTTGGGAAACATTGGAAAACAGAGATATTGCTGATTGTAATTCTTTAATTGGGATATTAGAACCCAATGGGGGCGGGTGTACTATAAACTATTCCAAGCAATCTAACAGTAAACAGTATAATATCTGGTATTTTGGGCAAAATGCAGGCTTAGATTTTAACGGAGATACGCCTGTAGCTTTAACAAACAGTGCAATGTTTGTTGAACATGGCTGTGCAAGTATTTCTGATGCCAACGGAAATTTATTGTTTTATACTGACGGAAAAACTATTTGGGACAAGAATCATGTGCCTATGCCCAATGGAACTGGACTAACTGGACAGGCATTTTCAACCCAATCAGTTATGATTGTACCGCAACCCGGAAATGATTTGGTTTACTATGTATTCATAACGAATGAATCGTGGAATAGTAATAATTTCTGTTATTCAATAGTGAATATGCGCCTAAATGGGGGAACGGGAGATGTGGAATACACCAAAAAAAACTCTCTCATTTTGGCAAATGTAACCAATAAACTTACTGCCACCTATCATGCAAACTGTAAGGATATCTGGATTATAGTCCATGGTTTAGGAAATGCAAATTTTTATGCTTATCTGCTTACTTCCACAGGACTTGAATTATCACCAGTTGTATCATCAACGGGTATTGTGAATAATAATAATTTTGACAATATGCAGCTTAAAGTTAGTCCTAATGGAGAAAAACTAGCTAACTGCATTTCCAATATAGGGAGGGTTCAATTATTTGACTTTGATACTCAGACCGGAACAATAAACAATCCCATTACTATAAATTTTCACTCCCGGTTACGCCCAACCAGTTGTGAATTTTCTCCTAACTCGGAAAAGTTTTATATTTATTGTTTAGACCCCAAGATCTCCAATCCTGTTTTTCAGTATGACATAACATCAAACGACAGTCTTGTTATAGCAGAAAGCAGAGAGATGATTTCTTATAAGGGCGGAGGTTTTCTTCAATTGGCTACAAATGGCAAGATATATGTTTCAAACCCATACAATGAATCCTATATAGGTGTAATAAACAGCCCTAATGCATCGGGTACATCATCAAATTATATTGAAAAAGCAATCTATCTGGCAGGAAAGAAAAGCTATACAAGCCTTCCAAATATATTAATAACAAAGCCTTGTGTTGAGCAAATTGATTTTACTGTAAATATCGGCTGTCAAAATAAAAACTCATTTTTCAACTTTATCGGAACTTATTGTGTTGATAGCTTGAAATGGAATTTAGGAAACGGTACTTGCTCGGAAGTTCAATTAACAGACTCATTTCATTATATATATTCGTTCTCAGGGGACTATATAACTAAAATGATTTATTGGAGAAATGGCGTATCTGATACCATTGAAAAAAGCATCGAAATTCCTCAAAGCTATATAGATACTCAAATATTTAAAATCTTTCAGGGAGACACATTATTTGTTGGGGGGAAATACTATACAACTTCGGGTAATTATTCAGATACATTTCAGAGTGTATCAGGTTGCGATAGTGTTGTTTTCACTAACTTAACTGTTTGTAATATTGATTCAAGTATCCAATATTTTGAGATATGTCGTGGAGATAGCATACATATTGGTTCAAATAGTTATTATGAAACTGGCACTTATATTGACACTCTTATTTCAAGTTTTGGTTGCGACAGCATTGTTACAACCAATTTGACTATTATTACTCCCATTGTTACCCTCAACACTTACAACGAATGTGAAGGGTTTAGCGTAATAGTCGGGGCAAATACCTATTCCGCTTCGGGAGTGTATAAAGATGTCGTAAACGACTGCGATACAATAATTACAGACCTAACCATTAACCCATTACCAATCTTCTCTTTTTTAAAGACAGACGATAATTGCAAGGATGGAATAGGGCGTGTTGCTGTTGCCAATGTTTCAGGCACACCTCCTTTTTCCTATAATTGGAACACAGGTTCAACCGATTCTGTTATTACGGACTTAGGGGCAGGTTATTATGTTGTATCTGTTATAGACAGCAACAGTTGTACAAAAGCAGACACAGCAGAAGTGCTTAATTTCGACATAGACTGTGAGTTTTATCTGTATGTTCCCAATGCTTTTTCTCCGAATAGGGACGGACTGCATGATGTTTTCAAAGTGGTTACACATTCTTTGAGCCATTTTGATATGCAGATTTACAACCGTTGGGGTGAAATGATATTCAGGAGTGATAATCCCAATGTGGGTTGGGACGGAACATTTGGTGGTGTGGATTGCAAACAAGATATTTATACTATTGTCATTCACTACGGAGGGAAAGCGGGAACAGTTTTGCAGCATAAGAGTACATTGCATTTGCTACGATAGAACAAAAAGTATTGAAGAAATAACAGCACCTACAAACTCATAAAGCAAACAGAATAAGAAAATAACTACAAAATAATCCAATAACTTAACAAAAAATCATCATGAAAAGAAAAGTACAACTTATCTTAATGGCTGTGCTGTTGCCTTTTAGCCTCCCCAACCCCTCCCAAAGAGGGGCTTTCTGTTCTTCCGATGAGATTTCCAGGCATTGAGATGTTTTCTCCCTTGGGGGAATTAAAAGGGGCTTCACAGGGGAAGCTGTCGCCTGTGTTTTATGCTTCATTATCTCCATTTCAAAGCCCGACAATTCCGTTTCCGAACTCATTTTTTCACTTTCAAAGCCCAATATCTCATTTTCAAACGTCATTATCGCAGTTTCAAACGTCATCAACACAATTTCCAACGTCATCAACGCAGTTTCAAACGTCAACATCTCCGTTGTAAACGTCATTTGTTCAGTTTCAAAGCACAACATCGCAGTTTCCGACTTCGGAAACGCTCTTGTTGTGCCTTGAAACAGCGTTGTTCTCCTCTCAAACGCTCTTGTTCTCCTCTGAAACACTGTTGTCGTCCTTTGAAACTGCGTTGATGACGTTTACATTTCAGTTTATGACGTTGGAAAATGAGATGTTGTCCTCGTCCATCGGAATAATGACATTGCCCACAGAATACACCACCTTTGCAAAGGGGATTTTCTTTGCAGAATTGCAAAAAATAATGTATAAAAAGGGGGTTGCCCCCTTTGTTATTTATTATTCGTTTACTTTTATCAGCTTGCAGGTGCTTATTCGGTTGTTGTCAAGCAGCACATGAACAAAGTACACGCCCGCACTTATGCGGGTAATGTCTATTGTGTTTCCGCCTCTTTGCAGGTTGCCCGATGTGATGAGGTTTCCTGCAATGCCTGTTATCTCGTAGGAGTACCCGCCTTGTTCCAAAACTTCAATGGTTAATTCATTGGTAGCGGGGTTGGGGTACAACTTTATGTTTTTAAATAGTATTGTGTTCACATTATCCGTTGAGGTATCTGCTTCCGCAGGTATGTGTATTGTATCAGAAAAGGCGGTGCAGCCGCCATTGCTCATAACCTGCAACTGGTATATTCCTGTATCACTCAAAACCAATCTTGGGCTGTTTGTGCCTGTGGGGTTGCCGTCCCTTAGCCATAGATATTTGGGGGAAACATCATCTGTCTTTAAGGTATCGTTATCCCTGTAAATGGTTGGAGCATTGGGGACAGTATCTACTGTTACTGTAATGGTATCATACAGCACACAAAAGTTAGGGGTTACTATTTTAACAAAGTAAACGCCTGTGGTATCAGTAACCAACTCATTACCTGTATTTCCGTTGCTCCATTCGTAACAGTGCATACCCAAAGGTGCTTGCAGGGTTAGGCTTGCGCCTACGCTCTCACACCAACCCGTGTCAGAGCCTAAAAAGTTCTTGTCTATCTTGGGTAAGATTGTTACTTCTTTGGTTACTGTGTCGCTTCTGCTGCCGTTGCTTGCGATGTAGCGGACACTATAAACGCCTGTGTCCTCAAATTCAATTAAGGGGGCTTTAATATTAGCGGTAACAGGTGCTGCGCCTTGCTTTGTAATAAGCCAATCGTGAGTAGTGGCGGAAAACGTGTCTTGTCCGTGAAATTGAATTGTGTTTTCAATGCAATTTAAGCGATAGGTAAAATTGATTGAGGGGGTGTAATGATAGCTTGGGTTAAAATTACACAATCCAATAGAGCCAGCAATAGAATTGCCAAAAGGGTTTAAATCAACCGCTTTTTCTTGGAATGTTGGTAAACTGTCGTTTATGTTTTCAATAGCACTTAGAAAGGAAGAGTCCATACTGCCGACATAGATTACATCATTGAAATTTGTCAGATATTGAATTGTTCCATGAAGATATTTGGTTATTAAAACCAACTCCTTATTTTCGTAATAATACAAGTAAGACGTATCCCTGTTGGCATCAACAGTTTGTATAAAAAGGCGATTGCCTTTGCCATTATACGCCACGCAATAGACATTTGAGTTAAAGTAAATAGTATCGGATATTTTAAGGATACCTGTACTATTATCAAAATCAAATATTTCTACTTTTCCTGTACGCAGGATTGCTGCTGCTACCTGATTGCCCTGATAATTTAAGAGCATATTTCCCTGACAGTTAAATGACCAGAAAGTGGGGTCGCCTTCTAAGATATTACCTGTTACAGACTGGACGGGACATTCAACCAACCCTTCTTTTGTAAGCAAATATGAAAAATAAGAATTGGAAGTGTAACCGTGCGCTATAATCCAAATGTCTTTGCCGTTATCGTGATTTATTGCAGTCAATTTTTCAGTAGTTGCAGACAGCAATAATTTGTTCTTTACTATCACTTTGCCCCCTCCATTATTTGATTTTGTGTTTATTACATTGTGTCGCAACCCCACATTTGGAAAAATACTCGGTACTGTAACAAACAAGTGTACTAATGAATCATTTTCGGGGTGTTGCAATAAAACAGAACCTTGCGTAGAGGATGGGTGTCCATTTATGTCTGTTCCATTTTCAACAATATCATGATTTTTGTTCCAAACAGTCCTTGTGTCTGTATAGAACAGTAGATTTCCCGCAGTATCACAAAGGGTAGAGAACCCTTCCCACGTTTGTTTTGTTTGTCCGTCAAAAACAGGTGCAGGCGAGCCTGAATTAAAGTCCACCCCTGCTTGGTAGCCAAAATACCAAATGTTAGCCCGCTTGTAGTCAGGATTGGTTTCGTAGGGTTGGGCGTAAGTTGGAAGCAAACAAATTATGCTAATCAATATCAGAAAAGAAATCTTTAAGCGAGATTTCATGAATTTTGAGCAGGGACAAGAAGTAATCCATTGAGAGGTTTTGTTGTCCCCGCTCCACTTTCCAATAGTAAGCCCTGCTAAGGTCAAAGTCCATTGCAAAATTCTCATAGCTCGTGTACCCTTTTTCAATTCTTAATCGCTTTAGTTTCGCTCCAATTTTAGCGATAATTTCTGGGTTTTGCAAATTCATTTTGCAAAACGCCTGAATTTTGATTTGTTTTATTACTCTCTACCGAATACATTTGAGCCCTTAAAAGGAATAATTCTATGAAAACAAAAATTTTACTATTGACAATTTCTCGCTTGTCTTTCATTCAAAGTGAGTAACGCCCAGTCCGACAGCGTAGAGTGTCTGTTTGACACGCTTTTGCAAAAGCAGCTTGCTTTCGGAGTCATGTCAAACCTCTGCAAACTGTGGCAGGACTTGGATTTGGAGGGAAAAAGAATGTTCCTTAGTTCGATTTTCCCGAAAAAACTGATATTTGAGAAAAATCAATGTCGAACTACGGACGGCAGTTCTGCTATTGCCGATTTATTGTTGATTACCAACGATTTGCAATCCGATGAAACAAAAAAGGCCGCCAATTTTGACGACCTGTTTATTTTTGTAGCCCGTACGGGAATCGAACCCGTGTTGCCAGAATGAAAATCTGATGTCCTAACCCCTAGACGAACGGGCCAGCGTTCTTTTCCTTTTTTAAGGAGGTGCAAAAGTAATGTTTGTTTTTTAACTTCCAAATAACTGCAAGAAATATTTTTTTATGTATTGTAAATTCATTGAATTTTGTAGCTATGAACATCAAGGTTGTTGTTGTTAACTCAGCACAAATGCTCGAACAGGCAATGAAAATTAGGACAGCTGTTTTTGTGGAGGAGCAGGGAGTTGAAAAGGAATTGGAATTTGATGGTCTAGACCATCTTGCAACCTCTTATTTACTTTTGCTGGATAATGTGCCTGTGGGTACTACAAGAGTGAGGAAAACAAAAGAGGGGTGTAAAATTGAAAGGTTTGCTGTGCTGAAAAATTACAGAATTCAAGGGCTTGGTAAGACATTACTGCATGATGTGATGAATAAAACTTTGCCTTTGGGTGAAAGAATTTATTTAAATGCCCAAGAACAAGTGGTTGAATTTTATAAGAAAAACGGTTTTCAAGTGTGTTCTGACAGGTTTGTTGAAGCAAATATTCCTCACTTTCAAATGGTTAGTGTCGAATCGTTAATACGGGGGTAATCACTTCATTACTTTGATTTCCCGCTCTATCTTCTAAAGTTGCAACAAATAGGACAGAATCAGGTTCATATCCAAGATATGGACTCGTTGGTATTCTTACGGTTATTTCACCTTTAATAGATTTGTCTTTGCCGGAAGGTGTGAGATATGGTGTATATTGATTAAAGTTTAGAGTGTCATTGCTTAAAGGAATGATATAGGGTGTTTGATTTCCGTTGGTAATTTCGAAAAATCGAATGAAAAAATTTGGTCCGGACAAGGTGTCTGAATCAGGTTTTCCTAAATCGCCATCTCCGTCAGTATATGAAAATTCTAAAATTATAATGGAGTCTCTGGAAACATCTGTTGAACTTATTACTTGCGCAGATTTTAGTTGTAAGACAGGAATGGGTGAATTTGAAAATGGTTCTTTTTTGCACGCACTATACATGAAAAGAAGGGAGAGCAGTGCTATCTTTGCAGCCGATTTGGTTATGAATCTTACTTTATCAGACATTCTGAATGCAAACTTAGGTGATAATCGCAATTTTAATGAAACTGCTGTTGTATTATTTCGTTGGCAATATGAGAATAATCTGATATATCGTCAATATGTTGATTTGATTGGGGTGCGTCCTGCATCAATCAATCATTATCTGCAAATCCCTTTTCTTCCGGTTGATTTTTTTAAAAAATATCAAATTCAAAGTGGTGTTTTTGAACCGGAAAGCGCTTTTTCAAGTAGTGGTACAACGGGCGGAACTCAGAGTCTGCATTTTGTAAAATCATTAGATGATTATACTCGAACTTCAATCTATTGTTTTCAGACTTTTTTTGGACAGTATTCAAACTATTGCCACCTTGCATTGTTGCCTTCTTATTTGGAACGTACAGGCTCTTCTTTAATTTATATGTTAGAACAATTTGTACGTCATTCTCAATATGTTCAAAGTGGATTTTATTTAAATGAATTTGACCGGTTGGATGCTGTTCTCAAAGCGAATGAAAAAGCTAAAGTCCCAACAGTTCTATGGGGAGTAACCTTTGCGCTTCTGGATTTTGCAGAGTTTTTCACAGGAAAACTCAACAATACAATGATAATGGAAACAGGGGGGATGAAAGGACGTAGAAAAGAAATTACCCGTCCGGAACTTTATGAAACCCTTTCAAAAAGGTTTAGCACAACAAACATTGCTTCTGAATACGGAATGACTGAAATGTTCAGCCAATGTTATAGCAAGGAACAAGGGGTGTTTTCGTGTCCACCTCATGTGAAAGTACTCGGAAGAGAGTTGAATGACCCATTCGCTATTTGTGAAGTTGGACGTAATAAAGCAGTGAATATTATTGATCTTGCTAACATACATTCTTGTGCTTTCATAGCCTTATCTGATTTATGCAATATTCATAATGACGGCACATTCGAAATACTTGGGAGGGTTGATATGAGCGAAATCAGAGGGTGTAATTTAATGGTTAAATAAGAAGAGCAGGAGCCCGTTTAAGATGATTTGTTTGCTTAAATAAATTCAGTATAACAACAAACTAACAACTGTATATTTGTGCCCGATTATGGTGCGAAATTCATCTCAAAATAATTTAGATTTTAACAACACAGAATCTGCTTATGGCTATCTGTCCGACAAACAACTGAATGCGGCAATTAAGCTTTTTAAAATGTTTAACTACCCTGCATTGGTAAAGTACGGACCTGCTTTTGCTGGTTTTTCCATGAAAATTGGTTTGCCGGTTAAGGGTCTTATAAAGAATACAATCTTTGCTCATTTTTGCGGAGGTGAGTCAATTATTGACAGTAAATCCAAAATCAATTTTTTATATAATCATAATGTCAAAACCATACTGGATTATGCAGTAGAGGGAGAAGCAAATGAAGCTGTATTTGATGCCACGTGTGCGGAAGTGATTAGAACAGTAGAAGAATCTGCAGTGAATGATGCCATACCTTTCGCAGTTTTTAAACCAACCGGTGTTGCTCGTTTTGCTTTATTGCAAAAGGTGAGTGCCGGAGAAAAATTGACTCAAAATGAACAAGATGAATTTGAAAAAGTCAGGGCAAGATTTGATGCAATTTGTAAGAAAGGAAGTGAGCTCAATGTGCAAGTGTTGATTGATGCAGAACACTCTTGGATTCAACTTGCTATTGATAATCTGGTCTTAGAAATGTCTGAAAAGTACAATAAAGACCGCGCTTTGATTTTTAATACTCTTCAGTTATATAGACACGATAGGGTGCAATTCTTAAAAGATTGTTTCGAGAAATATACATTCCCCCTTGCATTTAAGTTTGTGAGAGGAGCATATATGGAAATAGAAAGAGAACGAGCAGCACAAATGAATTATCCAAGCCCAATCAATGCAGATAAGCAATCAACTGACAGGGATTTTGATGAAGCGGTATCAATCTGTTTACATAATATTGACCGTTGTGAGGTGCTTATCGGGACACACAATGAAGAGAGTTGTCTTAAAGCTGCACGTCTTATGGCAGAATTGAAAATCGCATCTAATGACAAAAGAGTTTATTTTTCACAATTATTGGGAATGAGCGATAATATTAGCTTTATCATGGCAAAAGCAGGATATAATGTGGCTAAATATGTACCTTATGGTCCTGTAGCAACTGTTTTGCCATATCTGTCCAGAAGAGCTCAAGAGAATAGCTCAATTGCCGGACAATCTTCAAGACAATTGCAATTATTAGTAGGAGAAAAGAACAGAAGAAAAAAAAGGCAATAATCGATTTGGAGCAATTGCCAATATCAAAGTGAAATTCAGTACTGTTCTTAATGAAACATAGAAGTAATTACAGTTTAGACATAAGTCAGGAATAAATATTGATTATATTTGCGGAACATTAAAAAACTCAGTACCTTGACCCAAACTTCTCAAAGAAAAGCCGACCACATACAACTTGCATTTGAATCTGTTGCCGATGGTCAGGATAAGCGTTTTTATTATGAGCCAATGTTAGCAGCACACCCAACTGAAAATACTATTCCGCTTACAAAAATTGGGAACAGACAAATGAAATTACCGCTTTGGGTTTCAAGTATGACCGGAGGTTCTGAAAAAGCAGGACATATCAATCGCAGTCTTGCACAAGCCTGTGGGAAATACGGAATAGGTATGGGATTAGGTTCTTGCAGGATTGTTTTGGAAGACAGTAAATATTTTAGCGACTTTGATTTGCGTGCATATTTAGGAGATGAAGTGCCTTTTATGGCAAATCTTGGTATTGCGCAAATTGAAAATATTGTTGCAAATGGCGATTATAAGATAGTAGAAGACCTAGTACATTCACTGCAAGCGGACGGATTGATTATTCATGTCAATCCATTGCAAGAATGGTTTCAGCCGGAAGGTGATAAAATCACTGTTAGCCCTATTCAAACTTTGAAATCATTTCTAAAGCATTTTAATTATCCTATTTGGGTAAAAGAAGTAGGACAGGGGTTTGGTATAAAAAGTCTTGAGGCATTGTTAGAGTTACCTGTTAGTGGGATAGAGTTTGGTGCATACGGAGGGACGAATTTTGCGAAACTGGAATCGCTCAGACACAAGAGTAACGCTGCAAACAGCATTTTGCCATTATCCAAGGTCGGACACACCGCTGATGAAATGACAGAATTTATTAATGACTTATTTAACCGAAAACCACAGTTGTTTGAAAATAAAATAATGGTTGTGTCAGGAGGGATTAAGAATTTTTTAGATGGATATTATCTAATCAATAAACTCAATGTGCCCGCTGTTTATGCACAAGCATCAGCTTTCTTAAAACATGCTTTGGAAGGTTCGCAAGCAGTAGAACAGTTTATTGAGTCAGAGAAGAGAGGATTGATGGCAGCGTACGCATATTTAACTGTAAAGAAATGAAAGTAGAATCACAAAAGTCTATTAAGGGCTTTTCTAAGTTATCCAAAGAAGCAAAGATTGAATGGGTTGTAAATAATTATACAAACAATCCCGAACTTTCAACTTCATTATTAAAAAGCTATTGGCATGAAGAATTGTCAATACAGAAATTGCATGATGAGTTTATTGAAAATACATTAACTAATTATTATCTTCCTTTTGCTGTTGCTCCTAACTTTAATATCAATGGGAAGATGTATTGTATTCCGTTGGCAATAGAAGAGAGTTCGGTTGTAGCTGCTGCAGCAAAAGCTGCCAATTATTGGCTGGGTCGTGGTGGATTTAAGACCTCTGTCATTTCTACCACTAAGATTGGACAAGTACATTTTATTTGGAAAGGAAGCGATAAAACCAAATTGTCTGAATTTTTCAATCAAATCAAACCTAAGCTGTATTCCCAAACAGAGTCGCTGACTCAGAATATGCGAAAACGCGGTGGAGGTATCTTGTCTATTGACTTGCGCGATAAAACAGACGCAATGGAGCACTATTATCAAATTCATGCAACATTTGATACCCGAGATTCGATGGGTGCAAACTTTATTAATTCTGTTTTAGAAGAGTTTGCAAAAGTGCTAAGAAGTGAAATCCAATTACAACCATGGAGCGATATTGAAAAAGAAATACAAGTAGTGATGTGTATCTTGAGTAATTATACACCGGATTGCAGGGTGCGTGCGGAGGTTTCATGTCCTATTCAGGACTTAGATGGTGATATACTGTCGCCAGAGGAATTTGCTTATAAATTTCAGAGAGCGGTTCGAATTGCAGAAGTGGAGCCATATCGTGCAGTTACACATAACAAGGGTATAATGAACGGAATTGATTCAGTTGTGATTGCTACGGGAAATGATTTTAGGGCTATTGAAGCTTGTGCTCATGCTTATGCTGCTCGCAATGGACAATATGCAAGTTTGACACATTGTAATATTGAAAATGGACAGTTTGTTTTTTATTTAGAAATTCCTTTATCTCTCGGAACGGTTGGAGGTATTACTTCTCTACACCCTATGGTTAAATTTGCTCATGATATTTTAGGACATCCCGGAGCGGAAGAACTGATGCAAATAACAGCTGCGGTTGGTTTAGCTCAAAATTTTTCTGCGGTACGTTCACTCACAACCACCGGAATACAAAAGGGACACATGAAAATGCACTTGTTAAATATTCTGAATCAATTGGGAGCATGCGAGGATGAAAAAGCCAAGGTTATCGAATACTTTAAGGACAAGGTTGTAAGTTATAATGCGGCTGTTGCAGCATTTAACAAGTTTAAATCCTGATTTATTGTTTCTTGATTCTATTGGGATTATTTTTAATAAAATTACCCCAACCCCCTTTGTTTGCTGTAGTTTTGTTGCCGAATTTGCGTGGTGTAAATTGTGTGATATGACATACAGCGGCTCCTAAAGCATCGGTTGCATCAAAGAATTGTGCATCATTTTCAAATTTTAATAACCTTGAAAGCATTTCTGCAACTTGTTCTTTGCTTGCATTTCCATTGCCGCTGACTGTGAGTTTAATCTTCTTAGGAGTGTATTCAAAAATAGGAATATTTTTCTGCAATCCTGCAGCAATGGCGACTCCTTGCGCCCTGCCTAATTTTAACATACTCTGAACATTTTTGCCATAAAATGGTGCTTCAATCGCCATTTCATGAGGCTCATATTGATTGATAATTGCGGTTACACGTTCAAATATAAAGTTGAGCTTTTGGGCATGGTCCTCAAGTTTGCGCATTTCCAAAATACCCATGCTTAACATGGTCATTTCCTTGCCAATCATACCGATAACCCCATAACCCATGATGTTGGTTCCTGGGTCTATTCCTAATACAATTTTATCAAAGTCCGAATTTGAGTAGTTTGTGCGCAAATGCTTTTCTTTGCGGACAAAGATAGAAGGTCTGCATTTTAATTCATGGAGAAGTTACACACGAATTTAATTTTACTGCTCAAAATAATATTTGCATGTTTGATTCTGACTGTGTGTGTAGTTCCTTTCTTACCGAATGGTAGGTTTACGATTTTTATTAATCAAGATTTAATCAAGTTAGTATATATTCCTTGGTCGGTTTTGCCGGTTGTAATGCTGTTCTCAGTATTGAATTTCTTGTTGGAAGCGCTTAAATGGAAGAAAGTAGGTGCTGTGGTTGAACAATTTTCATTCATAACAGCAATCAAAGGTGTTTTTGCAGGGATTGCTTTTAGCAATATCTTTCCTTGGAAAACCGGTGAGTTTATTGGCAAAATTGCATGGTTAAAAGAAGAAAATCGCGCCAAAGGAGCTTATTTGTCTGTTTATAGCTCAATGACCCAATTGTTTGTAACCATTGTTTTGGGATTGTTAGGACTTTATTTTTTCTCTGTGAATGGCATTAATGAAATTGAAAAGAATAGGATCAGTTTAATTTCAATGGGCTTGTTGTTGTTTTTATTATTGTTTTTGTTTGTGTTTAGAAACCGTGTTTTGCAAATGACAGGAAAGGTTTTGGGAAAGAGAGTCGGAGAATATTTTCAAAGCATGAAATCAATCCCTTTTACACTTACCATTCAACTGCTTGTGCTTTCATTTTTGCGATATGTTACATTTTGTGCCCCGTATTTGATATTATTTAAAATTTTTGTTCCTGAATTGTCTGTCTTTATAGCTGTAACGGGAGTGTCACTTGTCTTTTTGTTGCAATCTATTGTGCCCGGTTTTTTGTTGTCTGATTTGCCGGTTAAGGGCTTTATTCATATTGCTATTTTCTCAACTGTCATTGCTGAAGCATGGATTGTTGGGAACGCAGTTTTGCTTGTGTTTATAATCAATCAAATAATTCCATCCGTAATTGGTGCATGGATATTATTAGCAAAAAGATTTAGGAATGTGTAAAACAGCAGATGTTAAAATGCTCTTATTTTGCATTTTCAATCTATGAATATACTTTCTCAGCTTATTGGTACTCTCTATGTTGTAATAATGCTCTATTTTGGAATGGGGTTTATAAAGGGACTGAGGAGGTCAATAAGCAAGAAATCGCTAACACAAAACTTTCAAGATTTTACTATTATAATTCCATTTAGAAATGAGGGGGAGACGTTAAGGGCATTAGTACGTTCTTTGGATGTCCTTAAACAACCAAAGGATTCAAATGTTAAATTTATTTTTTCAAATGATCATTCTGAGGATCATTCTTTAACAGTATTACAGGATACATTAGCTCAATTTCCTTTTGAATATGAAATTATTCTCAGTGCAGGCGATGGAAAAAAAGCAGCTTTACAAACTGCTATTCATCATGTTAATACGGATTGGATTGTTACTACCGATGCAGATGTTGAAGTGCCTCAAACATGGTTGTTGGAAATAGAAAAAGCGATTGCACAAACGCACGGACAAATGATTGTAATGCCAATTGAACTAAGCACAGACGGTAGTTTCTTTCAGGATTTGCAAAAGTTAGAAAGTGCCGCATTGGTTGCCATGAATGCAGGAGCGTTAATGATGGGAAATATGTTTTCTGCAAATGGAGCAAATCTTGCGTTTACCAAGACAGTTTTTAATAAAGTTGGAGGATATGCACCAGAAATGAATGTTGCTAGTGGAGATGATGAATTTTTATTAAAGAGAGTGCATCATTTTGACAAATCTTTAATTGATGTGTATTTCACATCAGAATCTAAAGTGGTTGCACAGCCTTGTCATACGTTTAAAGAGTTGATTAATCAACGCACTCGCTGGGTTTCAAAGACAAAGATAAACAAGCTCGACATCAAACAGTTTCCTGTCATTATTCCAACTTTTTTTATGTTATATTTCATTGTGTCTATACCCGTTTTCTTGTTTACCGGATACAGTTTACATTCTACAGGTCTTTTATTTCATAAGTGGATTGGCGATTTGATTATTTACGGTTTTATGGCTTCATTTTTTAGTTTGTCATTGAGAAAGAACCCTCAGGTTGTATTATTGATTTTAGCAATGCCCTTTTATCAAATTGCATACATGGCTCCTGTGGTATATAAGAGATTCTTTGGGCAGTTTGCTTGGAAAGGGAGGAAATACCATGCTTGATCCATTAGAAATTAAGATTTTGTCAACGCTGCTTTTTGAAGAAACCTTTGAGCATATTTTAGAAGATTCAGGAGAGAAAAACAAAAATATTGTGTCAGATGTTCTCAGAACCTTAATTGTCAAAGATTTGGTTAGAGTCTATGAAAAACAACAAGAGCGATATATACCTGTTGCTCATATAGAACCGGATTCATTTAAAGGGCAATATTTTAGAATTACTTCTAAAGGATTGAAATACCTTTGATTTCTGTTTTGTTATTTTGTTCCTATTCTGGATTGCTTCGGGCGTAGCCCTCGCAATGAAGTGAGGTGGCGCGTCATTGCGAGCCGTAGGCGCTGCAATCCAGCAAGCGGAAGATTAGCGTTGGTTGTTTTGTTGTGAGAGGATAAAGTGTGATTGTCCTTCTGAATTGCTTCGGGTAGGGAGACTGTGTTGACTTGAATTAATGTAATGTGAAAGGATTTTTAAGCCTTTTTTAGTATTTCAAAACCGATGGAACAATCCAAACATTTTTTCTTAGTGCAATAACTTTCTTTTAGTTCTATCAAGCCTTGACTTTCAAAGCAGTTAGAAGGCTTAATTCCGATACTTCGCCAATGCCGAATGATATTATTGTTCTCCGGTTTAATATTTTCAAGCCAAGACAACGCTTTTTCACAATAATCATCATTGCCGGATTCTTTGCCATAGAGAAACACAAATGGGACACAAGTGTTTACTATCAACAAGTCTATTGAATCTTTTGACAAATCATTGTTTAGAAATTTGCCCTGAATGCCGGGTTTGTAATGGTCTTTCCAATATTCAGGAATATTGGTGTTGAACAATTTAATTAAATCATTCACAGTACTTGCTTCTAAAACACGAGCGGGTAAGTGGTAGTTTCTATTTAAAAGAGATGCAAGTTGAACCAAACGAATAAATGGGAAATTGTATGGTCGCATTTTAGAGAATTTCCATAGGGTAGGAGAAAGTGTGTTAAGACTGTATTTATGTTGTAAAAATTTGAATTCTTCATTTAGAAAGCGCGAATATTCATCAGCATTTTCATCAAGAAACAACAATCCTGAACAACCAATTAACAAGGCTTCACTTGTAATGGGTTTGTCTTTTAGTAAGTCAAATATTTTGATGGGTAAGCAGGTAGATAGTTCTTCAAATGCATGTTGATTGGTTTTGAAACCGAAATTGCGAAAAAGCGTTTGATAAAAAGCCCTAAACCAATCATTGTTATTTTCGATTAATATCTTTTGAATACGCTCGGTCTTACGCTCGATACGTTCTACAACTGTTCTGTGAAGCATTTGATGTACTGCCAAAGAATTCACTTCCTTAATTGAGTCCTCACATGGGATTTCTTTTAGAGATTGAATTAAGGATACATAATTGTTCAGTTGCTTTTGTGATATGATGTTTTTAAGCTCTAGACAAGGCAGGACATCACCGTCTTGTAAATGTATTTCAGTGTCGTGTTGCCAAACTATATGTAAGATTACATTTTTATAAGCAGGGTCTTTTGAGTGTCCGTGCTTCAACCAATCAGAACTTTTAATATGAAACTCAATATTTCCAGCCCATACAGTATTGTCTATCCTGATTTTAGCCTGAATGAAATCGGGTCCATTGTTACTATTGTGTAATCCACGGTTAAGGACTTCGAGTTTTCTACCATCAGTTAAAATGTAATCCGGTTTGTGCAACAGCCCTGTTTTCCAGCAGGCTTGTAAGAAGTCTTCCCGAATCATAGGCTTTAGAGTTTTTAGATATCAAACTTAATTCCTTGTGCGAGAGGTAGTGTTGTTCCGTAATTGATTGTAACGGTCTGACGTCTCATATAGGATTTCCATGCATCAGAACCACTTTCTCTACCTCCTCCTGTTTCTTTCTCACCTCCGAATGCTCCTCCAATCTCTGCACCGGAAGTGCCAATGTTTACGTTGGCTATACCACAGTCTGAACCATTGGCTGCAAGAAATGCTTCAGATTCTCTTAAATCTGTAGTGAAAATTGCAGAACTCAATCCTTGCTTTACGTCATTTTGCATTACAATCGCCTCTTTAAGGTTGTCATATTGCATTACATATAAGATGGGCGCAAAAGTCTCCTCTTGTACTATTTTATAAAAATTCTGTACTTCGATGATTGCAGGGACTACATAACATCCGGATTCATATTCCTTGCCATTTAAGACATCTCCTCCAAAAAGAACCTTTCCACCTTCTTCTTTTGCCAACATAATGGCTCTAACAAAATTTTCAACTGCTACTTTGTCAATCAGCGGACCAACGAGGTTATGTTCATCCAACGGATTACCGATTTTTATCTGTTTATAAGCAGCAGTAAGTCGTTTTATAACTTCTTTATAAATTTTCTTTTGTACAATGATTCTACGTGTTGTAGTGCAGCGTTGTCCGGCAGTGCCAACAGCGCCAAATACGACAGCGCGAATTGCTAAATCAAGGTCTGCTTTGTCGGATATGATAATGGCGTTGTTTCCGCCTAGTTCTAAAATTGACTTACCTAATCTCTCGCCAACCAGTTTAGCAACAGATTTTCCCATACGTGTTGAGCCGGTTGCAGAAAGGAGTGCAACCCTATTGTCTGTTGCAAGTCTTTTTCCCATATCTGCGTTTCCATTAATTAATGTTATCACACCTTCCGGAATTTTATTGTTTACCAAAACTTCCTGCAAAATGTTCATCACTGCAATGGCAGAAAGTGGAGCTTTTTCGCTGGGTTTCCAAACACAGGTATTTCCACAAACCAATGCTATAAAAGCGTTCCAGCTCCATACCGAAACAGGAAAGTTAAAAGATGAAATTATTCCCACAATACCCAAAGGATGCCATTGTTCTAACATTCTGTGGTGTTGACGTTCAGAATGCATGGATAAGCCATACAGTTGACGACTCAATCCCACGGCAAAATCACTGATATCAATCATTTCTTGTACCTCACCCAAACCTTCTTGCAGGCTTTTACCCATTTCATAAGAAACCAATGCGCCAAGTTCTGACTTGTATTCTCTGAGTCTGTTTCCCATCTGTCTTACAATTTCACCTCTTTCCGGTGCAGTATATTTACGCCATTTATGAAAGGCATCCTCTGATCTTTTGAGTACAGCTTCATATTCAGTTTCACCTGCATACACGATTTTTCCGATGAGTTTACCATCTACCGGTGAAATGATTTCCCTACTCTTAGTTCCTACTGCCGTAATCCAATTTGTACCGGTACAAACACTTTCATTTAATCTTCTAATTCTGAGTTTCTTTAGAATGTTGCTTATATCTTGTGTTTCCTTTGCCATGTTTTTTTCTTGAGAGTTACAAAGATATGATATTTGAGAGTCCTGTTGTCAATCGTTTAACCAAAAATTATAGCTTTGACGCAGCTTGTATGCATTCAAATCAAAAGAATATCTTTTATTTTTTGATGTTCAGCTACGCTGTTCTTGTCTTATTTAATTTGGCATTTATTCCTATTGCGTGGATTGATGAGATTATGGATTTAGATCCTGCTATGAGATTTGTGGAAGGGCATGGGTATAACAGTAATTTATGGTCATATAAAGGTTCCGAGAAACTGTTTCTCGCGAATTTGCCTTTGCGAAATATGCCTTTTGTTGTAATGGGTTATCTGTTTGGAGCTGATATATTTTGGATACGACTTCCGCATGTGTTGTTTTTCTTAGGTGCATGCTTCTTCTTGTTTAAATTGCTCAAATTTTATTCTAATGAAACAGTTGCCTGGATTGTGTTATTATTTTTTGTGTTTGACAAAGGGATTTATGAGAGTTTGCGTGCTGTGCGTTGTGAAATGCAAGAACTCTTATATATCTCCGCCTCTTTGTATTTTACATTTATTAAGAAGCGAATATTCTTATCGGTTTTATTGAGTGGATTGTTGGCAATAGTACATCCCGCAACTTGGGTTATTTCCGGATTGATTGCGTTGAAAAATATTTTTGCCGTGAAAAAATTTCAATCCAAAATACTGGCTATTGTCTTGTATTTATTACCAACTATGATTTGGTTATATGTAATCAAATTAGATTTTCAAGGTGTTGTTACTCAGCTCTTTGCTGCCGGTATGGATCATACAGAAATCGCTCAAGGATTAAATATTCTTGGTGCTCATTTTTACAAAAGATTTAATATTTATTTTAGCTCTCAACCTTGGGTTTGGTTAGGAGTGTTGGTCGCACATTTAATTGCATTAAGAAACCTAATCAGAGAGAAGGACTATCTTTCATTTATTTTTATTTCACATTCGTTGTTTTGGTTGTTTCTACTCGCGCCTAATTATCGTTACAATCCAAGTCTGCTCTTGTTCTCATATTTATTGATAGCAAAAGAAATTGCTCGTATCAAGTGGCAATTCTCATGGGCTAAAGTGCTTGTTGGAGTTCTGCTTATAACTCAAATGCTGCCTTTTGCAGCAATTAATATAATGGGAATATTACAACGAGAAGAGCGTAACCCTTATCAAGTGCAGCAATGGCTTTCTCAACAAGTATCTCTAAAAGGAAGAACATTGCTATGTGGTGAATCTATCGGATTATATTGGCTGCATAGTCGTATTGATAAGAGTGGAAAACTGAACTTTTGTGCGCCTAACTATCCCCATAAGTTTGATTTTTCGAAATATGACCAAATCGTCTTGTTCACATCTGAGGATATTGCTTTATCGCCATTTGCCGAATACGTAATTCCGATCAAATTTCCACAAATTACATCTTTGTTAAGCAAGTCTGGTTCACCTACATACAATGGGATGAAACTTTATAATGTATCACCCGAGCAATTAACGGAGTATTGTTTAAAGATTCGACATGGAGACCCGTGGTGATAATCTAGAAATCACCTATATCTGTCAAAGCTTCAAAACCGTCATCTGTAACCAGAATAGTATGCTCAAACTGGGCAGAAAGTTTGCCATCAATTGTTCTTGCTGTCCAGCCGTCATATTTGTCAACTTTGCACCTTGCTTTTCCCTGATTGATCATAGGCTCTATCGTGAAAATCATACCCGGTTGCATAATTGCACCGGAATCTTTGGCTGCGCTGTGATCTACTTGCGGTTCTTCGTGAAATTCCACACCAACACCATGACCTGCAAATTCAAAGACAACTGAATAACCTTTGGGTTGAACAAATTTGCTGATTGCAAAGCCAATATTCCCAAATCTGTTACCCGGCTTGACTTGTTCAATTCCTATCCAAAGACTTTGACGGGTTGTTTCTATCAAGTTTGCAGCTTGTGTTGAAATTTCCCCTATTGGATACATTTTGCAAGTATCTCCATAATAACCATTCAGAATAGGAGTAACATCTATATTTAAAATATCTCCCTCTTTCAATATATAATTGCTTGGAATACCGTGACAGACCACATCATTCACTGATGTACAACAATGTCCCGGAAAGGGAGGATGTCCATAGCCCTTTGTTGCAGCAATTGCACCATGATCTTGTGTGAATTCAGCACATTTTTGATCTATGTATTTTGTTGTATTGCCGGGCACTGCATACTGTTCTAAATATTTTAAAGTCTGTGCGGCTAGTTTACTTGCAGCTTTTATTCCTTCAATTTGTTCCTGATTTTTTATCAGAATTCTTGATTTCTTTCCAAACATGTTATCACTGATTTTTCGGATTCAAATTTAGGTTGTTCAAAAGGATTATTCTGAAACTAATTCAAAGACAGCCAATGGTGCCATCCTTCCTTTGTTTAAAGTCAATCTGTTTTGGCCAACTGATAGATTGTCCACGGTTTCTAAAACTTTTAAATATTCATCTTCAATACTTTCCGGACATGCCATCATGGTGCTAATGCCTGGAGTTAATTCAAGCTTGAATTGATTCTTTATTTGGTAGTGTAGGGTAATATTGTTGCATCCGACTTTAGTAACTGCATTTCCTTCTTTGGAATTGAAAATGATGAAATGGGTTTTTTTTGAACCGGTTACTTGATGACCATTTAACTCAACCAATTGCCATTTCTTATCTTCAACCTCTGAATTTCCATTTTTAGTTAAAATATAGAAATGTTCTAAAGTTCCTTGTTGTACCTGACCTTCTTTGTCTAAATATCGCAATTGAGATTCTTCTACTTTAAACAAAGGTGACCTTTCATTCTCATCAATATTATTTAACCTTATTTGATTGTTTTTCTCCCATGTAAAAACTCCGGAAAGTGTATCGGTTAAAGAAGAAGAACCTTTGATGTATTTACTAATCCAGAGGAATGTTTTATCATCATTAAGTGTTAAGTCAGTTTCAATTCCATCACAATCTGCGCAAGGCAACACACCGGAGTATGTTCCTTGCCAATCCAATGAGGTTTCAGCGGTGTGATTATCACTTGGAGATACATGTACGGATTTATTACTGCTGTTACATGCAATTGTCATTGATATTCCTATCAAAGACGGGAGGATTATTTTTGTGTTTAAAATTATGAATTAAATTTAAAGGAGTGTACCATTAAGAACGATGGCAGCAATAGTGAAATATATGATTAACCCTGTAACATCGACCAAAGTAGCTACAAAAGGCGCAGAAGAAGTAGCTGGGTCTATTTTTAATTTCTTCAGAATAATTGGAATCATAGAACCGGAGAGTGTTCCCCATAAAACAATGCCAATGAGTGAAAGAAATATGGTTAAGGCAATCAAGAACCAATGTTCACCATAGTCGTACCATTTAAAGAACTGCCAAACAGAGATTCTTAGCATCCCTATGCTTCCCAAAACCAACCCCAGTAAAAATCCCGATAGTATTTCTCTTTTCATCACAAACCACCAGTCGCGCAGTGTTAGTTCTTTCAGTGCTAAGGCTCTGATAATGAGGGTCGCTGCTTGCGAACCGCTATTTCCACCGCTGGAAATAATCAGTGGTACAAACAGTGCCAGTACCACCGCTTGTGAGATTTCTGATTCAAAATAGCCCATCGCGGTAGCAGTGAGCATTTCGCCTAAAAACAATATAATCAACCAAGTAGCGCGTTTTTGTGTAAGTTTAAAAAGACTGGTCTTTACATAAGGAAAGTCGAGTTTTTCCACACCTCCAAACTTTTGAATCTTTTCAGTTTCTTTTTGTTCGGCAACGTCCATAATATCGTCAATTGTTACAACTCCTAATAATAAGTTGTCATCATTCACGACAGGGATTACCACCCGATCATAATCTTTAAATTTTTGGATTGCAATTTCTTGAGTATCGCTAATGAGTAGTGAAACGAAATTGCCATCCATTAAATCTGTAATTTTTTTATTAGGGGCATTTAATACCAGTCTTCTGACTTGGATGTCATCTAGCAACTTACCTTCGTTATCAATCACATAAATTACATTGGCAGCTTCGGAATCTTTAAAATTCTTGCGTAAAAATGCGCTTGCCTCTGCAATAGTCATGTCTTGAGTAATGGCTGCATAGTCAGTATCAATGAGTCGGGCAACACTGTTTTCAGAATATCCTAAGAAGTTTTGGGTTTCCTTCTTGTTTTCATCGTCCAGATAATTGATATAAACAGTTCTTTCAAGAGCAGTGAGATCACTAAAGAAACTTGTACGGTTATCACTACTTAAATTGTTTAATAGTGTAGTAGCTTGATTGAGTGATAAATGTCTAACAAGTTGATGTTGAAGTTGTACATCAATGTATGGGAAAGCCCATAATTGTGTGTCTTGATCAAGGTTTGCAAAAGTTACGCAGGCTTTGTCTTCAGGAATGGAGTCTAATACTTCTGCAATTTCGGCAGGGTGTATTTTGTCCGCTCCCTTATCAAAAAGAGAAAAAATATCGAAATCGGAACTCCAATCAATATCTCTTATTTTGTCTTGAAGTACTTCTGCCTCTTTCTCCATACTCCTATCCGGTTAACGTTCAACATTCAATTTAACCTTGTTTCGCATAGGGTTAAATTTTGGAGGTGCAAATTAAAGTGTTACTCTCTACAAATCATTCATTGAATTGAAAAAAAACGCCTTTGATTGTTTGGGAGTAAAAACAACAAAGGCTATATAGTTTCATATATAGCCTTTGAGCATGTTTATTTTTAGACCGCGGGTTACTCGGTCTGTTCATTACTGAGGTAATTCAGTTGTAGGTGTTTGATTTTGTGGACCTGCATTGTTTGGTTGCTCATTACTGTTGTCTGTAGGAGCGGGCATTGTAGGTGTGGTTGCAGGTAACCCTTTTTCCATAATTTCTTCTAATTGAGGATCGATTTTACCGTTTTTAGTACCAGGAGCAGTGGTTTTAACATTGTTTTTTGGTAAAAATCCGGCAGACAATAATGAGATAACAATGACAAGACCTGCAGCAGTCCATGTGATTTTCTCTACAATATCTGTTGTTTTCTTTACTCCGAAGAATTGATTTCCGGTTGAAAAGTTAGAAGCTAAACCGCTTCCTTTTGGGTTTTGAATGAGTACAACTGCAATGAGAACTACGCCAATTATGATTGCAAAAATTAATAAAACGGTTAACATATCTATTCGGTTTCTTTTTTAATCTCGTTAATAAGGGTTGCAAAATAACTCCCTTTTTGTGGATATTTCAACTTTAATTTTTCATAAGCCCATAAGGCTTGTTCAAAGTGCCCTTGTTTTACATAAATGCTTGCTAATGTTTCTGTTACAATGTCGTCATCTAACTCAAGACTTCTGATTGCAGCCTTTTCTGCTTTAAAAAACTCTGTTTTAGGATGACTAATGGTAGGTTGTTTTTGTAGGAATGAATCAATAATTGACAAAGAATCATTGACTTTAGGTTTGACCGGTATTGTTGGGCTTGGTTCAATTGGGTGGTTTTCCACTATAACTTCTTGTGCAGGTTTAACAACAGTTTGAACAGGTACAGAAAACCTGTTGAGCCAATCTGAGAAAGTATGAGTTTCAATCTCTTGTGCTGCAATTTCTTGCTCTATTTGTATGGATTCTGTTTTTGGAGGTTGCTCTACCTCAAATGATGTTGTTTCTGTGTGTTCAGCACTTTGTGTTTTCTCTTGATTATCGGTTAATATTATTTCTTCGTTTATAGAAAATCTTTCAGTTTGAGATTGAGCAGAAGGCTCTGTTGAGGACTCTGTATTTAATTGACTTTCCTTCTCTATATTAATTTCTACATTCTCTGAAAGTGTAATTGACTCTGTTGTGGGCTCTTCTTTGATTATTTCATTTAATAAATCCTCAGTAGGAGTGTTAGATTCAGTGCTATTGATATATGTAAACAGCCATGTTCTGTCATATACCCTAAGCGAAGCTTTCTTTAATTGTCTGTCGTATTTGTAATGTTCCTTTATCTTGTAAATTTTTGAAAGCAAAATCTGAGGTAAATGGAAATAAGGAAACTCAACTACCAACGTTTCTAAAGTTTCAATTTCTTTGTCAGTAATTGAATAAGGGTTACGCAATATGTCAGTTAGTCTTGTTGGTGTCATAATTTACCACTTCAAAGCTATGTCATTAAAAATATCTTGAACTAGCATGGTTGTAATATCATTAATAAGCTGTGTTTCAATAGCGGAATAGTCGGTAGATGCGGGGAAATTAACAAAGTTAGAGTATGATTTATTGAAATCAAATTTAGGATGATTTGGACTTGAGAAATTCACCTTTACCACCATAGTCAATCTGTTTTCAGTAGCGGAAGTGTTGCCTGAAATACTAACCGGTGCAATATTATAACCGGTAATAACACCATCAATTTGGTAATCGCCCTCTTGTTCTTTTAAAAAAAGACGTGTTTCACTTTGAAACTTATCTTTTAACTTTTCAGTAAATACTTGGCTTAGTGTGGGAGCAACTTGCGGAGCTTGGTTTGGGAAATATTGAATGGAAATGCTTTTGACATCATCTGGAATATTAACACCGGACAAAGAATAAATTCCACAACGGTTAAATAACAGCAGTGAAATCATCAATAGTGCAAGACTAGTAATATGAGTCTTATTCGAGTTCATATTGTTTAATTTTGCGATACAAGGTTCTTTCAGAAATACCTAATTCCTTAGCTGCTTTTTTGCGCCTCCCTTTGTTGCGTTCAAGAGACTTTTTAATCATATCTTTTTCTTGTTCTTGAATTGTTTTAGTCTCTTCAATTCGTATGGTGTGCGGTTCGTTTTCGGTGTTGAAAGTTGGGTGGTGCGGTTCGTGGTTTGAGGGTGGGAGAGTGATTGAAAAATCAAATGGATGACTCTGTTCCTTGATTTCATCGCTAAAAACCTGCCTGATTGCACCTTCGTTTTCTTGAATAAATGTGCTGTTATGACCTCCGCTTTCTATTAGGCGAAAGACCAACTTTTTTAAGTCAGTCATGTCTCTCTTTAAGTCAAACAATACTTTATATAAAATGTCTCTTTCACTGAAATTGTCATTTTCATGATTAGACTGAGACAAGGATACAGCCGGTAAAGAAGTTGTTTCTAGAGGCAGGTAGTTTTTTAATGTATTGACATCAATAATACCTTCTCTTTCAAGTACACAGAGTTGTTCTGTAACATTTCGCAATTGTCTCACATTACCTTGCCATGAATAATTTTCAAGCATCAATCTGGCTTCAGGAGTTAATTCAATGTATCGAGTGTGATATTTCTCTGCAAAATCATTCACAAACTTTAAGAATATCATATAGATATCCTCTTTGCGTTCGCTCAATTTAGGGATAGTAATTGGCACTGTTGCCAATCTGTAATACAAGTCAGTTCTGAACTTTCCTTTCCCTGCACTTTCAAGGAGGTTCTTATTGGTAGCAGCCACAACCCTCACATTTGTTTTTTGGATTTTGCTTGAACCAACACGAATAAATTCCCCTGATTCTAATACACGTAATAATCGAGCTTGGGTTCCTAAAGGCAATTCGCCAACTTCATCAAGGAAAATCGTACCACCATTCACAGTTTCAAAATAGCCTTTTCTTGCATCTGTGGCTCCGGTAAATGAACCTTTTTCATGTCCAAATAATTCTGAATCTATTGTCCCTTCAGGTATTGCACCACAATTGACAGCAATGAATGCACCGTGTTTGCGTGTACTGTTTTGATGAATGATTTTTGAAAATACTTCTTTTCCTACTCCGCTTTCTCCATAAATCAACACACTCATGTCTGTAGGTGCTACACGCAAAGCGGTTTCAAGAGCGTGATTAAGTTTATGAGAGTTTCCTACTATCTCATATCTGTTTTTGATTTGTTGAAGTTCTCTTTCGCTTATCATGTTTAATTTAAGGGTTTGCCTTTAAGGGTTGTGGTAGTAGTTGATTCAACCAATATGTCAACAAAGTCTCCGGGTTTATGGGTAGTTTTAGGAAAAACAACCATGATATTTTGGTCATTTCTCCCTCTCAAATCGTGTTCACTTTTTTTAGATTCTCCTTCCACCAATACTCTAACAACCTTACCAATAAATGATTTATTTTTCTCATTCGAAATATTGTTTTGTAATTCAATGACTTCAGCCAATCTACGCTTTTTAGTTTCTAAAGGAACATCGTCCGGTAATTTTTTTGCAGCCATAGTTCCGGGTCTTTCACTGTAAAAGTACATGTAGCTAAAATCAAACTGTGATATTTCCATTATGCTCAATGTTTCTTTGTGATCGTCTTCTGTTTCGGTACAAAAGCCAGAAATAATATCACATGAAATACCACATTCAGGAAGAATTTCTCTAATTCTTCTCACCTTATCTAAATACCATTTTCTGTCATAGGTTCTGTTCATTTTTTCTAAAATACGGCTACTGCCTGATTGTGCAGGTAAATGAATATGCTTGCAGATGTTGTCATGGCGTTTCATGGTGTATAACACTTCATCGGTAATATCCTTTGGGTGAGAAGTGGAGAAACGGATGCGCATTTCTGGATTTACATTGGCACACATTTCTAATAATTCAGCAAATGTTATTGCTTTTTCTTGTTGCTCTTTATCTGCTTTTTCAAAATCCTTCTTTGGACCTCCTCCAAACCATAAATAACTATCTACATTTTGACCTAACAAGGTAACTTCCTTGTATCCAACATCAGAAAGTTCTTTAATCTCTCGTATAATACTTTCCGGGTCTCTGCTTCGTTCTCTGCCTCGTGTAAAAGGCACTACGCAAAATGAACACATGTTGTCGCACCCTCTTGTAATTGAAACAAACGAATTGACTCCATTAGAATTTAGCCTGACAGGACTAATTTCACCATAAGTTTCTTCACGTGATAATAATACATTGATTGCCTTGTCGCCTTCATCCACTGCAGCAAGTAATTTAGGAAGTTCGCGATATGCATCCGGTCCTGCAACAACATCCACCAACTTTTCTTGTTCGAGCAGCTTTTCTTTCAACCGCTCTGCCATACAGCCAAGTACTCCAATGATTAAGTCTCTGTTTTTCTTTTTGTTTGCTCTAAGATGTTTCAATCTTTCGCGTATCTTTTGTTCCGCATTATCTCTTACTGCGCACGTGTTAATGAGTATCACATCAGCATCCGTTTCGTCATCTGTAGTACGGAAACCGTGATTGTATAATATTGAGGCAACAATTTCGCTGTCGCTGAAATTCATTGCACAACCATAACTTTCTATGTATAGCTTTCTGTTTATTGTTTCGATTGCAACGGGAATATCTGAAACAAGAATTTCGGTATCTGACATAACTTTAAATAGAGGTGCAAAGATAGGATTCAAACATTAAAAATAATTGTTTAATTCTCAAAGATATCAAACTGCCCAAGAGTGTTTTTCCCTTCTGTATTTTAAGATTTTATTACAGTAATTAGATTATTGCTTACCTAAATAAAATAAATATCCCTTCATGGGATTGGATATAAAAGAAAAGGGCAGTTTTTACTTGCCCTTTTTAACACTTTCCTTTGTTTCGTCATTAGATTGTGGCTTAGATGAAGTTTTAATTTCAAGACCATCTTTTTCTTTATTCATCACAACCTTCAGTTTTGCCCCTTCTTTAATTTCACCTTTTAGGATTTCTTCAGCTAAAGGATCTTCCATATATTTTTGAATGGTGCGATGCAGTGGACGTGCGCCAAAATCAGCATCAAATCCTTTGTCAACCAAAAATTCTTTTACTTTTTCATCAATCTCAACTTCAAGACCTAAATCTGCCACTCTCTTTAGCATTTTATTTATAGAAATATCCATGATTTTAAAGATATCCTCTTTTTCAAGGCTCTTAAAGACAATGACATCATCAATTCGGTTAAGAAACTCAGGACTAAAGAATTTTTTTAATGCATTTTCAATAATCTGTTTACTCTCTTTTTCTTGATTGCTGATTTTATTACTGGTTGCAAAGCCAACACCTGTTCCAAAGTCTTTTAATTGTCTGGAGCCGATATTAGATGTCATAATAATCACCGTGTTTCTAAAGTCTATTTTTCTACCGAGACTATCGGTCATAAATCCTTCATCGAGTGCTTGCAATAGAAGATTGAAAACATCTTGATGTGCTTTTTCAATTTCATCGAACAGAATAACTGAATAAGGTTTTCTGCGCACTTTCTCGGTAAGCAATCCTCCTTCTTCGTATCCCACATAACCGGGAGGAGCCCCCACGAGTCTGGACACAGCAAATTTTTCCATGTATTCACTCATATCAATTCGTATCAATGAGTCTTGAGAGTCAAACAAATATTCACTGAGGGCTTTTGCCATTTCAGTTTTGCCTACACCTGTTGGTCCAAGGAAAATAAAGGAGCCAATGGGTTTGTTAGGGTCTTTCAAACCGGCACGCGTTCTTTGTATTGCTTTTGCAAGTCTGGCAATAGCTTTGTCTTGTCCTATCACTCTTTTTTGTAGGTCAGACTCCATATTGAGGAGTTTTTTACCTTCACCCTGCGCAATTCTTTTAACAGGAATACCGGTCATCATGGCGATAACCTCTGCTACATCTTCTTCACCAACCACATATTTTTGATTCTTACTATCTTCTTCCCATTTGATTTTAGCATTGTCAAGGTTTTTGAGCAGTGTTTTTTCAGTGTCTCTTAACCTTGCAGCCTCTTCATAGTTTTGTGATTTAACTACCCTGATTTTTTCAACTTTCACTTGTTCGATTTGACTCTCAAGGTCTAAAATTTCAGAAGGGACGTGAATATTTGAAATATGTACTCTTGCTCCGGCTTCGTCAAGTACGTCAATTGCTTTGTCAGGTAAATATCTGTCAGAGATATACCTTTCAGAAAGTTTCACACAAGCTTCTAATGCTTCTGGCGTGTATGTTACAGAATGATGTTCCTCGTATTTGTCTTTAATATTGTTAAGAATCTCCAATGTTTCACCGGCAGAAGCAGGTTCAACCATGACCATTTGGAATCTTCTTTCGAGTGCTCCGTCTTTCTCAATATATTGTCTATACTCGTCTAAGGTTGTTGCTCCAATACATTGAATTTCGCCTCTAGCTAAGGCAGGTTTAAACATATTAGATGCATCTAAAGAGCCGGAAGCTCCACCGGCTCCAACAAGTGTATGTATCTCATCAATGAATAAAATGACATCATCGCTTTTTTCCAATTCATTCATGATTGCTTTGATTCTCTCTTCAAACTGTCCTCTGTATTTAGTGCCTGCAACAAGGGAAGCCAAATCGAGTGTTACCACTCTTTTATTGAATAAGATTCTGGAAACTTTCTTTTGTACAATACTTACCGCAATCCCTTCTGCAATAGCAGTTTTACCCACACCGGGTTCGCCTATCAACACAGGATTGTTCTTTTTTCTGCGCGATAATATTTGAGAAACTCTTTCAATTTCTTTCTCTCTTCCAATCACCGGGTCTAATTTTCCTTCTTCAGCATCATGTGTAAGATCTCTGCCAAAATTATCTAATACAGGTGTCTTAGACTTAGAATTCTTATTGCGTAATTCGTCAATTTTTTTGTCCTCAGAATAGCTGCCTTCTTCAGCCCCGTCATCTGCATTTGGGTTTTCATTTCTTGGAGAAGTTGGAGGGTTGTTGAGTCCAGGCAAACCTTCTTCTAATGCAGATTTGAAAATGTCATAAGTTATACCGTATTGGGAGAGAATTTCTGTTGCCAAATTGTCTTCATCTCTTAAAATAGAAAGCAATAAATGCTCGGTTCCAATAATTTCGGTCTTAAACATTTTAGCTTCAAGATAAGTTATTTTTAATGCTTTCTCTGCTTGCCTTGTAAGAGGTAAGTTTCCGATATTGATTGATTTGCCGGAAGTAGATTTGACTGCATCTTCAATGGATTTTTTTACTCGTAAAACATCTACATCAAGGTTTTTAAGGGTTTGCAAAGCTCTGCCTTCGCCTTCTCTGATAACCCCAAGTAACAAGTGTTCAGGACCGATATAGTCATGACCCATTCTAATCGCTTCTTCACGGCTAAACTGAATAACTTCTTTTACTCTGGGTGAAAATTTATTTGCTGACATTGTATAATGAAAAGATTCTGTTGTTTAAAGGTTCAAAATTACTCATTCTATTTCTATCTTCCAGTTGTGCTTTGGTATATCCATGCAAAATTTAGTTATAAATTAGGTGGAAAAATATTGACATTAGCTTGTGTAAAAATATATTTCAGCTATGTTTGAAAATCGTACCATGTTACAATATCAATAGATTTGTGTCAAAAAGTCCGTATTTGCTCACTTTGTAGCGATTAATCTGTCTTTGTGATTGTGCCATTATTGGTTCGCATTGCTGTTTTTTAACTAAACACATAGAAAATAGTTGTGGAAAAGTTGTAACTCAAATGTACGAACTTGCAAAGCATGATACTACGATATTAATTTGCTTGCTCAATGAATGATTCACCTTTGCAAAATAGAAAAAAAGACAAGAAGAAAACTTCTTATTTAGTACCGCAGGATAACTTGGGACGAAGAGTGCCCGCAGCTGTTGAAATAGAACAAGCGGTATTAGGCGCATTGTTGCTTGATGGAAAAGCGTTACTCAGGATACAAGAGATTCTCGTTGACGACTATTTTTATGACGATAGAAACAAGGCTGTTTATAATGCAATTTTTGCATTGACAAAGAAAAATGAGCCGATTGATATTTTGACTGTCATAGAGAAGTTAAGAGAAACAGATAAGCTGGAATTTGTTGGGGGAGAGTTTTATGTGAGTGAATTGACCATGAAGGTTACCTCTTCAGCGAATATTGAATTTCATGCACATATTATACTTGAAAAATATGTATTGAGAGAATTGATTCAAATATGTGGTGAGACCATTAATCATGCTTATGATGCCGGAGTGGATTCATTTAGTTTACTTGATGAAACTGAAAAGGCAATTTATGAAATCAAAAACAAGGGGATGAAGAGAAATTATGAGAGTATTGGTAACCTTGTTTCTAAAGCGCTCACTCAAATTAATGAAAATAAAAATCACAGTTCTTCTATAACAGGTGTACCTAGTGGAATCATTGGTGTTGACAATATTACATCCGGATGGCAAAAGTCTGATTTAATCATTATTGCCGGTCGTCCGGGTATGGGTAAAACCGCTTTTGCACTTACGCTTTTGCGAAATGCAGCAGTAGGAAATAAAACTCCGGTAGCATTTTTCTCATTAGAAATGTCAGCAGTACAATTGGTTACTCGTATGATTTCTGCTGAGTCTGAAATAAGTTCGGAAGCCTTGAGACGTGGAAATCTTGAAGAATATGAATGGCAACAGCTTGTTACCAAAACGCAAGCATTGTCCGAGGCACCTATATTTATTGATGATACTCCGAGCTTGACAGTATTTGAGTTAAAGGCTAAAGCTAGAAGACTACATTCTCAACATAAAATTGGTATGCTCATGGTGGACTATTTGCAATTAATGAAGGGTGAAGACCAAAATCAATCTAAAGTAAGTATGAATAGAGAACAAGAGATTGGTTATATCTCTCGTTCCTTGAAAACATTAGCAAAAGAACTAAACATCCCTGTCATTGCGCTGGCTCAGTTGAGTCGTGAAACTGATAAACGTCAGGATAAAATGCCGCAACTCTCAGATTTGCGTGAATCCGGTTCTATTGAACAAGATGCAGACATGGTAGCTTTCATCTACCGTGATGACTATTACAATAAAGGAGATGAAGATGCATACAATGATGGAGGTGTGGCTTCAAAACTAATTATTAAGAAATATAGACATGGTTCGTTGGGTGATGCTAATATGTACTTTAGTAAAAAGCTGCAACGATTTGTGGATGAGTCTGAATCTAAAATTGCAAACTTTATTCTGCCTTCTAAAATGAATGAAAATGATGCTATTGACAATTCATTCAGGGATTCTATCAGTAACAAAGCCGATATTTTTAAAAGCAATAACGATGTGGATGACCCTTTCTTAAATTCTAACGATACAGATTCAAACTTCTTTGATAACTGATGATTGTCTGATAATTGTGTGATTAAATCATTGTGATGAACCAAAAGAATAAAAGAAAAATAATCAATGATCCTGTATATGGATTTTTGACTTTACCATCTGATTTAATCTTTGACTTAGTTGAGCATCCTTATTTCCAACGATTGCGTAGGATTAAGCAATTAGGTCTTGCAGAGCTTGTATATCCGGGAGCTATACATTCCCGATTTCATCATGCTTTAGGAGCCTTGCAATTAACGTGTAGGGCGTTGGATGTTCTGAAGCAGAAAGGTGCTGAAATTTCAGAACATGAATACGAAGCTACTTGTGCCGCCATTTTGTTGCATGACATAGGTCATGGACCTTTTTCTCATACGTTAGAATATATTCTTGTCAAAGATTTGCATCATGAAAGAATCTCTACGCTGATTATGGAAAAAATGAATCAAGAGTTTGAAGGCAGGCTGGCTACTTGTATCAGTATATTTAACAACCAATATCCAAAGAAGTTTCTCCATCAACTCATCTCAAGTCAGTTAGACATGGATAGGTTAGACTATTTGAGTAGAGATAGTTTCTATTCAGGAGTGAGCGAAGGAGTGGTGAGTGCTGATAGAATTATTAATATGTTAAATGTGGTGGACAACCACTTAGTGCTAGAAGAAAAAGGGATTTATAGTATTGAGAAATTTATCATAGCACGCAGGCTCATGTATTGGCAGGTTTATCTGCACAAAACGGTTGTTTCGGCTGATATTTTGTTGAAACAAGTACTTATGCGAGCAAGGAATTTAGCGGTGGACGGTGAGGATGTGTATGCAACACCGGCTTTGACACCATTCTTGTTTAGCAAACCCAATGAACAAAAATTTGAACAAGAAACTGATACATGGTTAGCACGTTTTACCTTGCTTGATGACGCGGAGTTGACAGTTAGTATCAAACAATGGCAATTTCACAAAGATTCAATTCTTGCTACTTTGTCAAAAAACTTCGTTGAGAGAAAGCTTCCCAAAATACTTATATCCAATTCAGTAATTTCAGCGCAAGAATTAGAAGCAATACAAACAGAAATAAAGAGAAAGTATAAAATCAACGAAAACGACCTTGGCTATTTTATTCAGTCCGGGACACTTGAGAATAATGCATATAAGCAAGATACTCCGGAATCTATCAGTATCATTAGGAAAGATGGAGCCGTTGTAGATGTTACCGAAGTGTCTGATAATTACAACCTTTCGGCATTGAAAAAAACCGTTAGAAAGTACTATTTATGTTACATGAAATAGGATAACGAGCTGCGAATAAACCTAATTTTGCAGAAAAAATAAAAACATGAGTTTACCTCCTTTAAAAGGCAATCAAAAGCGAGTTATCATAGTAGGAGCAGGATTTGCAGGACTCAAACTCGCAGAACTATTGCCAATAGACCTTTTTCAAGTAATATTAATAGATAAAAACAATTACCATCAATTTCAACCCTTGCTATATCAGGTTGCTACATCTGGTTTAGAGCCAAGTAATATATGTTTCCCTTTGAGAAAAGTGTTTCAAAATAAATGGAATGTATATATGCGGTTCACAGAGGTAACCGGTGTAAACCAAGAAGCAAAGACAATTGATACCGGTATAGGTACAATTCCCTATGATTATTTGATTCTGGCTTATGGTGCTGTAACCAATTTCTTTAATAATGAGATGGTAGAGAAAAATTCATACTCCATGAAGTCAGTTTCCGAAGCCCTTTTACTTAGAAATACTTTATTGCAAAATTACGAAAAAGCATTGAGTGCTCAGTCTGATGAAGAAAGAGATGAATTGTTGAATGTGGTGATTGTTGGAGGCGGACCTACAGGGGTGGAATTAGCCGGAGCTATTTCTGAAATGAGAAATAAAATCCTTCCTAAAGATTATTCTGAAATTAACTTTAGAGAAATGAAAGTGTACCTTATCGAAGCAGGACCGAAACTGCTGGGAGCGATGTCTGATAAATCAGGAAATACCGTTCAAGACTATTTAGAACATTTGGGAGTAAGCGTCATAAAAGGCAATGCTGTTAAAAACTTTGATGGACGTATAGTTGAACTTGCGGATGGGACTTCACTTCATAGCAATACATTGATATGGGCTGCAGGTGTTAAGGGTAGTAAATTAAAAGGTCTGTCAGACGAAATGTATTCGCGTAGTACAAGATTATTGGTAGATGAATACAGTGCTGTCAAAGGGACTGATGGCATATATGCTATTGGAGACATTGCCCAAATGGAAACAAAGGAGTATCCTAAAGGACATCCGCAAGTTGCTCAAGTTGCTTTGCAACAAGCTGCATGTCTTGCTAAAAATATGGTGAATCCATTCAAAGGCAAAAGCAAAATACCTTTTCAATACAAAGACAAAGGAAGTCTTGCTACAGTAGGTCGCAACAAAGCAGTGGCAGACATTAAGAAATTGAAATTACGTGGATTTATTGCTTGGTTTGTTTGGATGGCAGTGCACTTAATTTCTATTATTGGTGTAAAAAATAAATTCTTTGTTGTTACCAATTGGGTTTGGCAGTATTTTACTTACGACCCTTCATTACGTTTAATCATCAGAGCCAAGTACAGAAAACCCTAAAGCATGGAAGACCTTTTTACTGACGAATATTTTATGGAAATCGCGCTTAAAGAAGCGCAAAAGGCATTTGAAGAAGATGAAGTTCCCATTGGGGCAATTGTTGTGCATGGAAACAAAATCATAGGGAAGGGGTATAACCAGACAGAAAGATTGAAAGATATTACAGCTCATGCAGAAATGTTGGCAATTACATCTGCTTCTCATTATATTGGCAGTAAATACCTTGAAGAATGTACACTCTATGTTACGCTTGAGCCTTGTGTGATGTGCATGGGTGCGTTGAAGGCAGCACGTATTTCTAAAATTGTATTTGCAACATCAGAACCTAAAACAGGGTACTCTATTTTTCTTCCTGAAACATTTTCCAAATCAATTCAAATAGAGTGTGGAGAAAAGCAGCAAGAGGCTTTGGATATATTACAGAGATTCTTTAAACAAAAGAGGATATAATTTGACAAAGTAGAAAATGCGAAACATAATTGGATTAATACTTCTCTTTTTCTTGCTGAATTCATGTTCAATTGAAATCGCTAAACATCGTTATAGCAGAGGGTGGGGAATACGTACCTCAAAAACACACTATGTTCACACAGAAAGAAAATATAATGCATCAATCCAAACCAAATCCTTTGCATTCCCGCTTAAAGATACAGTGAGAGGGTACTTGGTTCCTGATACTATATTTTTAAAGGACTCCATACATCATTCGGATTCAACAGAAAGTTATGATTTGTCTCCCCCTGTTTTATTTAATCCTGACACTGTTAATTCTGTTAAAAGTCATGAGCAAGTGCTTGAAGAATATCGAAAAGCAAAAAGTAATCTTGAGAAAATCAGTATATGGACAGTCGCAACCTTTGCTATTGCACTAGTTGCAGTGCTCGCTGCCGGTTCAATTGTCGCAGGCACAGCAGGAGTAGGAATCGTGCATTTATTCTTATTTACTATGGCAATCTTGTCTTTGATTTCAATTTATCGTTATATTAAAGTATTCAAACTCTTACGGTTTTTGTATAAAGAAGGACCTTCATTTTTAGATGCTTCCAATCCTCAACATGAAGAAAAATTGAAATTAAGATTTAGAATGATGGTCAATGCCTTGTTTATTGTGCCTTTGGCTTCATTATTCATGACAATTATGTTGCATAAAAGATTGTTACCTGAGGATGGTTATTTTGTTACTGATCTCAATGAACTATTGAGAAATAAAGCAGGATGGTATATCTTTTATTCCATTCTACTATTGATTTTGTGGGGATACTTGTTCTATTTAAGTTATCCTTATCTGTTTATTACGCTACTTTCAATTCTTTAGGAACAAACAAGGCTGCCTATTAGATAGACAGCCTTTTTTATAATATTTTCTTTATTAGCAATTATTCAATACTGATAACTTTGACTTCAAAAATCAAAGTAGCATTAGGAGGAACAACCCCACCGGCACCTGCAGCACCATATCCTAATTCAGAAGGAATTATCAAAACAGCCTCAGTTCCGGGATTTAATAACATCATTCCTTCATCCCATCCTTTGATTACTTGTCCAACACCCACTTGGAATTTGAAAGGTTCATTTCTATCGAACGATGAATCTAATTTTCTTCCATCAGGGAGTGTTAGCGTATAATGACAAGTAATGGTTTGACCTGCTTTTGCGGTAGCACCTTTACCTTGTTTTTTAATAACATATTTCAATCCGCTGGCTGTGGTTTTTGCTCCTTTGGTTATTTTAGCTAACACTTCGGATTCTTTCTTTTTTCTTTCTTCTTCTTTCTTTGCAAGTTTTTCGGCAGCGTGTTGCTGTTCATATTCAAACACAGCAGCAGCATTAAATTTCTCTGCTTCTGCACCGATTCTAACAATAGAAATATGTTGCATAACATCTCCTTGTTGAATTGCATTGACTACTTCTTGTCCTTCAACCACGTGACCAAAAACAGAATGTTTTCCATCGAGCCAAGGTGTTGCAACGTGTGTAATAAAGAATTGACTTCCGTTCGTGCCGGGACCGGCATTTGCCATAGAGAGAACTCCGGGCCCTACATGCTTTAAGTTGTCGTCAAATTCGTCTGCAAAACTATATCCGGGACCACCTGCACCTGTTCCTTGAGGGTCGCCTCCTTGAATCATAAAGTTGGCGATTACACGGTGAAATTTAAGCCCATCATAGAACGCTTGTCCAACTGCAAAGCTGTTGTTCTTAATAGTACCTTCTGCTAAACCAACAAAATTCGCTACAGTCATTGGCACTTTTTGGAATTCTAATTCCAGCAAAATATCACCTTTATTGGTTTGGATTTTTGCATACATCCCTTCTTTGAGGGCTACTTCTTTATTGTTATTCATAACGTAATATTGATTGTTCTTTTTAATCACTTCAACCTTGACAGGTGTTTTGTCTGTTAGACTAGCCGGCTGAACATCGGTAGTAGTTGAAGTGGGTGTCTCTGTTGATGTAGATTCATTGTTTGGTGTTTCTACATTGGTGTTTGCGCATGCCGTCATACAAAGGATTGCTCCGGCAATGGCATAAGTGAAAAACTGTTTTTTCATATAATTATAATTGTTAAAATGCTAGGATTTCTTCTTTGTCAAAATACTCAATAATATGCTGCTTCAAAAATAGCTCTTGTTCTGATAAATCAAGCATAGGGATAGGTTTAATTGATTTCCAACGGGGCCAGCCATCGGAGTCAATGCCTTCAAGCTCATAATAACCTGAATAGCTCAAAATTTTACATGTTGCAATATGAAGCAACATTACTTTTTCATCCTTAGAGAAATTGCTGTCAGAGATTGTGCCTAATTCTCTAATCCCAATAATAAAAAGAATTGCATTGAGATCAGGGTTTTTGTGGTCAAATCTATTTGCGATAAAATCAGTAAGTTGTCCCCACTTTGTCAATATCTCATTACTCATGCTTTTTTTTACTTAATATTGCCTCTGTTAAAACCTGATGTACGTACAGATACAAGGCGCCACAAAGAAATGAAAATCATTGGAAAGTTATTAAATAAGAGCAAAATAATTTCTACCGCATTGCTATTAAATAGGGTGAATGCAATAATCTCTCAGAGGCGAACATTAAAGAAGATGCTGTTGAAAGCCAAGAATACCCAATTTGGCAAACATTATCATTTTAGTGAAATATTAGAGGAGAAGGATGTTTACAAATCGTTTTCGCAGCGTGTACCGCTATCTAATTATTCTACAATGTTTCCTTGGTGGCAGCGAGCATATAACAATGAAGAAAATGTAACTTGGCCCGGCAAAATCGAATATTTTGCATTAAGTTCCGGTACTTCCGAAGGAGCCAGTAAGTATATTCCAGTGAGTGAGGATATGCTCAAATCTATTAAGAAAGGAAGTGTAAGACAGATTCTTAATATTGCTTTTACAGACCTGCCAAAAGACTTTCTTGCAAAACATTATCTGATGATTGGTGGTAGTACTGATTTGAATTATAATGGATATGTCTATTCGGGTGATTTAAGCGGCATTACAACCCAAAATGTTCCTATTTGGTTTGAAAGATTTTCAAAGCCGAGTATGGAAATCAGAAGTACCAAAGATTGGCATGAAAAGATTGAAAGAATAACAGCTGAAGCAAAGAATTGGGATGTAGTGATGATTGCGGGAGTTCCGGCTTGGATTCAATTGCTAATAGAAAATATTGTCAAAACCTATAATCTCAACAATATTCATGATATTTGGCCAAATTTCTCTGTGTATGTTCACGGAGGTGTGGATATTACACCCTACAAGAAAGGACTTAACGCATTATTAGGTCAGCCTATTATGTATTTTGAAACATATTTGGCTTCAGAAGGGTTTATTGCATTTCAACAAAAGATTAGCGCGAAAGGAATGAAGTTAATCTTTCGCAATGAAATGTTTTATGAGTTTATCCCTTTTGACAGAAACAATTTTAATGATTCCGGAGAGTTAGTTGACAATCCGCAAGTGTTGTCTTTGTCAGAAGTAACAGAGAATAAAGAATATGCCATCATTATTACTACTTGTGCAGGTGCATGGCGATATATGATTGGCGATGTAGTGAAATTTGTTGATGTTGAAAATTGTGAAATCAAAATTACCGGAAGAACCAAGCACTTTTTAAGTATGTGCGGGGAACACTTGTCGGTGGATAATATGACGAGAGCTATTGAAATTGTTTCTAATAAGTTGGATGTGAATTTTGTAGAGTTCACTGTTAAAGGTGTGCCTTATGGAAATTTATTCGCTCATCAATGGTATATTGGCACTAATGGTTGCGATGTAGATGAAGCGCAGGTTACAGCATTGTTAGATAACACGCTAAAAGAATTAAATGATGATTATGCTACTGAAAGGATGCATGCATTAAAGAATATTATGGTCAAATTAGTGCCCAATCAACTGTTTCTACAATGGATGGATAAACAAGGAAAGACGGGTTCTCAAAATAAGTTTCCGCGTGTACTCTCTGATGAGAAATATCAAGTTTGGGTTGAGTTTGTTCAAGAATCTCTTAATGTCAAAATATAATTATACCAGGCTGATAGGAAAAGCATGGGTGATGCTTTGCTTATTGCTGCTTCTTTCGTGTAGTTCTAATCGTAACAATCAAATTACAGTACAAAACATTCAAGAGTTTTGTAGTCATTTAGAGAACGATAAAAACCTTTCGGATTTGCAAGTGGATTTTTTTAGACAATTAAATGCCATTGCCAAAGGTAGGGAATCATATAAAAATTTACTATCAAGTCAATCCACACATCCAAAACCCCAAGAATTTGAACATATATTAATCAATGAAAAGGATTTTGAATATATCAGCCAGAGGATATTTACTGTATTACTTGATAATAATATTACTTACGGTAAATTGTTAGCGGATTTACAAGCATCAGACTCACTCAACAATCTTTTTACTAATGAACTGATAATGGTATATGGACAAATAGATTCAGTTTGCAAAGAGCTTGATCATTCAATGCCGGAAACACATGAACCTTATATAAGCCCGTCAATTTTATATGGTTTTTGTCCTTATATGCCAGATAATCATCCGTTATATATAAAAGCAGAATCAATACGAAATAAAAGAAACAGCGAAATTGAATATCGTTTTCCTATTCTTTCTAAAGTCAGAAAAATGATGGGAGAACTCTTTGTTGGTATATCGTAACTGCTATTCACTTTTTAATATTTTTGTACACGATGGATATGTTTTTTGGGAATATAGATGACAAGGGAGACTTAGTCTTACATCATGATGAAGTCAATCACTGTTTTAGAGTAATGCGTAAAAAAGCGGGTGATAGGATTGGGGTTATGAACGGGAAGGGCTTGATATGGGAAGCGGATATCAACGAAATGACTTCTAAAACCGGAGTGTTGAGCAATTTCCAAAAAGTGATTTCAAATGTTTTGCTCCCTTATACCATGCATTTGGCTGTAGCTCCGACTAAAAATGCCGAAAGGATAGAATGGCTATTAGAAAAGTCTATTGAAATTGGCATACACCATTTTACACTTCTCTATACACATAGGACAGAGCGAAAGCGAGTAAATATTGAGCGATTAGAAAAGATAGCTGTTGCAGCATTGAAACAGAGTTGCCAACCGATATTGCCGACAATAACCGAATGTAATTTTAAGGAGTTTGTAACCAAGCGAACCACGCAAGCAAAGTTTATTGCATCTTGCAAAGGATTTAGCAATATTCAACCGATTTCAGCATTAGCAAACACATCAGACATAGTGGTTATGGTAGGTCCCGAAGGTGATTTTACAGATGAAGAATATAACGCTGCATTGCAGCATGAATTTATTCCAATCAGTTTTGGGACACAAAGGCTTAGGACAGAAACAGCAGCTCTGTTAGCTGTAATGTCCCGCTATTCCTTACAAAATTAGACGTGATGCCAGCCTTGTGCTTCTAATTTATGTTTATTGCCATTCTTGGATATAAGATTAATTCCTTCGCTTTGTTCAGTAACATATCCGATTACGCTGATATCTACACTGTTTTTAATCTTATCGTAGTCATCTTGTTTGAGTGTAAATAATAGTTCATAATCTTCTCCGCCATTTAATGCACATACCGTTGGGTCTAATCCAAATTCACGTGCTTTACTATATGTGGTCTGGTCAATTGGCAATTTTTCTTCATAAATTACAAAGCCTACATTGGAATGTTTTGATAAATGGTGTAACTCACTGCTAATTCCATCCGATACATCAATCATGGAGGTAGGGTGAATATGTAGATTTTTGAACAAATCAATTATGTCAACTCTTGCTTCAGGTTTTAATTGTCTTTGCAAAATATAATCATTGCCTTCCATGTCCGGTTGAATTTCTGGGTTTTCAAGAAATAATCTTTTTTCTCTTTCTAAAAGCATATACCCAACATAAGCACTTCCCAAATCGCCACTCACACAGACAAGTTCAGCTTTTGTCGCTCCCTTACGATACACTACTTCTTTCTTTTCAACAAAGCCAATGGCTGTAACAGAAATAAAGAAACCTTTATGTGAAGACGAGGTATCCCCACCAACCAAATCAACGGTATAATGTTCACATGCAGCCTTGATTCCTGCATACACTTCTTCAATAGCTTCTAATGTAATTTTACTGCTCAACCCAATGGATACAACAATCTGGCTTGCGTGTCCGTTCATTGCTGCAATATCTGAGATATTTGATGCCACTGCTTTATAACCCAAATGTTTTAAAGGAGTATAAACGAAATCAAAATGCACGCCTTCTAATAAAATGTCGTTGCAAACAAGCATGTACTTTGTGCCGCAATCAATAACCGCTGCATCGTCACCAACACCTTGCACGGTCGTGGGCTGAGTATTGGTAAATTTAGATGTCAAATGGTCTATCAACCCGAACTCTCCTAAGGATTCAATTTTTGTCTTTTCTGTATTTTTAAACATTTTTGGCTTATTTTAGCATTGCAAAAGTAAACTTAAACTTTCAATACCACTTAGCATGACCAAAAGTCAAATATTGAGCAATATTCTGAATTCGCTTTATCCTAATCTTTGTCCGGGATGTAATGCAGTATTGCCAAATACAGAGATGGTAATTTGTGGTCATTGTGAATTAAATCTACCTGTTACAGATTATCACCAGTTGTCTGAAAACCCTGTTGCTAAACTCTTTTGGGGTAAAATTGACTTTGTAAATGCCACTTCATTTTTGAAATTTAACAAAAAAGGCATAGTGCAAGGAATGATGCACCAGTTGAAATATCATGGGAACAAAAGGATAGGGGAGTTTCTAGGATATAAATTCGGTGAAGTATTGCACAATTCATCTTTTATGGAAGGTATAAATGGAATCATTCCTCTGCCATTGCATCCACGTAAATTGGTGCTTAGGGGATATAACCAATCCGAGTATATTGCTATTGGAATGTCAAAGTCGCTTAATATTCCGTTGCTTAATCATTTTGTTGAGCGGGCAGTTAATAATATTTCTCAAACCAAAATTGCAGGTGTGGACAGACATCAGAATGTTCAAAATATTTTTGCACTGAGACCCAATCATACGATTGGTAATCAACATTTATTAATAGTTGATGATACCATTACAACCGGAGCAACATTGGAATCTCTTGGGAGGCTGATTACTACACAAACAAACTGTAGGGTTTCGTTTGCGACAATTGCATCAGTAGTCTAATTTACTTTGTTAGCAATAGCATTATCGTAAATTTCCTTGAATTCTTCTATAGAGCCAAAAGTGGTGTTATTGATTTGCAACAGGTTGCCTTTTGCAACACCTATAAAACCAAATGGAACTTGTGTTGATAACAACAATTTTTCAAACTCAGATTGTGCATTCGGATGAATACTAACAAGCACTCTGCTTTGCGCCTCGCCAAACAATAAAGAGTCTAAACGGTGTTCTTGGTTTATATTCACTTCAAATCCTATATTATTTTCAAACGATTTTTCCATTAAACCAATGAACAAACCTCCTTCTGACAAATCATGAGCGGATTGCAACAAACCTTGTCTAATGGATTTTTTTATCACTTCTTGCAAATTCCACTCTTCATCTAAATTGAAATAAGGAGCAGGAGAGTGGTTTACATTGAGATATTTTGCTAAATACTGAGAAGAATTAATGCAATTTACATTCTTACCTAAGAGATAAATCAAATCACCTTCATTCTTAAAAGACAATCCGGTGTGTAAAGAAGAGTCTTCAAGCAGTCCAATCATTCCGATAGAAGGGGTTGGGAAAACTGCTGTACCGTCAGAACTTTGATTGTAAAAACTAACATTTCCGCCTGTTACTGGGGTTTGGAACTTGAGACAAGCTGAACGCATACCATCAATTGCATGTTTAAATTGGTAATATACGCCTTTGTCATAAGGATTTCCAAAATTCAAACAGTTCGTAACCCCGGTAGGAACTCCTCCTGAACAAACAATATTTCTAGCAGCTTCTGCAACCGCAATTGCTGTACCGGTCTCAGGATTTGCATAAACGTAACGCGAATTGCAATCAACAGTCATTGCAATTGAGCGATTGGTGTTTTTGATTTTAACTATGGCTGCATCACTTGCTTTTCTTGTACTTTGATTTACTGTTCCAACCATGCTATCGTATTGTTGATAGACCCAACGTTTAGAAGCAATGTTAGGAGTTCCAGTCAAGAACTTAGCAACTTTGATAGCTGATGTAAAATCAATATCAGGGATTTGGTTTAACGAAAATTTTCTAATTTCAGCAAAATAAGCAGGTTCCGCCCATTCCCTGTGATATACAGGGGCACCGCCACCTAACACAAGGCTTTCTGCAGGCATTTCGGCATCTACTTCTCCTTGCATTAAATATCTAACATTTCCTGTGTTTGTTACCACACCTATATGGGCATATTCAACTTCCCATTTCTTAAATATTTCTTCTGCCAAATGTTCTTTTCCTTTTTTCAACACCACTAACATTCTTTCTTGTGATTCTGACAAAAGCATTTCCCAGCCTTTCATGTTGGCTTGTCTGAGCGGAACTTTATCTAACCAAATATCCATACCGGTTTTGCTTTTGGCACACATTTCACTGGTAGAACAAGCAATACCCGCAGCCCCCATATCTTGCATTCCAACAACAGCACCGGTTTCTATCAGTTCCAAAGATGCCTCTAAAATTAATTTTTCAAAAAATGGGTCGCCTACTTGTACAGAAGGCAGGTCATCCGCTGCATTTTCACCAATGTCTTTTGAAGCAAATGCTGCACCATGAATACCGTCTTTGCCCGTTGTTGAGCCAAAGATGTAAACGGGATTGCCTATGCCGTCAGCTACTGCAGAAATCGTTTTTCCAACTCTTGCAATACCAACACTCATTGCATTCACCAAGATATTGGTTTCATAACAATCATCAAAGTAAACTTCACCACCAACAGTAGGAATTCCAAAAGCATTTCCATAATCTCCTATACCTTTCACCACACCATTTACAAGCCATTTGGTTCTTTTTGTGTCAATATTACCAAATCGCAGGCTGTTAAGTTGAGCAATCGGACGTGCTCCCATTGAGAAAATATCTCTATTAATTCCGCCTACTCCTGTTGCTGCACCTTGATATGGCTCTATTGCGCTGGGATGGTTATGTGATTCAATTTTAAAAGCACATGCCAATCCGTCTCCTATATCCACTAAACCTGCGTTCTCTTCACCGGCCTTTGCAAGCATAAATGGTCCTTCTTTAGGAAGGGTTTTAAGCCAAACAATCGAATTCTTATAAGAACAATGTTCACTCCACATCACAGAGTAAACACTTAGTTCTGAAAAGTTAGGGGTACGCCCTAAAATTTTCTTGATTTTGTCAAATTCTTCGGCTGTAAGCCCTAATGATATTGCAGTTTCTACGGTTGGGAGCTTTTCCATTATTGTTTTTTTTTGAGCGCGAAATTAGTGTTTTTGAGAGGAAGAAAGAAATGATTATTGACTTAAAGCCTTTGATAATTTCTTTTTCCAAAAATAATAAAAGGGGAGTCCTGAGAAGATAAGAAACAAGCCGGTGAATGACTTTTCAGGAGATTCAATAAAGGTAACTACTAATAACACAATGCAGAAAATACAAAAGATGATAGGTATAACAGGGTATCCTATTGTTTTATAGGGTCTTGTGGTGTGGCTTGCTTTTTTTCTTAAAATAATGACACCAAAAACGATTAATCCATAAAAAGAAAAAGCCACGATGACCACCAAATCTGTCAATAAATCAAATGAGCCTGAGAATACTAGTAAACAGGCCCATACACATTGAAGTATCAGCGAATTATGCGGTGTGTTGTATTTTGAATGAGTTTTCTTAATTCTTTCAAAGAACAAACCTTTTTTTGCCATTGCATAATATATCCTTGCTGAAGCTAAAATGGTTGCATTGGTGCAACCCAAGGTGGCAATAAGAATCATTGAACTAATAATATGTGCGCCACCGTTGCCAAAGATTTTGTCTATTACCAATACTGCAGCAATTTTATTCTCGTCTTTAGTGGTTTCTCTAATAATGTCATCAATTGGCATCACATATAAGTATGCTGCATTGACCAAGACATAAAGAAAAACAATAATCAACAATCCAATAGTAACAGCTCGTGAAATGTCTTTTTCGGGTTTTTCCAACTCCTCACCAACAAAACCTAATGACATCCAACCTTCATAAGCCCAAAAGGCGTGTCTCATGGCTACAATTATAGCTCCTATTAGTCCCCATAAACTTAATTTTTCAACAGAAACAACAGTTGATGGAGTCGTAAAAGTGTGAGCATTGCCCACAGAGCTACCAAAGGAAATCATGACAATCATTAAAATACACAAGATGATAATGACTGTGAAAATCATGCTTAAGTTCCCGCCCCATTTGGCTCCGCGAATATTCACAAGACTTAAAATAGCAATAAGTGCACAAGCAATAAGCTTGGCACCAATATTATCCAATGGTTGGATGCCCAAAATGGAAAATGAAGCAAGATGTTCCGGTAGGTGAGGTAATTCAATATATGTGCCTATAGCCCCAGCGAACACAAAAGCAATAGATGCTATGGCAGCACTTTGAATTACTGTAAAAGAAGCCCAACCATAAAGGAATGAAATAGTTTTGCCATAAATTTTTTCAAGCCATGCAAAAGGACCTCCGGATTCCGGGTACATTGAGCCTAATTCAGCAATACTCCACATACCAAAAAGTGTAAGCAATCCTGCTAAAGCAAATGCTGCAACCACAAGAAGGGGAGACCCTAATGTGTCTGACATGGGTGCAACTTTCTTGAAAACACCGGAACCTATGATTGAACTGATGACTATGACTATAGCCATCCGCAATCCAAATGATTTTTTTAAACCTTTATGGGTAACATTTTCCATGATTTATGTTGCCATAAGGCTTTGTTGTAAGTGATTAATTATTTGACCTTAAATTTTTCCGACATTGCACGCTTCATGGAGTCCATTTTCTCTTGATCCTTTTTCATCATATCATCTACCTCAGTTTGTTCATCTTGAGTCAATGTGCCATTGCCACCGGAACATGCGGTCCAAATAGAAAAATATACTCCAATACAAAGAAGCAAATAGTACTTTCTCATTTTAGAATAGTACGTGAAATAACAACTTTCTGAACTTCGCTGGTTCCTTCATAGATCTGTGTAATCTTAGCGTCACGCATCAATCTTTCAACGTGATACTCTCTTACATATCCATAGCCACCATGAATTTGAACTGCTTCAGTTGTAACCTTCATGGCAGTCTCGGCTGCATATAACTTAGCCATTGAACTTGCTAAACCATAATCTAAATGTTGATCTTTTAACCAAGCAGCTTTAAGACATAATAAGCGTGCGGCTTCAATTTCAGTAGCCATGTCAGCCAGTTTGAACTGAATAGCTTGGTGGTTCATAATTTCTGTTCCAAAGGCTTTTCTTTGTTTAGAATAAGCCAGAGAGAGTTCATAAGCACCGGATGCAATTCCTAAGGCTTGAGAAGCAATACCAATTCTTCCACCGGCAAGCACTTTCATTGCAAACTTGAACCCAAATCCATCGTCTCCTATTCTATTTTCTTTAGGAACTTTTACATCAGTAAACATGAGCGAATGAGTATTAGAGGCTCTAATTCCCATTTTGTCTTCTTTCTTTCCAATGTGAAAACCTTCCCAATTTTTCTCTACTATAAATGCATTAATACCGTGATGTCCTTTTTCAGGATGCGTCTGAGCTATTACGATAAATGTATCTGCTGTGCTACCATTGGTAATCCAATTTTTTGTACCGTTTAAAAGGTAATAGTTACCTTTGTCTTCTGCAATTGTTTTTTGAGAGGTTGCATCAGAACCGGCTTCGGGTTCTGACAAGCAAAATGCTCCGTGTACTTCGCCTTTAGCCAAAGGAACCAGATACTTTTGTTTTTGTTCTTCTGTACCAAATTCTTCTAATCCCCAACAAACCAAAGAGTTGTTCACGCTCATGCACACGCTTACAGAAGCATCTACTTTTGAAATTTCTTCCATTGCCAATACATATGACACGCAATCCATTCCGCTACCGCCATATTGCGGAGAAACCATCATTCCCATAAAACCTAATTCTCCAAGTTTCTTAATTTGTTCTGCGGGGAATTTTTCGTGAATATCGCGCTCTATAACACCCGGTAATAACTCTGTTTGAGCAAAATCTCTTGCTGCCTGAACTACAGCTTTTTGTTCTTCTGATAATTGAAAATCCATACGTTGGTTTGTTTGGTGCGCAAAATTAGTTCTTTTGCCTTAATCGACAAGTGCAGTTTTATTAATCTGCTTTCAATGAAAAAATAGTCTTATTGCGACTTTGAGATTTGTTTTTTATCAAAATATCAACCTGAATTTTAACACGAATAAACCGTTATGAAACTGTTAATTTACTTATCAGCTCTCAAATTCGACCATTATTTTGTTTTTCTCAATGGCTTGTCTTTCAGTCACGTGTACCGCTTTGATGTTGCCATCCATTGGGCTTTTGATAATGTTTTCCATTTTCATTGCTTCGAGTATCAGTAATGAATCACCTTTGCGTACTGTATCACCCGGTTTTACCAATGTTTTGAGTACTAAACCCGGCATAGGGGATTTTACAAGGCTGGCTCCTTTATTCATCAACTTGTCAAATCCCAAGTTCTTGAGTAATTCATTCATAGGGTCTGAAATGCTTAACTCCATTAACTTTCCATTAATTTTCAGTTTTACTGTTTTGTTTTCTCTGTCAACTTTTGAAACAGCAATCCTGTATGAAGCATTATTGACAATCAGGAAAGCGAGTTCACCTTTTTTTATCCATTTGAAACTGCGCTCTACCTGCTCTCCGTTTATGAGCACTTGATTGGAATCAGTAGAACAAGTCAAAGTGCTATCTTGAAAACTAATTGTGAAATTCATGGGGTGATTTAATACTTAACAAACTTGGCTGCAAAGATGTGTTTTCCATTGTTAAGTTTCAAATAATAAACACCAGCTGCAAGTCCGTTTGTTGAAATTCGTTTTCTTGTTTCAAGGTGTTCCATGATACTTTCGAACACAATTTTGCCGTCTGATGACAATAGTTGAATTGAGTGAGAACCACCGCTTTTATTTTCAATGTCTATAAATTCATGAAATGGATTTGGATAAATTGTGATTCCATTGCCTAAAGAATATGCAGCTACAGAGGTGTTTTCTACTACATAAAAATGGGTTGTTTTTTGATTGTTATCCAAGAGTTGATCATCATCATAATGAATGACAGCTTCCATTTTGTGTAATGAGGAATCTAAGGTAGAAATATCATTGAAAAAATTATTAAAAATCAAGGTTTGAGAAGTTGCAAAACGAAGCGTGTCTGCAATAGCTTGAGAGTCTGTTCTAATAACATTGTCATTAGCATCAAGTAATCTTACTTCTAAGGTGGCATGAATAGGTTGTTGTCTTCCGTTGTTTAATACTTTGATTGAGACAAATGCTGGTATGTTTTTACCCAAAATAAAAGTGTCATTGTGCTTAGGAATGGTAATCTCAAATAGTTCCAAGTCATTGTTAACAATACTCTCAAATGTAAATTCTAAAGTATCATTAAAAGGGTTTTGATCTTCAATTTGAAAAATGTAAGCATGGACGGTATATGTTCCTACTAATGCGGGGAAATATGCAGGAAATACTATTGTATCTCTACCTCCAAATAGGGCAGGATTCGACTTCTTAATATAGTTGTATATAATATTGTTTTCAGGTGTTTTAATTATGATGGAAACAAAAGCAGAGTCTGCAATAATCCGAGAATTGTTTTGAACAATTAGAGTGGGAGAATAAAAACCTCGGTTTACTTCCACTTCTTCTTCGTTATTGTTTTTAATCATCCCTGCTACTTCAAAATCATAAGTTTTTGATACAATATATTGAGAATAGGCGGTGTCATTGAGTGTGTTTTCATCAGTGGAAAGTGATGTAAATGCACGAACTGCAACAATGCCTTCCGGTCTGGCATTAAAAGTACTGTCAAAACGAAGTGTATCAATGGATTTTGCAGAAAGTGAAACTGTTTTTACAAGTGTTTGGACAATCTTTCCAAGACTGTCTATACTCTGAAAATATATGGGGAATGGTGTAAATTGATTTTTAAATCCATCATTCGCAATCACAACAATTGGTCTGTACAGATTTGATAAGTTTAAAACGCTGTCATAAGTCGGATTGATTATTGATACAACCCTTACATCATTCTCATTTCCAACTGTAAAATCAATAATCAACGTGTCATTCTTTCTGTATTGATCTGTTTCAAGCAAAGTAATAAAATATGCCTTGTAGTTCCCATCATCAGGGTATGTAAACGCTTGAGAAAAAGTAACTGTTGTTGAGTCGTCAATAAAAACCTGAATTTTAGCAGTGTCATTATACACTAAGTTGCTGTTCTTGTATATCAAACAGACTACAGGGAAGGGCGTAAATTGATGTAGCCCGCCATAGTTTTTAACATTGATTTTGGGTCGAATTGAGTCGATATTAGAAGGGTAGTGCTTAGCTTGTGTTGGTTCTAATGCATAATTGGCGGCAACATCATTGTCTTTGGCAACATAGAAAATCCTCACTATTGTATCATTTTTCCTATCTAAGTCTCCTGCCATGTCTGTATATGCCACAATTTTATATGTACCGGTTTTTTCAGGTATGTAATCTTTGAACCCAATAGTAACGCTTTGTCCGCCTAAGACTGACTTGGTTACACTATCTGACCAAACCGCGTTATTTTGTTCATCTATAATCTTTCCAACAATTAAGAAAGTCCTGTTGTCAAACCCAAAGTTGTCTGCTTTCACAGTGGGCATGATTGTATCAATATTATATTGATATGTCTCACCATTGAAAGGAATAAAGACTAAGGTCATTCCTACATCAGAAAATTTACCTGCCAACACGCTGGAGGTAATGGTGTCATTCTGCTGAAATTGATCGGTGCTAAGGTTTGTGAACACTTCAATGGTGTATTCACCTGAAAAAGTTGGGAAAAATGATTTTTCAAAAGTAATCATACGGCTATTGCCTGATGAAAGTGTGTCATAGACCGTGGATGTGTATATTAATTGACCTCCATAATATTTGATATTACATTGAATAGCAAACGAATCCGTTTGATTATTAGTGCCTATGTTTTTAATAATTGCTTGAGGTGCAATGGTGTCAAAATTGCCGGAAATCAAAGTGTCTTTAGGAGTGAGAATACTGATGGGCGTAACATCATTGTCTGCTTGAATGCGAGGTTCAATCATAAAGCGGAATGGTGCGTCAGGACTGAAGTCGTTCCAATTCGAGCTTCCTGTAGGAGAGGTTTCAAAGAAAGTGCCAATACGAACAGGGTCTTCATTTTGATAACCAAAAGCAATATTGTTCAACCCAATTTGTCTTACACCCACAAAAAATGTCCCATTGACAGAAATAGGTGGCCATACAGGCATGATAAACTCACCCGCTTTTGAGGTTTGGGAATCCGATTGCCACAGCAGGGTTCCCGGTTTGCCATTAGGACCGCTTGCATCCCATATTCCTATTCTAAATGGTTGATTTCCAAAACCAAACATAACACTTATTTGGTTGATTGCTTTATTCTGAGAAGAAATAAATTTAGCTACAAAATCGCCTGTGCCTCCATTAAACCCAATTCCACCCGGTGCAGGCGGTTCCTTTAAATTGCGATAGGAGTATGTGAATGCTGTAGCTTCGCGTAAACCATCAACTGTGTCATTACTTGCTATTCCATCCGGTTCAATAACGACTAACAATGTATCCATTCCAATATTGTTTAAATTTCTGATTGGAAATGAAAACAGTTGCTGATGGTTTTTCTTGAGACTGAAAGTTAAAGTGTCAATAAAATTATTAGCTCCTACGCTATGCAAATAAGCATGTCTGTTTACTACATCGTATTTGCCTGAATTTAACAGAAGCACTTTTACTGTGTCGGGATTGCCCAATGGAACCGGAATTTTGCCAAATGAATACAATGCAAGTGCGCCAATTTCTATATTGTATCTTGGAAAATTGATTCTAAGCATGGGTTTACGTTCATTGCTTGAAGTTAATGAGTCGCTTTGTGCAAATACACCGGAAGCAAAATTGAATTTACTTTGGTTACTTAGATAACTGATTTGTGTGTTAGAATTATCATATCGCCAATTGATAGCTGCTAATTGATTGTCCGGTTGAGAATATTCTATTAAAAGTTCTAAATTCTGTCCAAAACTTGTGTCCCAAGGGTAGGGAGAAATAAAATCAAAGGTCACAAATCCTCTATTTACATTAATAATAGTATTAGGATTGCCATCAAATACTTTTACAAAGCCGCTGCCGGATAACTCGGTTGACCATCTGAGAATACCTGCGCCAAAATCCTTTTGGTTGGTAGGGCGTATATAAATTTTAAGGTTATTGTTGCCTTTTAGTGTATCATTATTGTCTTTAAAAAAGCTGACAGATGAAATGCTGTCACCATGTTGTAACATGCCCAAGTCTCCGGCACTGTATATATAAGCATATCGGCTTACCGTAAAAGAACCAGTTGTAGTGTACATTGGTCCATATATATTGGATGTAAAAGTCCCCGAGCCTATTGTTGTACTTTGAGCCTCTATGTTGCCTTGTGCTATTACAAAATAGGATAGTAAAATGAGTAATAGTCTTTTCATATTAAGTAAGCAACAAAGATAATCGTTTTTGGATGAAGTGTATTTGATGCTTTGTATAAACTTCCTTAATACTATTCTTATTTTCATTGAAGAAGCACTTTACCCAATGTATTTCTTATACAATCGTAGTTGTGTTAAATTAAAGAAAAAGGGTTGCGATGTTTGCTCACAACCCTATTTTATATACTCATGTAATGTTGATATGACTATTTATTTGGCTTCTTTTTTAGCTCTTTTCCACTTTTTGTATTTTTTGAAATAATGGATAGCTACAGGAATGATGATTAAGAAGGGCCACACGCTGATTAAGAATAGAGTAAATTCTACCAATGCTTGCCAGCCGTTTTCTAATGCTTGTTTCAACCTTTCAAAAAAGTTGATTTTGTTATCTGATTTATAAACGTAGTCCAATGTTTCAACGATGTACAAGTCAAGAGTACTTTCGGATATCTGTTGATTTAAAACTTTAAATTGAGCTTCAATGCTTTCGATTTCTGCTTGCAAATTGCTGATGCTGTTTTCGATTTCAAGTATGTCTTTTACAGAATTGGCTTTGCTTAAGAGTTCTTTATATCTATTCAAATATTCTTTCTTGCTCTCTAATCGGGTACTTAAGTCTATGTACTGTCCTGTAACATCCCGAACCTGAATATTCTTCCCTCGAATATCTCCCTCACCGGTCTCAATAGCAGCAATAAACTTATCAAAGCTGTCGGCTGCAACTCTGATTCGCAAGTTATAGGCAATTTGATTGTAGTCTTTTTCCAAAGACTCATTTTCATAATAGGCATTAAACCTTTTCAGCAATTGATCTATCGCTTGCTTGGATTTGTTTAAATTTCCGGTCTTAATAGACATTGAACCATCTTTAATAATTTTCTTAGTGGTCTTCAAGTTGTTTTGATTTTCTGAAAGTGAAGTAGTATTATCTGCAACACTTTTAGCATCCATCTCTACATCTTTTGGAGCAAAATTTTCTTCAGTTGCATAACCGGCATCATAGCTGTTAGCACTTTCAGACGAACCTCCGTTACAAGCAACAAGTCCAAGAAATGTAATAAGGATAAAAGGTTTTAATTGATGAGTTTTCATATTAGTATATTATTTAGAGTAGTTGCAAGTTTAATATTTTTAAACCGATGAAAGGTAAATGAGAAAAGAGGTAAAAAAAATTATAGTGAAGAAAACAAATGTTGAGCAAAAGTAACGGTGAAAAATAAGTCAAACTCAGACCAAGCACAAGTCTATCTCAGCCACAGACCGTGTATTCTCTTGTCAAATGTATTGTATTCTAAAGTAGGAAAGGGGACTTTTACAGCATTGAGAGCAGTACATAACAAACGCGACCAATGTTTTTTAGGCTTTAATAATTTTAGCCAATTTATATCAGCAGAGAGGTAATACTGCCTGTAACGGGGAATATGTGTATAATCAAAGGTGGTGTTGTTAGAAACCCAATTATTGCTAAATCCACCTAACATTCCTGATGCACCATATCCCAATGAAATGTTTAACCAGTCAGGAAAAAATTGGCTTTGCTTTCCTATGATATTCAAAGGATTGAAACTTAGCCAATAGGCTTGACCATTATAATCTTTCAAAAATTCTTGGTGTAGCCTCTTTCCTAATACGTTGGGTCTAAGAGAGGCATATTGAGATTGGAAGAAATTATATTTTAGTGTGAAACGCTGCTCATCCCAAGTGCGTGCTTGAGTATAAAACAGAAGGGAGCCGGCAGTATTGGCACCAATGTCGCTGATAGATGCGCCCCATCCGGAAGAAAAGCCGTCTAATACTTCTATCAGTGTCTGAAATCCAATCCCAACAAACAACCCATTCATTGCAGCATGTTTTTGTGAAAATCCTGCCCATTTGCCGGCTTCATTTGCCATTACGCCTAAGTAATATGCAGAATATGCATGTCCCAATTTATCCATTTGCAACCATTCGCGGCTATCATCAATAAAATGGAATTTCCCCATTTGATATTGGCTGTACCATGCAAAATATAAGCCTGAATGTATTGCAAGACCTGAACCTACTTCTGCATATATAAGATTGCGCTGGCGGTGCTTGTAAATAGAAGAAGTATCCGAATTGTTAGCAGCAGTATGGGTTGAGGCTCCAAAAAACAAGGGTAGGAGCAATACAAGCAATATTTGTTTATGAAAGGATTGCATTTTTAACTGCATCTAAAATAGCAAAAGCGTGTTGACTATCAATGGATTCAGCATACACTCTTAATACAGGTTCTGTTCCCGAAGGTCTAATCATCACCCATTCGTCATTAGGAAGATGAAACTTATAACCATCCAAGTCTTCTACTTTTTGTACTTTATAGCTACCGAATACTTGATAGTTATTGTTGCGGCAATGTTGGATTATTGATTGTTTTTTCTCCTCACTCAATGTTAAATCGTATCGCTCTACGGCAAATGCACCAACAATGTTGTACATCTCTTGTACAAGGTCTTCAATGCTTTTACCAGTGTCTGCCATATATGCCATCAGTGTAAGCCCCATCCATATTCCATCTCTTTCAGGAATATGTCCTTTGATTGCAATTCCCCCAGACTCTTCAGCCCCTATTAAAACATCATCTTCAACCATATGTTTACAGATGTACTTAAACCCAATCTTGGTTGTAACAGTTTCTAAACCTAAGTGTTGCGCAAGCTTATCTACTTTTGACGATACACTAAAGCTCTTAACAATTTTACCGCTCATTTTTTTGTATTTCACAAGGTAATAAGTAAGTAATAAAATAAGGTGATGAGAATCAATAAATCTTCCTTGAGAGTCAAAGAAACCAATTCTATCAGCATCTCCGTCAGTAGCTAATCCAAATTGAATGTGTGGCGAGTTTTTAATTAATGCAGCAAACTCACCCAAATTTTTCAATATAGGTTCAGGAGCTACACCTTGAAAGCCCGGATTGTGTTCACAATGCAGTAGTGTAGCTTGAGGCAATAAATTCTTAACTAAATTCTGACCTGCACCGTACATTGCATCATACGCCAGTTTCTCGGCAAAATTTTGCAGTTTTGGTAAGTCAAATTTGTTTTTAATTTGATCTGAATAGAGTTTCTCAAAATCAGAAAGCACAATTTTACCGACATTGACATATTCATCTAAAGCACTTAAGTCTCTGTCAGCATGCTCATTAACTAACGTTTCTACTTTACTAATGTCTTCCGGTAACACCGGACCTCCATAATTTGCTTTTAACTTATATCCATTATACGATGGAGGATTGTGACTTGCTGTAATTATTATACCTACGTCTGTTTTCAAAATAGTATTAGCTAATGAAATCATAGGAGTAGAAACAAAATGTGGGTCTAAATAAACAGTAACACCTAATTTTGCAAGTGAGCGAGCTACATATTCTGCAAACATTTTGCCTCCGAATCTACAATCGAATCCCACAGTTGCTTTAGGTGCAGCATTCGATTCTTTTAACCATACCGCAACTGCTTGAGTAATTCTCAAGACATTGTCAACGGTATATGTGTCTCCAATAATTTCACGCCAACCATCTGTGCCAAATTTGATCTGATAAGTCATGTTCTTTCTTCTTAATTAGTCTTAGAGTATTTTACAAATCGAGTAAGTTGAGTCCAAGAATATTCTTTTAATGCTTGATAATACAGGCTTGCCTCATCAGGATTGATAAGACTCCGATTGATTCGTGTAATCTGAAACTCAAATTGTTTTTCAAGCAAAATATCCTCAATAGATTTCAGCCCTATATTAAATTTAAGTATCCTTAAATCTGTCATACTGATAGGGTTTAGTTTCTTATTGTTCACATAAATTGTAACAGTACGGGGAGTCATGATGATAAAATCACCGGATTTTTCCCACACTTCGTCAATCTCAATCCGTGTAACCGCAAATTCCGACCGATATGTTCTATAATCAAAATACTTGTCAGCCCCGAGTTCAAAGAAGATTTCAAGGTTTTCTGATAGCAATTTTTCAAAACCATCAAAAAGTTGCATTCCCACCCCAAATTTGTCAATCGGTTTCTTGTCAATACTGTATGTAATTTCTTTGATAGGTTTGAGTTGTATTTGTGTCTCTTGTCTTTTATTAGGGTCAGTAGCTTGTGCGTGAACTCTGGCTTCGAGCTCAATATTATTTTCAAAATTTTCAGAGCCAAATTGCACTACCGAAAAGTCGTAACGTCTGCTGTATAATGCTGCCATATATGAAACGAAAGCAAATCCGTTTGCATTTGTTTTAATATGTTCTTTGAAAAGGAAAGGGCCAGCTTCTGACATATCAATATACCCGTAAGAAACTTTTCCTTTACTGCTTTCATTCATAAATGAAAGTCCAACAATCTCAAAAGAGAATTTGTTGCGAGTAGAACTCCATAGTTCGTTTATAAAGATGTATTTTGATTTTGTGAAATCGGTTTGAGTCCCGCTTTCAATTGCATTCAGTGCATCTGCTGAAATCCGGATAGTTTTTTTTGGAGAGTCCCATAAAGTGATTTTATTCTGGAGGATTAATGCATAGATAACTTCCGGCATTTGACTTGCCAAATTAAATCCCATAGTGTCGGGCTGGTTATCTGTAGAAACAACAAGCAATACAGGAACATTACTATAAATGTTTTTTGCATTTAACGAACTCGAAATGCAAATACTTGCTAAAATAACTCCAAAAACTAATCGCATTTTTATCATCACACAAAAGCGTTCTCTCCGGTAATTTCTTTTCCTAATATTAGCAGATGGACGTCATGTGTACCTTCATAAGTGATAACGCTTTCCAAGTTCATCATGTGGCGCATAATAGGGTAGTCGCCTGTAATGCCCATTGCTCCGTGTATCTGCCTTGCTTCACGGGCAATATGTAATGCCATGTCCACATTGTTTCGTTTTGCCATAGAAATTTGAGCGGATGTAGCTTTCCCTTCATTCATTAATGTTCCCAATCTCCAAACCAACAATTGCGCTTTTGTTATTTCTGTAATCATCTCGGCAAGTTTCTTTTGTTGCAATTGAAATCCGGCTATAGGCTTGTTAAACTGTTTTCTTTCCTTTGCATATCTCAAAGCTGAGTCATAACAATCTAATGCAGCACCGATTACACCCCAACTAATGCCATATCTTGCAGAATCTAAACAAGTCAAAGGTCCTCGCAGTCCTTTAACATTAGGCAAGATGTTCTCTTTGGGGACTTTTACATTGTCAAAAATCAGCTCTCCGGTTGCACTTGTTCTTAAACTCCATTTGTTGTGAGTTTCAGGAGTAGAAAACCCTTCCATTCCTCTTTCGACTATAACACCTCTGATGACACCTTCCTCATCCTTTGCCCATACAACAGCGATATCCGCGAATGGTGCATTTGAAATCCACATTTTGGCACCATTCAATACGAAATGATCTCCTTTTTCCTTAATATTAGTAACCATTCCTCCGGGGTTTGAACCGTGGTCAGGTTCGGTCAAACCAAAACACCCCATCAGTTCTCCTTTAGCTAATTTTGGGAGGTATTTTTGTTTCTGTTCTTCAGAGCCAAACTTGTAGATAGGGTACATTACCAATGAACCCTGAACTGAGGCGGTGGAACGTAGTCCGGAGTCGCAACGCTCCAATTCTTGCATTATAATTCCATAAGTAATATAATCCATGCCTCCACATCCGTATTCTGCAGGTAACTGAGGTCCAAAGGCTCCTATTTCTGCTAATCCTGAAATGAGATGATGCGGAAAAATGGCTGCTTGTGCAGAAGTTTCAATTATAGGAGAGACTTCTTTTTTTATCCATGCTCTTACAGCATCTCTTATCAGTAAATGTTCTTCTGATAATAAAGAATCAACAGCATATAAATCATGAGATTGAAATCTATCTTTCCCTTGATTGTGTTCTTTAGCAGATTCAAAATCAATAGCCTTTGAAATATCTAACATAAGGCGCGAATTTATAGTAATTTTAGGATTAACTTGCGTTCACAGCAATTGAATTAAATTCACTATGCAAAGAATTTACGAAGCAGTCCCGAGATTTTGGTCTTTAAAGAATTTACTCGAAAAATGGAAAAACTCCAATGCTCCAAATATCATGGAGAAAATAAAAAATGCATGATCGCGTTCTGACTCGATCGTAGTATAGTGATGAGCCAATGCTAATATAACTAAAAGTACAGCAAAACAAACACCGGAAAGGCACAAAATAGCTTTGTCTTTAGGATGTTTTTTCCCATCATTCAATAGACTTTTCTTATTGCCATACCATGTGTAAATATTGAGACCGATTAACATCCAAACCAATAAACGTATCCAAGTGTCAAATGGCAAAAAAACCATCATGCCAAGGCAAACAATAATACCTAAGATAGGAACATAAGGAACGAAAGGCACTCTAAATGCACGTGGGGCATCTTTCATTTTGTATCTTAAAACCAAAACGCCCGCACAAACCAAAATAAATGCAAAGAGAGTCCCAATACTGGTCATTTCTCCAACCACACGACCGGGAACAAATGCACCAAATGCACTTACAAAAAACATGAAAAGCAGGTTTGATTTGTAGGGTGTGCGATGTTTTTTATGCACTTCAGAAAATATTTTTGGAAGCAACCCATCCTTACTCATGGAATAAAATACCCTACTTTGACCTAATAACATTACTAAAATAACAGAAGCGTAACCTAAAAGAATTGCAATAATGATGGCTGTGTTTAACCAAGGAAAATCCGGGTGAGGAACTCCATTTACAATAGGTCCCATCCACTCGATAGCAGTTGCAATAGGAGCCAGACCACCTCCGCCAAATTCGGTATAATGTGCAACACCGGTCATTACGTAAGCAAACAAAATGTAAAGAACCGTGCAAATAATTAATGAACCTAAGATTCCGATAGGCATAGAGCGTTTAGGATCTTTTGTTTCTTGAGCTGCAGTAGAAACAGCGTCAAATCCAATATAGGCAAAAAATACAATTGCCGCAGCTCTAATTACCCCTGTCCATCCAAATGCACCGAATGTGCCTTGGTTTTCAGGAATTAAAGGCGTGAGATTCTCCGGTCTAACATAATTTAATCCTAAGGCAATAAAAACGATTACAATACCTACTTTTAGGAAAACAATGAGCGCATTAACCCAAGCCGACTCACTTGTACCTCTAATAAGTACAAAAGACATGATGAAAACAATAAAAACTGCCGGCAGGTTTATTATTCCTCCATCAAAAGGAGTTTTCATTAAGTAGTCTGGCAAAGCAACACCAAATGTAGCAAAGAGTTTGACAAGATAGCCGCTCCAGCTGGATGCAACGGTTGCAGCTCCGATAGCATATTCCAATACCAAATCCCAACCTATGATCCAAGCAATAAACTCACCCATTGTTGCATAAGAGTATGTATATGCACTACCTGCGACAGGTATCATAGAAGCAAACTCAGCATAGCACAATGCAGCCAATCCACAGCCAAAAGCAGCAATGATAAACGATATCATAATTCCGGGTCCTGCATAATTAGCGGCAGCAATACCAGTGATTGAAAATAATCCGGCACCTATAATAGCTCCGATTCCTAATCCAACTAAGGCTGTAGAACTGAGTGTGCGTTTTAGCCCTTGTCCTGACTCAAGAGATTCGTCTAGAAGGGATCCTATTGATTTCTTTGAAAATAAACTCATATTAAACTTATATCGGCAAAAATAGAAATTCTGCTTAGAAAACAATTTTCTATTTCTTTAATTTGCGGCATGAAAAATATAGCAGTAATTGGAAGTGGAACAATGGGGAATGGCATTGCACATGTCTTTGCACTCAATAACTTTAATGTTAATTTAATTGATATTAATCAAAATGCGTTGGATAAAGCACTGCAAACCATTACCAAAAATCTAGATCGTCAAGTTCAAAAAGAAATTATTTCTTTACAGCAAAAAGAACAAACACTCTCAAACTTGCATTTGATGACATCATTGCAAGAAGGCGTTCTTCATGCAGACTTGGTGGTTGAAGCAGCTACTGAAAATCGAGATATAAAGTTTCAAATTTTTAGAGATATGGATAAGTATTCACCAGCGCACACAATACTTGCCACCAATACTTCCTCAATATCTATCACAAAAATTGCTTCAGTAACAAACAGACCGGAAAAGGTCATTGGAATGCATTTCATGAATCCCGTACCGGTCATGAAGTTGGTTGAAGTGATTAATGGATTTAAAACTTCAAAAGAAGTTACTGCGGTTATAATGAATTTATCTCAGTCTTTAGGAAAAGTACCAACATTGGTCAATGACTACCCTGGTTTTGTAGCAAATAGGATTTTGATGCCAATGATTAACGAAGCTATCATCAGCTTGCATGAAGGTGTTTCGGGAGTGGTTGAAATTGATACTGTTATGAAATTAGGAATGGCGCATCCTATGGGCCCTTTGCAACTGGCAGATTTTATTGGATTAGATGTCTGTCTTGCAATTTTAAATGTTTTGCATGACGGTTTTGGAAATCCAAAATACGCTCCTTGTCCTTTATTAGTAAATATGGTAACAGCCGGTGATTTAGGAGTAAAGTCGGGAAGAGGTTTTTATGACTACTCACATGGAACCAAAGAATTGGTCGTGGCACCTAATTTTTCAAAATAAAAGCCAATTGTATTAACACAAACATACTAAGCGGGATAATTAATTGTCTCGCTTTTTGTTTTTGTGTTTATTTCGGTTATGATGTTTCTTGTGATTATTAGAATTCTGTTTTGTCTTCTTATCTAAACCAGCAAGATCCGAACTTAATAAATCCGCAGAGTTCATAAAATCTGTTTTTGATCTAACAGCAGTAGGTGTGCCGTTGTTCTCGTCATTTTTAGGAACTGACAAAACCGGAGTCTTTTTACCGGACTCATTGAGTTTCATGTAGTCTTTTACTAATTCAGTTTTTAACGGGACCCAATTAGTTTCATCACCTACTTGAAACCACATTAAATTCTTTAATATGTCAATTTTTTGAAGTGTAGCTGCTCCGTTTTCAGTTTCGAGAGTTAAATTCTTTGTTTTAGGAAAGTTTTTGAGCGCATCCATATAAGTATCTAACTCAAAATTTAAACAACATTTAAGTTTACCACATACACCACTTAGTTTTAGCATGTTAATTGAAAGGTTTTGGATTCTGGCTGCATTAATACTTACTTGTTTGAAGTCTGTAAGCCATGTGCTACAACATAATTCACGTCCGCAAGAGCCTATTCCGCCAAGTCTGGCTGCTTCATTCCTAAAACCGATTTGCCTCATTTCAATTTTTACCTTGAATTCGTCAGCATAAACCTTTATTAATTCTCTAAAATCAACTCTGCTTTCTGCTGTATAGTAAAAAGTAACTTTACGATTGTCTCCTTGAAATTCAATATCGCTCAACTTCATTGATAGTCCCATTTCAAGTGCAACAGTACGTGCACGAGTCAGGGTAGCTGCCTCTTTTTCCTTAGCATTATTGTATTTCTCAAGATCTGCTTCATTGCAAATCCTTTGAATTTTTTTGTCAATCTGATCTGCTGTAAGCCCACGTTTCTTGAGTTGTAATTTTACTAACTCATCTTTTAACAGCACTTCGCCTACATCATAACCATTTTCTGCATCAACGACAACGTAATCACCAATGTATAGAGTAAGGTTATTTGAGTTCTTGAAATATTCCTTTCTACCTCCCTTGAATCTTATTTCAACAATGTTAAAAGGTTTGTATCCGACCGGTCGTTCAATATTGCCAAGCCAGTCAAATGTATTTAGTTTATTACATCCTGTTGTTCCACAATTGCCATTATTTTTACAGCCGGAAGGTTTTTTACCTTGAAGGTTTCCTGTGCCGCAATTACTGCATCCCATATTCTGCTTTTATTATTCTTTTTCCTTTAAAAATCTTATTTATATCCATAGAGAGTGAGGTAAGAAGAATATTGATATTACCATTTCGAATAATTCCAAAAATTGTTTCATTGAACAGTTTGTACATATCTTCAAAAGAACGCCCCTCCATTGTCTTTGCAAAATTAGTTAAAAATTCCTTTTCTTTTTCCGGCAAGTTCTGGTCAAGGCTGTTGTGTGTAAATATAAAAACATCGCGCATGAGTTCCAAACCATAACTTAGAAAATTCACTACATTATCACGACTGCCCTTGTTAATTTTTTCAACTTGCTCCATCATTGTAGAACCTTTCCCAGTGTAACAAGCCAATAACCATGTTCTAAAAAGTTCAAAAAAGGGTTCTTCTTGTTCATAGTGAATTGCCAATGCTTCATTCACATTCCCCTTTGCAGCTAATGCAATAGAACCGGCTTTTTCTTTAGTTAATTCATCATCAATAGAGAGCAAGTATTGAGCGATGCTTTCAACGTCTGGTTTAGGTATATATATTCTTTGGGCACGCGACAGTATGGTTGTCAATATGTCTTTTTCGCTTTCAGTTACCAAGAAGAAAAGTGTATGATCAGGCGGCTCTTCTATTAATTTAAGGAGCATGTTGCCTTCCTTTCCCATAAACTCGGGCAACCATAAGATTAAAATTTTCTTTTTACCACTGTATGATTTCAAGCTTAAACGTTTGGCTATATCTCTTATTTCAGAAGCATAAATATTTAACTGCTTGTTATTACTCTCAATGCTTTGTTGCCAATCTTGTAAAGAGGGGTAAGGGGTACTCTTAAGCATGTTTCGCCATTCTTCAATAAACGCTGTTGAGAGTTCTTGATCCTTAGCACTAATAAAAGGAAATGAGAAAAAGATATCAGGGTGAATGTATTCAGATACCTTTTTGCAGTTTGGACATTCTCCGCAAGAATCATTTTCTGTTGGATTGTCGCATAAAATATATTGAGAAAAGGCAATAGCTGTAGCGAGATTGCCGGATCCTTCATGCCCTGAAAAAAGAATTGCATGCGGAATTTTGTTGATCTTCCCTAAGTTAGTGAGTCTATCCACTATCAGTTGAGCTATTGCAAGTTCTTTAAATTTCATAATGCAAAAATAGACCTATTCCTATAGTATTCATGATTGTGTATAATTTGAATATAAAACACAGCACGGCAATTTACAAAGGTAAATTGCAATGATTTACATTTGTGCTATCTAAATTTACATGTATAAATGGAAGCAATTGTTGAACGCATAAGTAAGATTATCGATGAGTCGGGCATGGATAAAAAAACCATTTCTGAAAAATTAGATATTGCCGCTGCTACATTATCCCATATTAGTTCAGGTAGAAACAATCCAAGTTTAGACTTGGTGATTAAGTTGTTAACACTTTTCCCTAATGTTTCACCGGATTGGTTATTGTTTGGTGCAGGCGATAAAGAAAGGGGTGGGATAGAGCAAAGGCAAGCAGACAATCATGAATATAATAACAGAGTCCAATTGTTAAAAATGCTCATCACTGAACATTACAGAACAGAAATGAGCTTGCTGGATGATTTGAAGCAAGACAAAGGCTAAAACAATTTCTGCTGTTTTACATTTTTTACATGGCCAAGCAGTAAGTCATTGAATAGATTAAATGCATTTACAACCCTTTCTTTGTTGGCAGAATACAATACCATGTTTGCTTCTCTTTTATCTGTTATCATGCCGGAATGTTTTAGTTCTGACAGATGTTGAGATACTGTTGCTTGTGCAAGTGGAATCTGTTCAACAATCTCAGAGCAGTTTTGTGGACTTTTCATAAGTAATAATTTGAGAATTTGAACTCGAGCAGGATGTCCTAAAGACTTTGCTATTTCTGCAGTTTCAGAATCTTTGTCTGAAAATAAACTTCTTTTAGATTTAGCCATATCGCAAATGTACAATAGGTTTATAGAATTACAAATTCAAATAAAATATTTTCTTTTGGTTTTGAGAGTTATGAAGAGATGCTTTAAGGTATTGAAAATAATTAACTGATATTCAAGTTATTGAACTCTTTAATATTATGAATGTACTTTTGTGGTTTTGTGGCGTCCTACTGCGCTTTGTGTTTCCATCTTCTGTGCGACCACAGCCATAGTTCGGGCTTTTGGCGTATATTGTCTTCTAGTAGTTGTGCGTAAATCTTAATGACTCCTTCAGTTGAGTGGTGTGTATTGTCTTCAATTATAACTTTAGGGTATAATTCATAAAATCCAGATTTATAAGATTTTATCTCTAAAAAACAAACAGGAATATTGAGCCTTTTTGTGATAGTTAGCGCCCCTGACATAAAGGCAGTTTGCTGATTGAGGAAATTTATCCAATGAACATTCTTTATGTTAGAAGGACTTTGGTCATTTACAAGAGTAAATAATACTTTTTCATTTTGTAAATTTTTAATGGCTGTGTATGTAAATTCCATTGGAGTTACATCTGCACCAAATCTTGTACGAATTTTTTGCATTAAATGATTGGAAAATTGACTTGTAAGAGGTTTGTATATAATATTGAAATGATGAGGGGCAATTAGTTCGGATGCCAAAGCAATTAATTCCCAATTTCCATAATGACCCAATAACACAATGGCTGCTCCATGATTATTATAAATATTCTGCAACACATCTCTGTCATGTAATACAACCCTCTTTCTTAGTTCTTTTTCTGAAATACTAATTCCCTTTACAAACTCAGAAAATAGTTTAGTGAGGTATTTATAGTATTTCTTTTCAATAGTGCTTATTTCCTTTTTGCTTTTATTTGGAAAGGCATTGGAGAGGTTTTGATTCGTTATTTTTCGCCTATAACGGAAAATATAGAATAGTAAGAAGTAACATGGATAGAATATAAAATAAAGAGCCTGCAAAGGAAGCAGGCTCAATAGTTTTATAGGATAGAATAAAAATACTTTTTGAAAATGATTCAAAACGGCTGTTATTCTAATTCAAAAGATCCTTTTTGTTTAAGCGCCCCATTAGCCCAGAACTCAACTTTATAAGCTCCTTTTTTAAGTTTAGCCTCAGGAGTGTAAACAATACTTATTTTTTTAGGCTTTCCGTCAAAACTGAATGATTGTTTCATAGTATAAACCTCAGATTTGTCAACAAGATCTTTATTATTTTCGACTTTTGAAAGTACCGCATTGTCAGGATCAATGATTCGTATAAGTACAATCTGGTCAGTAGGAGTGTTGATGATAGGATTTTCGATAACATCTATATCAACATGAATTTCTTCCACTCTTCTAACTTTTGTTTCTTCTTTGAACCCTTTTCTTTTCATTCTTCCAAGGGTTAATTTGATAGGTGCAAATTGGGCTACTGATGCTTTTTGAACTTTCGTATCAAGTGTTTTATTCACTTCTGTCAGTGTAACATTTTGCTCCATCAGTTCTTCGCCTTGTTTTTTCAGCTCTTCATTTTCAGCCTTCAATCTGTTTATTTCAGCTTCGTAGCCAGCTACTTTTGTATTGGCAGCTTCAACTTCCTTTTTCAATTTTGCTATTTCTTCAGGTGATGCTTTTGCAATTCTTGAACGCAGATTTGCAATTGTTGCTTTAAGGTTTGCAATATCTGTTTCAAGTGTGCCTGCGTAATCTGCTAATTCAGCTCTTTCTGATTCAATAGAAGCCAGTTTCTTTTCTAACTCGGTTATGCTCAACTCGAGGCTGTCCTTTGCAGACATAGTAGTTTCAAGGGAATCTTGGGTTTCGGTTAGTTGCTGTTGCAATTCTTTGTATTCTGAGAACTGCCAATAACTTAAACCTCCGGATCCTAATAATAGTACTATCAGGAGGATAATTATAATTCTGCTTTTAGAATTATTCTGGTTGTTTGATGATTCAGTCATAGGTGTTTTATTTGTTATATTGTTTTCTAAGTCTGTCTAAGAGTTCACGCGAAGTTATATTAATTTCACTTAACCGTTGTCGTTTGTTTGTCAAAAAACTTGTTGGCAATGTTTCAACATAATACAAATCCAACAACTTTTTATTGGCTATTCCGACCGTATATTCAACACCGTTTTTATGTGCCCAGCCAAGAACTTTTCTTGGAGGTTCTCCATAGTTGAGTGTAATGATGTGTATTTTGTCGCCAAATTCTCGCTGAATGGCAGCAAAATTGGCTGTGTCTTCTACAAACGTTGGGCTTTCGAAATTCCAAAATACAATATAAACCGGTTTTCTTCTAAAGCGTCTGATTTTCTTGGACTTCTTTTGATTGTCAGCGTATTCGACTTTGAACTTAGGAATTTTTTTGCCGTATTTCAATTGTCTATCCGGTTGCCATTGCGCATCATAATAAAATTCAATGTATTGACCTGCGGGATCTATATGAGTAATCCTATAACGCTTTCTATTCCACTCAAAACTTATATCCTTTGCATCAATATCATAAATATTATTCCCTAATTCTTGCGTATTGTATTCTCCAACTAATATCTGATCAAATTTCTTGTCATTGTATAGCCCGTTGCAATTGAAATCTTTGATAGCGATTTTAAAAGAATCTAGCCCATGCTTATAATCAGCAGAATGAATAATCATACGTTGCTCACGAAACGAAAAGTCTGCACCTTCAAACTCTTTGGAACCACTGTTTTTTCGATAATGATCGTCTAATAGCTTCTTGTACTGAATGTTTTTATCGAAATCAAAACGCGAGATTTGTATTTCATGGTATGCGTTCGGGAATTGTGAGTGTGATAACTTTATTTTATGAATATAATTAGAAAGATTACTAAAAGTATCTGGTGCTCCATCATCAGATAAATCTAAATTCATATTACGGTCTATCCAGAGATATGTGTTACCTCGCATCCTGTTGTTGTTACCTACAATACAAAAAACATATCCAATAGGAGTATGTGTTTCATTTGCTCCAAAAAAGAAAAAGGTATAGGACGTATCTTTCATCCCTGTCATGTCAGGGAATTTGATTTGGAAGGTTTCTGGCTTGTGCTTTTTTGATGTTTTTAATCCGAAATCAGAAACTCCTTCAAATGGTTGGCCCTTATATTTAAAAACCGGAATAATTGCTTGTGTCTTTCGGAATTGTTCATCGGTAGTGCGTTCGTTTAGTTCTACACGAACTGTTTCTTGTGCCTGAACAAATATAGGAACACTAAAAAGAAAAATGAATAGGAGGTCTTGTATTCTCTTCAAAGACATTAATTATCTTCGGTTCATAAAAATTGACACATAGTAGAGAAGGGTTGCTAAAGAGCCTATCGCAGCTACAACATAAGTCATAGCAGCCCATCTTAGTGCATCTTTTGCATTTGTTTGTTCTTGAGAGGTAACAATATTTTTGCCTTCCATCCATCTTAAAGCTCTTGCAGAGGCGTCAAACTCAACAGGTAAGGTTATAAAACTAAAAAGGGTTGTACTTGCAAAAAGAATAATACCCGCAAGCAGTAAAGTAGGAAAGGTTTTAAGCAACAAAATACCACCTACTAATACAAATGGCATCAGCTGACTTGACACTTGCACTGCCGGAACTAATTTAGAACGCAATGTTAGCCATTGATACGCTTGAGCATGTTGAACAGCATGCCCACATTCGTGAGCGGCAACTGCTGCGGCTGCTGCATTACGTTCATAATAAACAACTTCACTAAGGTTAACAGTCTTTGTTGCAGGGTTGTAGTGGTCAGTAAGTTGGCCACTTACTTGGGTTACCTGAACATCGGTAATACCATGGTCGCGAAGCATCATTTCGGCAACTTCTTTTCCGGTAAGATTTGAGCGAAGTTGTAATTGAGAATACTTTTTAAATTTTGATTTTAGGGTTTGACTTACAATTAAACTGGCAATTGTAATTGCAATCATCAAGATTAATGAGCCGAATGTGAATTCCATGTGGTTATATATTATTAAGTTAGTTACGAATAAATTTTACAATAAGAAAAAGTATGCCAAGAAGAAAGAGCAAGATGCTAATCTTGTTTATTGTGTGCATGGCACGTATGTTAAATGAAGGTTTGACACCATTAGACCTATCTTTCTTGAAAAAAATATAGGAGATGAATTTTTGCAGTATCATTATCAAGCGGTAATCGTGGCGCAAATATAGAGATAGTATGACATAACTACATTTTAGTTATGCCAATTTAACAGCATTCTTGTTAGGCATTTTATTTGTCTCATCGAAAAAAAAGCTAAAGATTATTATGAGTAAAATGAAAAGCAGAAAGATATCTGTACACACTGAAAACATTTTTCCGATTATTAAGAAGTTTCTCTATACTGACCATGAGGTATTCCTTAGAGAATTAATATCGAACGCAGTAGATGCTACCCAAAAACTCAAAGCGCTTTCATCTATTGGAGAATACATAGGTGAGATGGGTGATTTAACAATTGAAGTTAAATTGGATAAAGAGGCGAAAACATTGTCTATCATAGACAGAGGCATTGGATTAACCCAGGAAGAAATTGAAAAATACATTAATCAACTTGCGTTTTCAGGAGCAGAAGAGTTTTTGCAACAATACAAAGACAAAACCGAAACTGCGGTCATTGGTCATTTTGGATTAGGGTTTTATTCCGCTTTCATGGTTGCAAGCAAAGTAGAAATCAACTCATTGGCTAGACACGATGATGCTAAGGCAGCATATTGGGTATGCGATGGAAACACAGATATTAAAATGGGTGAAGGAGATAGGAGTGAGAGGGGGACAGAGATTGTACTACATCTCAATGATGATAGTTTAGAGTTTAATGACTCCTTTAGAATCAGGGGTATTCTTGATAAATACTGCAAGTTCTTACCAGTACCTATAAAATTTGAAGACAAAATTATCAATGAAAAAGAGCCGATATGGACGAAGAAACCTCAGGATTTGAAAGAGGAAGATTACCAAGATTTATATAAAACGCTCTATCCATTTGAACCTGAAGCACTTTTTCATATCCATCTCAATGTTGACTATCCTTTTAATTTAACCGGAGTGCTGTTTTTTCCTAAAATCAGCAATCGTTTTGAACCAGATAGACACAAAGTCCAGTTATACAGCAATCAGGTATTTGTTACAGATAACGTAAAGGATATTTTGCCTGATTATTTGGTATTACTTCAAGGAATTATTGACTCACCGGATATCCCTTTAAATGTTTCCAGAAGTGCTTTACAAAGCGATGGAAATGTAAAGAAAATAACAACCCACATTTCAAAAAAAGTGGCTGATAAGTTAGGAGAATTGTTTAAAAACGATAGAGCGGATTTTGAATCTAAATGGGAGAACCTTGGGCTTTTTGTCAAATATGGTATTGTTAGCGATGAGAAGTTTTATGAAAAAGCAAAAGACTTCTGTTTGTTGAAAGATACTGTGGGTAAATTTATGACACTGGATGAGTTTGAAACTACGGCAAAAGAAATCCAAACAAATAAAGATAATAAGACAGTGCTACTATATACTACTGAGCCGCCAGAACAAGCCATTTATATCAAGCAAGCAAGGGACAATGGATATATAGTAATTGAATTTGACGGTGTAATTGACCAATATTTTGTTGGAAAATTAGAAGAGAAAAATACCAACATTGTTTGTCGCAGGGTTGATGCTGACACTTTAGACAAACTTGTAGATAAAGGAATTGATATAGAATCAATTTGCAGCAAAGAAGAAGAAGAAACTATCAAAGACCTTTTTGCAAAACAAGCAGATCAAGGGTTTGAAGTAGAAACAGTCCCAATGAGTGCGCTCGAACCTCCCGTAGTGATCACAGAAGGAGAATTTGACCGTAGGTTTAGAGAAATGTACAGCAATCAAACGGCAATGTTCGGTACGGAATCTATGGGAGCGCAATACAAAGTCAAGGTAAATACTAACCACCCATTGATGAAGACTATTTTAAATGCAAACGAAAATTCTTCTAAGGAGGCAGTGGTAGGTCAATTATTGGATTTGGCATTACTAAGTAAAAATCTTTTGAAAGGAGAGAAGATGGCGAATTTTGTTAACCGAAGCATTGATTTGATTAACAAATAAAAAGAGTCCCAATTTGCATGCTCTCGTGTGGAAAGTATGCATATCACTAAGCATTTCTATTGCTCTTGGAGTGCATATATTTGCAAAAAAAATGAACCATGAAGCAGTATCTTATCATAACAACAATTTTACTATGTGCAATATCTGTATTTTCGCAAGCACCTAAAACATCTTGGGCTTCACAGAGCACAGGAGGAAACAATAATGTGAGTACAGGATTGGTAGTTGACAAAGATGGAAATACTTATATCACAGGCTATTTTAGTGATACAGTCCATTTTGGAAGTTACGAATTGGTTTGCAAAGGAATGTCAGATGTATTTGTAGCAAAAGTTGACAAGGATGGCAATTATTTATGGGCGATAAGTGCCGGAGGTAGTAGACAAGACATACCGAATGACATAGCAGTAGATGACACTGGCAATTTATATATTATTGGTTCCTATGCCTTGATTGCCAACTTTGGTACTGAGAGTCTAATCTCTTCTAATTTCTCCAATATTTTTTAGCTAAAATTGATAAAAATGGAAATTTTATATGGGCAAAGCATGCCGGTGGTGCACAAGATGATATTGGAAATGGTATTGCATTGGACCTCAATGGCAATATTTATGTTACCGGGAGTTTTAGATTGATTGCTGACTTTGGGAATTTGCAGCTCAATGTACAAGACAATGTATTAGGAGGTTCTAATCAATATGACAATATTTTTGTTGGAAAATTGGATAATGGCGGCAACTTCAAGTGGGTTGTACAAGCAGGTGGAGATGGTATAGATTATGGAGTAAGCCTTGATGTTAATGATAATGGCGACATCTTTGTTGCCGGAATTATTGCAAATGACTCTTGGTTTGATGAATGAGGTGCTATCTTTTTGTCAAATACGTCCGGGAACCAAAATTCTTTTATTGCCAAATACAATAGCAGTGGTACTTGTCAATGGGTCAGAGGTTTTACAAGTGATGATGAAAACAGAGTGTATCATATTGCCGCAGATAAACAAGGAAATGCATTTGTATCGGGACGCTTTAGCGGAAAAATTACTTTCACAAATATTGAAGAAACTGCAATAGGCACGCACGATGCATATCTTGTTAAATACAATCAAACAGGAGCCATTGTTTGGTATCAACTTTTAACAGGCAAAGGTGAAACACATTGTACTAAGGTGTCATTAGATGGCAACAGCAATGTTTATGTTGGAGGTTATTTTAGCAACTATTTGAAAATGGGTTCAGATAGTTCGTTTGCTTTAGGTGAAACTGATTTGTTTGTTGCAAAATTGGACAGTACAGGTTTAAAGAATTGGTTATATCACAAAGGGTCTGATAAAAGTGAAACACTCAATGGTTTAGTTGCACTTCTGAATGGGGATTGTTTGCTGTAGGGGAGCTTTAATGCAGACTTGATATTAGATGATCAGAATTTAACAACCTCTTCAATTACAAGTGTTTTTGCCGCTAAGCTCTCGTTTGAGCAGCCAAACACAGGGATTGCAAATTTAGCAAACACTTCAAAAAGTATAAAGCTTTTTCCAAACCCTGCGAATAGCACTGTAACTATTGAGAATTTACCGGTTAATACAGTAATTCAAATTACCGATATGCAAGGCAAATTAATTCAAAAGATAATACCAACAGACGCATGCAAGGCTGTTAATGTTACTCAATTTGTCAAAGGGTTGTACCTGATTATCATCTCTTCAGAAAATAAACACATTGTAGAGAAACTCTTGGTAGAGTAGTAGGATTATTGCTAAGGAGCAATACACCTTTTTTAAATCGTTTTTAAAGCATGAAAATTACGGATGTGAATCCTTACATGATTTAGCTTAAATCAAAATTTTTTAATATATCTGTTATTCAGTTTGAAGACATAATTTTGCAAGCTGAATATTGAACTCATGTTAGCATTTGAAGCAAAGAATCCTGATTATAAAAAATTAATATTAGAAAAGCTCAAAGGACAGCATTTCATGAAACATATTGGAATGGCTATTACCGATATTGAGCCCGGATATGTAACTGCTGAAGTTGAACTTAAACAAATACACAATCAACAAGACGGGATTACGCACGGTGGTGTAACGGCAACTATTGCAGATATTGCAATGGGGTTTGCTGCATTTTCATTAGTAGAAAAAGGGAAGGGTATGGTAACTTCAAAACTTGAAGTATCCTATCTTAATCCTTCAATAGATGGCAAACTTATTGCTAAAGGAAAAGTCATTAAAGCCGGCAACCGACTCTACTATTGTGAAGCAGATATTATTAATGAAAGACTTAATAATACAAGCACTTTGGTAGCAAAGAGTACCGGAATTATGTGTACCATAAATTTACAACAATGAAAAAAATTAAGCTACTTCTTTTATTGACAACTTTCTCTGCATCATTTGTTTATTCACAGTCGGAGGATTACTACATTGACAAAGGATTAGACTTTGAAGAATCCGGCAGTTACGCAATTGCCATATCGTATTATGACAGTGCAATTATGTTAAATGACATGAATGCCATAGCATACTATAACAGAGGAGTTTGCAATTCAGCTTTAAAACTATATGGTTCAGCATTAGTAGATTACAACAAGGCATTAAGTATTGACAGTACACTTGCTGATGCTTATTATAACAGAGCTTTAACTTACGAAGCATTAAACAATCCTGTCATGGCACTTGCCGATATGGAGATATTTACAAAGATGCAACCTGATGACACTTTGGGCTATCTTGCATATTCAGAAATGCTTTTTAAGCAAGGCGAGTATTCACGTGCTATTGCTGCTAACCAACGAGCAATCAACGCTGGACTGACTCGTAAGGCGATTGCATTAAAGAATCAGGGAGTTTGTTACTATAAATTAGGAACCAATTCGATGGCTGAATATCTGTTCACTCAAGCCATTATTGAATCTCCTACTTTTGAAGAAGTGTTATTAGATAGGGCAAGAGTAAGGGTGGCAATGGAGTTATATCAAGATGCCTTTGATGACATATATACTTATATGCTTAAACACCCAACCGACTTTGATGCATTAACCATCCGTTCTGTTTGTAATTTTAATTTAAAAAAATATGATGACGCGCTCAAAGATTATGAACTTTTGATTGAGGTTCAACCCAATAATGGCGATTGGTACTTTGAAAAAGGTAATTGTTTAGTAAAATTAAAACGAGATGCAGAAGCAGAAATAGCCTATACAACAGCATTGCAAACATCTAAAAACTTAGGTTGGATTTTGGTAATGCGGGGAGTTGTAAGGTACAATCAACAAAAGAAAGAAGAGGCATGCAGTGATTGGCAGCAAGCGCGATTACTCGGAGAAGAAGAGGGAATATTATTATATTCTCGTTATTGTCAAGAAAGCCAAGATAATCCAACAGAAACAGAATCAAAATAAACGATATAGTAGTATCTTTGCAGTGCTCAATTTAAGTAATATGGGGCTGTCTGGTATTGACGGGATTACAATTGAGATGTAAGCATGTAGAGCCTTGGGTATGCAGCTCTTTAATCTGGAGACCTAACAACATAAATGGCGAAACTAACTACGCCCTAGCTGCCTAATTTAGATTAATTAGCACTAGTTGTCAAAAGAGAGACCCTGCCTGAGCCGTCCTCTTTCAGACAATCAAAACTGCTCAGGTATTGACTGTTGATTTCTGCTAAACAGTTAATTATTTCGCAGGATACGGATTAATTTAGGTTGTTGGCAAACCTTGTTTCTCCCGACAATAATGTGCCGATAAACATGTAGAAAGCATCATTCAGTTTCTTCTCCGGACGCGGGTTCGACTCCCGCCAGCTCCACCCAATATAGTAAGTCGCTCACAAAAGCGATTTTTTTATTGTTCAAATAGAACCTAAAATAGTTTCCATGTGAAAGATTAACCCATATATTAGGATAACTCTTTTAGTCCTGCAGTAACTTTATTTTTCTTGTCCATTTTTACACGTTTGGGTGTAAACCTATTTTAGGACAAGACACCTGAAAAAGTGTTAATCTTTGATTACACGAAAAGTTTCTACTCTGTCATTAGAATTTACTCTTAAGAAATAAATTCCCTTTGCAAGATGTTTAATATCAATATAATCTTCTGAATTTGATGTTAATGGATGCATGGTTTGCTTAATCAATATGCTACCTTCTATCGAAACCAACTCAATGTCAAAACTGTTGATAAATGTTGATGATATTATAATGATGTCATGAGCAGGATTTGGATATAAAGAGACAGAAGGTTGAACTTTTGTTGTTTTGATGATTATAGATCTGAAAGAAGATAAAGAAGCGTGCCCATCATAATCCACTTGTTTGATTCTGTAATAATTAATTCCCATTTTGGGCTTTGTGTCAATAACATAATAATGATTAGCTTGCAGTGAATTTCCTTTACCTTGAACAAATTCAAGTGTTTGCCATGTTTGTCCGTCAATGCTGTGTTGTACTTCAAAATAATCATTGTTTATTTCTGCAACAGTAGTCCAATTGATATATACTCCAACATTTCCTTCATCTGCTCGTACATTAAAATCAGTTAAAGTGATAGGAAGTGGGTTAGGCGAGCCTCCGCCAAAGCCAAAGTTGCTCCATCCGCTTGCACCCGTTACTTTTACAATGGGTTTGAGCAACGTTCCGCTTGTTTGAACCGGAGTACCTGCTAAAGCCCAACTGCCCATACCACTGCGTTTGAGAAGTCCTAATTCGCATAAGTCAGTAATACCGTCAAAACCTTCAGCTTCAAATGCAATATCATAAGTTCCTCCGCTGAGCCCGTTTCCGTCATCAATTTGCCAATAGGAGGGGGCGGCATTGGAAATATTATAAGCTGCACACAAACCTACGGCAGGTACCGCAACCGGTAAACCTGAAGCTCCCATTGATGAGTTTATATAGCTTGCAGTGAGCGTACCTCCGGCACTTGGCGCAGATGAAAATTCAACCGTAACGAATTTTTTGTTATTATTTGATTCCAAAGGAAAAAGACCTGAACTGCTTCCTGAATTTGTGCCGTCAAACCAACGAGCAAATGTACCTTCGATTGAACCGCTGGTATAACTTAGACTTCCTTTATCTGTTGTAGAAGTACCGAGTGTCAAGGTATAGGCTCCTGTTTTTATTTTACCCGAAGTAAGGCTTAATTCACCTGAAAGCCCAATATTGGATTGAAGTGTGAGAATAGACCCATTGTTTACTTCGAGTTTTTTGACGCTGGCAGGTAATGCTGAACCGGCATTCTGAGAGCCACTTTTATTGTAAATAAATGTTTGTTTATATGGAGTAACAAAATAAACCGAACCTAATCCCAACAACCCATTAGAATGGCTTGTTATTAAAATCCCCTCTGAATCCATTTTAAGATTACTCAAAGGATTTCTTTTCATTGTGCTGTCATTGGCTTGAACAAAAGTGCCTCCATTTTCAATAATTAAATTTCTGTTAATTCCTTTATCCAAAATTACATTTCCACTCGTCCATTTCAATATGCCACCGCTGTTCACATTGGTTCTTGTAAGTACGCGATCATCAGTAATTTCAACAGTATGTCCATTTCTAATAATAACAGAATCAATATAGAATGACGGTAAAATGATGGTGTCGTGCCAAAATGCGCCTGTCCATGGGGCATATTCCCATGTTGCAAGCTCATTCCATTTTCCACTTTTTTTACTTCTGAAAATGAGCGGGTCTCTTACCATACAATCCACTTGTGCAACCTTTGTCATTGCAGTTTGTGAACAAACTCCGGTAGTGCTTTTACTCATTATATAGTTTCCGCATGCGGTATCATTAGATTGTAATTCCCTATGATTATCTCCATTAGAAATGGCATAATGCATAACATTTGCACTATTGATTACATGTCCTAATTGGTGTCCATGCCCCAGTTCATGCAATGCAACCGATTCAAAATCATATTCACTCATTGAAGGGTCGGAGGGACCATATTGCCAAGCGAAAGTTTTTTTGAATGCGATATCTAATTCAGAAACATACCAATTCATATCTCCACTACTTCCACTTTTGAAACATCCTGAATACCATGAATAGCATACCCCAATTACACTTCCAGGAAGTGAATTATCATAAAAAACCATATTGTCTCCGTCAAAACTATTGGATGGGTTGTTTTTATTGCCTGATACAGACCAATTAATCAGAGTTTTACATCTCCATGTTTCTAATGCTCTTAAAAAGGATGCAGTTGCATTTGAGTTTGCAAGAAAATCATCGTCCCATGTCCATGTAATTCCACCTAAACCATTAAGACTTTGGTGTCTTATCTCAAAAGGTTCTGTAACAGGAGAGGGAGGGTAGTTTGCATATTCAACGTTCAAATGTGCCCAAGGAATCGTGAGTGTTGAAGCTGATGGAGAAGATGTGTTTCCTCCGTTCTCTTTAACAATAATATTACCTGTGCCGGCACTTGATGTTACTTTAAGTTCAATTTTGGTATCAGACCAAGAAATGATATCGCCAGAACGCGCTTGTACATAAGTACTGCCGCCATCGTTAGCATTTGGAAAATAAACTGTACCGGTACCTTGTGTAGCGCCAAAATCTGTTCCGGTAATTGTTAATACTTCTTGTGTTCCTGCGTGTATGGTGGAAGGTAAAAAGCCGCTGATTGCAGGTGTTGCTCTTCTGATATTTTCAGTATTCTTTTGAGGGGTTAAAGACTGGTAATTATGTCCTGTGATTGAGGTAATTGCAGGTATTAAATTTACTGAAATCATGCCCCAATTGTTGAGTTCATCAAAAGCATTAAGTTGTTGATGGTCATAATAAATAAAACCTAAGGGACCAATAGGAGAGAGGTAGCTGGTAGTTATCCCGATACCTGTTTCCCATTTTGTATTTATTGTAAGAAAGAATATTCCTGATTGTCCTATTTCTGTATTGAGATTTGGAGAGACTTTGAGTCCTCTCATCCCAACAAAACCGCCCTCTGTAATGAGTGTGATGGTCTGTGTTGTAATAGCCCCCTTGAATATTTTATTTATCTGCAAGGTATGTGCAGTATAAATAAAATTATTTTTTGAATCTTCATAAGACTCTTTATGAAGCACAGTAGCTTCAATTACAAAGTCTGATTGAGCAATCCGTTCATTCAGAGGAATATTGATTAAAGGGCAACCGGCTTTGTTATCCAACACTCCAAAAAGAATGACCAATAGGAGTACTAATATTTTTTTCATGGCAGTATCATTATTTTACTGCAAATGTATTAGGCAAACCAAATATTTTGACGGATAATCATAAACAATACCTACATTTTAATAACTTTTTTAATAGTGATTTTGTCATACACCTTGATAATCAGATAATAAACACCAGCCGGAAAAACACTTAAATCCAATTTGTATGTAGAAAAATTGCTTTGAGGGATCATCTCATTTAAATAAACCGATTTGCCGGCTGCAGTAGTAATCGTTATTGAAAATGGTTCATTGCTTTGTGTGTTGATAACAAGATGACCGTCAGTAGGGTTCGGAAAGATTGATATTTCTGCTTGATGATTCGGTGGGGCAATAATTGCTTCTATTACCTTACTCGAATTCTTTACCCCATGTTTGTCAACTTGAATTAATCGGTAATAATTAACTCCGGTTTTAGGCGTGAAATCAACAAATGAATATTGAAGCAACTCATGTGAATTACCGACACCTTTTTGCAATGCAATACATTCCCAGTCTATTAGATTGTTGGATCTCTGTATTTCAAAATGTTCATTGTTTATTTCTGAAGCCGTTTCCCACATAAGGGTTACATAGAATTGTTTGTGATTCGGTATAGCTTGAAAATAAGTCAAAGAAATGGGGAGGATATTGAGCGAACCTCCGCCAAAGCCAAAGTTGCTCCATCCGCTTGCACCCGTTACTTTTACAATGGGTTTGAGCAGCGTTCCGCTTGTTTGAACCGGAGTACCTGCTAAAGCCCAACTGCCCATACCACTGCGTTTGAGAAGTCCTAATTCGCATAAGTCAGTAATACCGTCAAAACCTTCAGCTTCAAATGCAATTTCATAAGTTCCTCCGCTGAGCCCGTTTCCGTCATCAATTTGCCAATAAGAGGGGGCGACATTGGAAATATTATAAGCTGCACACAAACCTACGGCAGGTACCGCAACCGGTAAACCTGATACTCCCATTGATGAGTTTATATAGCTTGCAGTGAGCGTACCTCCGGCCCTTGGCGC